>Ga0114956_1000093_pt1 | contig 49797 bp, 29 predicted proteins | sample MaitaG_FD_87304 | JGI IMG/M metagenome (GOLD analysis project Ga0114956, IMG submission 87304) | Marine algal microbial communities from Maine, USA - Maine_Asex2 metaG | ecosystem: Host-associated > Algae > Red algae > Unclassified | place: Maine, USA | collected 2015-01-05 | reverse complement strand
TAGGGCCCGCGCCGGTAGGTGCAAGCGCTCACTACGACAAGTTCCTTTTTCGCCTCGTTCCTCGGCGAATAGCGCGCTCTGTTGTCTGGTCGCCTTGCCAGCAGGACTCGTTCCTCGCTCTACCGGCGCAGCTCCTTAGAGTCGATGATCTCATCGAGAATGAACGGACGGCTACTCGCTCGGCGCAGGACCAAGCACTCGTCGAACGTCGCGCACGGCTGTTCGAGGTAGATCGGTAGCTCATCGATCGCCGCAACCGCCCGCATGCCTTCGTGTTGGCGCCAGCCGGTATGGGCATCGGCGGCAATCGTTTCAGTGTCGAGCTTCTGTCCAGCCACCGCATGCATGCGCTCGATATCGACGGCAACGTTGTCGCCAACCTTCATCTGATACTGCACAAACCCCTCTTCGCGATATTCGAGCAGACGTTCCACCATCGCTTCGGGTTCGTCGCGGCTGATCACGCGAAACAGCCGGACGCGATCGGAGAACGACCCACCGAGCAGCTGATACACGGGTTGACCGGTCGCCTTTCCCAGTAGTCCCAGCACGCCATATCGATCGCTGATTTCGCGTAAGGGTGCCCTTCAACAGCTCGTCCATCCGATGATTGACGACATCGACGGCCCGAGGGTCGACACCCATCAGACCGGCTGCCATCACCGCCATGGCGGCCCGGGCCCCATCGGCGAACGATGGCATATAGGCCGGTCCGAGTGGACAAACCTCGCCGACTCCTGTGAGGCCCTCGTCGGTGTCGAGCAGCACCACGGTGCTGTCGAAAGCGGCGTAGGACTGCGACCCCCAGCTGTAGAAACCTTCCCTCAGCGGCAACGGCACGTGGAAGGCCCGAAGGCGAGTGATCTTCATGGCCGCCGACCCTAGTTCTCGTTCTGGAGAGTGAATATCGAACACGCATCAGGTTTTCGACTATTCTGGGAGGCTGATCAGTTCGGAAGGAGTAGGAGCTTCCGAACGATGGTGGTCACAGACAGAAATGGTTTAGGTGGACATGATTTCTTCCCCCGCACTGCAGTCCGGTTTTCGCCGATCGGTGCTGATGTTTGCATCGGTCGCTGTCGGCGTCTTTGGGTTGTTGTCGCTGATCGGTGGCCTCGTCGCCCCGGCCGCGAGCGCTGACGATGACACCGGCATTCACGAGCCCACTCAGGATGTGCAGAATCCGAGCGAATGGGAATCGTGCGGTGAGAACTGCATCGTCCCCGAGTTCATCTGCCCGCCTGGTCACAACGGACCCGGCGAAGGTCCGAACCCCACGTGTGAGGCCACCGCCAAGTTCGGTGCTGTTTTGGTCGATGACTTGCCCGGCGAATCAATCGAATGTCCAGACGGTCAATACGTCGCATTCGAGGTACAGCTAAACGCGGAGAGTATCGACGCTCCTGGTCCACCGCTCGACTCGCAGTTCTGTACCGAACCAACCGCCGACCTTCTCTTCGGGTTCGGATTGGCGTGCCCGGCCGGTTACACGTCAGGACCCAATGGTCCCTTCGTACCAACCGAGGAGTTCCCGCTCGAACCGACCGCTGAGGAAATCGACGCCCGGATCGAATCGGGTGACATTTCAGCCCGACCGGATCTTGTTCCAATGGTGCCGACCGCAACGCCAGTACCTCGAGCGGCGCCCACTGACGCCCCGGCGATGGCCCCAACACCGGCACCGGGCCTCCCCGTCGCAATCCCAATTCCGGACGACGTCCCGCCACCCGACGAGTTCTTCCCAACTTGCACCGGTCCCGACGGTGATGTTGCCGGCGCAATCATCAGTGGCATCTGGGGTCCGGCCCCCTTCGAGCCAGGCTGCCCCGATGGTGCACGGCTCTGGTCCGGCCCTGATGGCATCTTCTGCCGTTCCGAAGACGGCGTCGACTCCGACGCTATCGTCGTCCCTTTCCAGGCACCGGACTGCGGCCCCGACGAGATTGAGGTCGGCGAGGCGCCCTACACCAGCTGCATGCCGACAACGGTGCCTGCGTTCCCGGTGTGCCCGATCGGTTACACGCAGTACGCCGAGAGCTTTGACTCCGCCCCGATCTGTACCAACGATGAGGAACTCATCGGTCAAATTGTTGCGCTTCCGGTTGGGGCGCCCGATTGTGGTGTTGCGTGCGAATCAGCAGTCGCCGAGGCCGCGGCCGATGCGGCTAACGCCGCTGCGGAAACACTCGAAGACGAGGGCTACGCCAGCTACCCGAGCTGCCCTGACTTCGCGCAGCTCGCCGACGGAACGTGCGCCAACATCATCAGCGGAAGCGCCCCGGCAGGAACGCAAGAGCAGGCTGGAGCAACCGCTGGCAACATCAGCGGAAATGTCACCCACACGGTGGTGCAGCAGCCGGTCGTGATCCAGCCTGTCGTGCAGCCGGTTAGCGCCACGCCGGTCGTCACCCATGCCGCGTCGAACTACGGCTTTGGCGCAAGCCTGCCGACCGTCGCAACGAGCGGCGCCGCAACCACGGCCAAGCTTGCCCACACCGGTACCGAGACCAACACCTTCCTGTACGTCGCACTGTCGATGATCGCCGCCGGCGCGGTGGCGATGGGAAGCCGCCGTCGCGAGGATCTGCGAGCCTAAGGACCCGCGCCGATAGGGGCTTCGCGGCGGGTTGGGCCTTGAGTTCATCCTGGTTCGGAACTTCGTACGGCCTCCTTACTGGGTGAACTCCGAAGGGTCCCCGACAATCGAGACTGAAGACCCGACCCGGACGCCGCCACGGTGACCGGGTCGGCTTCGTTTTGCCGGCAAGTCAGAACTTGCCGCTGTTCACCCAGGTCGTTTCGGGCGTGATCTCCTCCATCACGTCCCAGTGCTCAACGATGAGACCACGGTCGACGAGGAGCCGGCGTTGTTGAAAACGGGCTCGGCGACACCGACGTGCGCAAACGCGCCATCGAGCGCTGATCGCACGTCGTCGACATCGGTGACATCAAATAGCGCGATGACCACGGCCGGGCTGCCAGCCGCTTCACAGCGCTGCTGGGTTTCGGCAAGGCCGCTCGCCGCGGCGGCGAGGTCAGCAGAATGAGCTGCGCGCCGTCGGCGGCAAGTGCGGTGGCAACGGCCGCACCGATTTTGCCAGCGGCACCGGTGATGAGCGCCGTCGTCATGGCCGGGTGGCCTCGACCAGAAGCACCGGTCGTCCGATCAACGTGTCGGCTCCTGCATGTTGCACCGTGAACCCTCGGTTCGTGAGCTGCTCGCCAATCGTCGCGGGGTCGACCATGTCGAAGTGGTGGGAATGGTCAGCCGAGCCGCCGTCGCCTTGATGCGACCGCGCGAAACGTTCGTAGTCCGGGTGCGTCGGGTCGTCGAAGTTCTCGTCGACGAGCAGGATGCGGCCGCCGGGAGCGACGATTCGATCGAACTCGGCAAGCGCAGCATCGACGTCGACCCAATGGTGCATCGTGTTTACGGCCCACGCGCCGTTCGCCGATTGATCAGCGACCCCGGTTGCTTCGGCCGAACCATCGACGACCGTGATCTGATCGCGTTCGGACGAGAGACGAGCGCGCAATGTGAGAACGCGTCGTAAGTAGCCGGTCGGTTCGGCGGCGATCACGGCGGCGCCAGCTGCAGCGGCGACCATGGTTGAAGCCCCAACACCCGCACCGATATCAACCACGGTCTCGCCTGGTTTCGGCGCGAGGCGACCGACGACAGCATCGTTGATCTCGGAACTCCAGAGGCGCCGGGCATGTTTGGCGTAGCGCACCATGGCCTTGATTCCCTGATCATGCCCGTGCCCGCGACTGTGACCGTGCCCGCGACTGTGACCGTGCCCGTGCCCGCGACTGTGACCGTGTTCGTGACGATGCCCAGGCTCATGGCCGTGGTCGTCGCTGGCGTCAGTCAATTCGTTCGCCGCCATTGCGGTTGTGGTTCCAACTTGCTGGTCGAGACATCGACCTTCCCTCCATCGTCCGGACGCATGCGCCATGGTTTAGGACTGTTTAGTTATCTTTATGTTGGTTTGTGATTTGATGGTGCCCCATTGAGAAGAAATAAGTTTCGCAGCGGCCAAGAACCTCAACATGGGCTTGTGCATTCGGGCGCCCATGCCGCCCAATAGCGTCTTTGGTTATGTTGGTATATGGTTCGAACCGATGCCCGGTTCGACCTCACCTATTCGACTATCCATGGCGACCTACGGCGAGCTATCGCCCGCAGTGTCGGTTTCTGAGTACGATCGAGCGTCGCTCGTGCCGAGCATTGTACACATCGGTGTTGGCGGGTTTCATCGTGCCCACCTCGCCACGTACGTCAACGAGTTCTGTGCGACTGGTCATCGCGATTGGGCGATTCTCGGTGTGGGCTTGCTGGCAGGCGACGTCCTCATGGCCGATGCGCTCGTGCCGCAGAACGGGCTCTACACGCTGATCGAACGCGGCCCGTCCTCGACCCGCGTCGAGGTCATTGGCAGCATTATCGACTATCTCCATGTGCACGAGCAGCCGAGCCTGCTCGTCGACCGAATCGCCGACCCCCAGACCCAGATCGTGTCGTTAACTATCACCGAAGGTGGCTACCCGATCGACGATGCCACCGGGGCCTATGCCCCAGACTCGCCAAACGCCGGACCAACCAGCACCTTCGCGCTCATCGCCAAAGGCCTCGAGGCCCGCCGCTCCGGGCCCGGCGCGCCGATCACCATCCTTAGCTGCGACAACATCATGTCGAACGGGAAGGTCACCAAGACCGCGACCCTTGGTGCCGCCGGCGCTCAGGGCCAAGAGCTCGTCGACTGGATCAGCGAAGCAGTGAGCTTCCCGAACAGCATGGTCGACCGGATCACCCCCCAGACCGTCGATAGCGATCGCGAATGGCTTTCGGCAACCCACGGTTTCGAAGATCAATGGCCAGTCGTTACCGAGCCATTCCGTCAGTGGGTCATCGAAGACGACTTCGCCGGCGCTCGGCCACCGCTCGAAGAACTCGACGAGAACGTCATCATCACCGATGACGTCGAACCGTACGAGTTCATGAAACTGCGGCTCCTCAACGCCGGGCACTCCTGCCTCGCCTACCTCGCAGCGCTTGACGGCATCGTCACGGTCCATGCTGCGATGGCCGAGCCTGCCATTAGCCGCTACCTCGACGCGTTCCTGCATCTTGAGGCCAAACCGGTGCTTCCCGATGTCGAAGGAATCGACATCGACAAATACATCGCATCGCTCGTCGAACGGTTCGCGAATCCTCAGATCGGCGATCAAATTGCGCGGCTATGTCTCGACGGCACAGCCAAGTTCCCGAAGTTCCTGCTCCCGACGGTGCGGGCCCGAGTCGCAGGCGACGGTCCGGTCGCCCTGAGCGCACTGGCCCTCGCGGCCTGGTGCGACTACTTGAATGGCCGCAACCACCTCGGCGAACCGATCCAGCTCGCCGAGGATCCACTGCTCGATGAGGCGACCGAGTTCGCACGTAGTTCCCTCCTCGACCCCAAGAGTTTTCTTGAGTTTCGTGCCGTCTTCGGCACTGACCTCCCCCGCTCGACCCGACTCGCTGAGGCCTTCGGGCGGTCCCTGACGAAGCTTCGTTCCGAAGGAATCCGCGCCGCGATCGGCGACGCGATCGCCGAAACCGCCTCGGTGCACGCCACTCCACGCCCGTGACTTCTCAACCGTCACTTCGGCGCGGTTTCATAGATGACCGAGCAGGTCACTCAGACGACAACCGAACTCGACCCGGACATCGCCGACACGGTCGACCCCATCGGAACGATCGTGCACTTGTCATGAGTCGTTCGTGAGCGCCATGGTCGACTTCGACCAGTCGGTACTTTCACCCGCCCGCCACCTCGAAAACGTCGCGATCGACGTCGCGCTGATCGCAGCGGCCTTCGTCGCCGAATCCGTTGGCAAAGCATCGGCGGCGGCGACCAAGTCGACCCCGACCGATGTGGTCACGACAACCGACATTGCGTCCGAGCGGCTGATTCGAGCCGAGCTACTCATCCGATGCCCGGGTTCAACGATTGTTGGTGAAGAACTCGACGACGAAGTCGGCCACAACGAGATCGGTTGGATCATCGACCCCATCGACGGCACGGTGAACTTCCTGTACGACCTCCCGGTCGTCTCGGTGAGTATCGCGGCAACGATCGATGGCGAGGTCGTCGCTGGCGCCGTCGCTGACATCATCCGCGGTGAGGTCTTCTCCGCCACGAACGGCGAAGGCGCTCGCCGCGATGGGTTGGCGATCGCCGCGTCGACCACGACCGCCCTCGATCAGTCACTGGTCGGCACCGGTTTCGCGTATGACGGCGAGCGGCGCGGCCGCCAAGCCCAAACGCTGCTCGACGTCCTGCCCGCGTGTCGCGACATCCGCTGTATGGGCTCCGCGGCCCTCAACCTGTGTTGGGTCGGCTGCGGCCGCCTCGATGCGTACTTCGAGAACGACATCAAGCTCTACGACTACGCCGCGGGGGCGCTCATCGCAGCCGAGGGCGGCGCGATGGTGCAGCTTCCCGATCTGGCGATGGCGGCAGCGGCAGCCAACGACCTGACACTCGCTTCCACGCCAGCAATTTTCGATCAGCTGAGCGCCCTCGTCAGCTGACCGCGCATTTACTGGCTACGACGCGGCGTCGCTCATCGATAGCGCCAACGCGTTCGTCAGACTGCTGGACGCGGACGGTTCCGCACGTGAGCGCCAGAGCGCCTCGAGGTCTGTGTCGTCGGCTTGGGCATGTTCGGCCATGCGACTCACGGCGACCGTTGCCTCCCACCTGCTGAGCCGCTCGGCTTCGTGGACGAGCGGGCCTCTGAAACCATCGAGATAATGGCCGAGCATTGGCGCCAGCGCTGCAGCCGTCGCACCAGGCATATGCGGGAGCGCAACGCCGCGGCCATTCGCTCGCATGAGTAGCGAGGACCGAACGATGTCGGCCACTGGGTGGCCGATCGCCGAATCGAACCAATCGATCACGACTGGTCCTTGCGAAGTCATCAACACGTTGCCGGGGTGAAGGTCACCATGCAGCAGCGACGCACCTCGCGGCAGACCGCGGATCATGCCAATGGCCTCGGAGCGTTCGTCTTCGGACAACTGGGCAACGATGTCGACCTTGCTACTCATCCGGTGCACAAGGTCAGGGACGCCAACCGGCGGGCCGGCGCGAAAGATGTCAAGATGGATGGCGGCTAGTTCACGGGCTAGCGCCGGCGCGTCGGATGGGTTGTCGAGCATGCGTTGCCACATCGACACGCCGTCGAGACGCTCGAAAACGATAGACGGTCGTCCACCAACGTCAACGATGTCGCGTACTTGGGCAGCGGGAACGCCCCGAGATCGCACGGCATCGGTAAACCGAGCTTCCTGCTCGGACCACTCGGCGGGAACGCCGGGACGTGGGACTTTGACGACCGAGTCGATGCCGTAAGCAAAGACCTCCGACGTTCGGCCGCTGGCGACAAAAGCACCGACTGTGGCCTGTTGCATGTTCTTCCTTCCCGGCACCGACGTCTGGCGCGACGCTACCTGCTCGAGCCGCGAAGGGGCGCCCGAACGGCGGACGAACCTCCTACGGTGATCGGCGTCGGCGGCGAACCAAGATCAACAGCAGCAGGCCGATCGTAAGGAGCCCGCTGCCGATCAGGGCGAGTGCACTGGAGTTCGAACCGGTGAACGCGAGCAGATCGGGGCGATCATCGAATCCCGCAGCAGCCTCCGACCCGCCGCTCGGGGTCACTGTCGGCAAGACCTGCGGCGTTGATGTCGTCAATGGTCGTGGTGTCGACGTCGCTTGGGGAACCGGCGTCAGTGTGGGATCTGGCACCGGCGTCGCCGAGGCCGCCGGAAGCGGCGACGGGGTCGGCGTTGGGCTTGCCGTCGGATCGGCGGCAACAGTCGTCGCCGGTGAGGCCGCGACCACATTGGTAGTAGCGGTAGCAGCGACGGTGGCGCTCGGCGACGCTGCTCGTGGCGTCCCGGGGCCCGGGCGCTGCGTTACAAGTCCGGTCGGCGTCGGCGTTGCATCGGCAAAGGCCAAATCTCCGGTCGGGGTCGGGGTCGGGGTCGCCCCGACGCCTGGCTGGGCTCCCCCACCGCTTGAGCCCAGATCGTTCGGCGTCGGGCTCGGCGAACCAGCCGCCGGAGAAACCGTCGGCGAACCACCAACGGGAGTAACCGTCGGCGAACCGCCAGCCGGAGTAGCCGTCGGCGAACCACCAGCCGCGGAACCGACCGGCGTCACCGTCGCAGAACCAGTCGGCGCACCACCAGCCGGAGTAACCGTCGGCGCACCGTCAGCCGGAGCAACCGTCGGCGCACCGTCAGGCGCAGAACCAACCGGAGTGACTGTCGGCGCACCGTCAGGCGCAGAACCAACCGGAGTGACTGTCGGTAGCGGCGTCAATGGTTGTGGGGTTCCAGACTCTCCGGCGGTGCGTGACGGGGTCACGGCCGGCCGGGGTGATGGCCGTGGCGCAACGATCGAACTCGTTGGCGTGGCCGGGACCTGACTGCTCGGCGTCGACGTCGCGACGGCGGTGGTTGTCGCCGTCGGAGAGCCATCCGGGGTCGCGGTTGCAGATCCACCCGGCGTCGCCGTCGGAGAGCCATCCGGGGTCGCGGTTGCAGATCCACCCGGCGTCGCCGTCGGCGTTCCCGGCAGCTGGCCGGTCAGCGTGGGCGTCGGAGAACTAGCCGGCGCCGGGATCAGCGTGGCGGTCGGCGTCCCGGGAAGCTGGCCGTTTGGCGTCGCCGTCGGCAGGCCGGCGGGCGTCGCCGTTGGCGTTGCGGTCGGCACCCGCGTCGGCGTGGCCGATAGCACCGGCGTCGCCGTTGGCGTTGCGGTCGGCACCCGCGTCGGCGTGGCCGATAGCACCGGTGTCGCGGTCGGTACTCGCGTCGGCGTGGCCGATGGCACCGGCGTCGCCGTCGGTACCCGCGTCGGCGTGGCCGATGGCACCGGCGTTGCGGTCGGCACCCGGGTCGGCGTAGCCGATGGCACCGGTGTCGCCGTCGCAATCGGTAACTGCGTGGGCGTGGGCGTCGGCGCGCCTACCGCTGGCACGCCAACATGATGCGCCGGATCGCTTGCAGTGACAGGGTCCACAGGGCCAGCGCTGCTCGATACCGGCGCGTAGGCGTCGAGATCGGCCGGCCAGGTCGCCGGGTCGGCCGGATCGAAAGTCGCGCCAGGGTCTGTCGGCCACTGCGGAATCGCTTCGACCTCCGCCACGTTCATGTAGTCGCCTGCGGTTGCGATACCCGACGCGGAGCAGACGATGGTTGCTCCCGGCCGCAGCAGCGTTTCCGGGCACGAGACCGTGACGGCTGGGTCGCTGTCGCCCAATGTCGTCAAGAACAGCGCCGCGGTGCCCGTGTTCGTCACCTCATAGGTCCATGTCACCGTGCTGCCAATGGGGACGGAGATTCCCGGCGCGTTGTCGGCCAGATTGCCGTTGACCAGCTTCTCGATCTCGATGCCCGTCGTCAGCCCAAAGGACTGTGAAGGGTCGGCGTCGACGACAGCGGGAACATCCCCAATCGGCGTGTAGTCGTTCGGATCATTGGGGACGTCCGACGGATCGCCGCTCGTCGGCAGGGCCGGGTCGCCCGTCACGGTGACCACGTTCGTGTAAGCCCCGACAGCGCTCGACACAAGCGCTCGACAGGTGACGACGTCACCCGGGGCGAGTACGTCAATGATGCTGTCGGTCACGACGTCCAAGCGATGCGATGGACAGGAGATGTCTTCGGTCGCCAGTTGATCGTCGACCACGTCGACGTTTAGCAAGACGATGCTCCCCGTGTTCCGCACGACGTACGTGAAGATCACGGCGTCGCCCACAAGCGTCGGGGTGGGTGCATCGTCGGCATCGAAACCGTTCGTCGCCTTCTCGACATCGATCGATGGACGCACACCGAGGTACGCCGACGGATCGGCATCTGTCACCGGCCCGCCGCCAGTCGCAGCGAGTTCATCGAGCGGCGGATAGGTGGCTGCGTCGGTCGGGTCGAATTCGGCGATCGGCGACAAAGGCCACACCGCAGTGCCCGAGGCCGAGCCGACGTTCGTGTACTGGCCGGTGCCGGCGACACCAGCGGCCGAACAAGTGACGCTCTCACCCGGCAGTAGGAGGGTCAGGGTCGCGTCTCCATCGCTATCGAACGTTGTGGCTTCACACGAGATCACGACACCCGGATCATCATCGGAGACCGTGACATCGGCGAGCGGTTCCGGGCTCAAGTTGGTGACGACGTAGGTCCAGAGCACTGCGCCGCCAACCGGCACCGTCGGGCCGCTGCCGGTGTCGGCGTCGGCACCGTTCGTCGACTTCTCAATGTCGATTGACCGTTCGCCGCCGATGTAGTGCGAGCGGTCGTCGGCGGTTGGGGGTTCGGCGTCCGGGATCGGGGCGAATTGGGCCGGGTCGGTCGGCCAGGTCGTCGGGTCATCGATCTCAAATCCCGGCGGCGGGTCCGACGGCATCGCCGGCACACCCGATGCGGCCGCCGTGTTGGCGTACGGGCCAACACCGGCCGACCCCACGGCCGTACACGTCACCGGAGCGCCCGGCGCGAGCAACGCGATCACGTTCGTACCGTCACCACAGTCGATCGCATCGGCAGCGATGCGATCGTCGGTAACGGCGACGTCGAGCAGCGCAATGTCGCCGGTGTTCTCGACAACGTAGGTCCACGTCACCGGGTCGCCGGGGGTGATGACGGCTCCGGGGGCTTCCTCAGACGCAAGTCCATTCGTGAACTTGTCCAGCTCGATGCCGCTCGTCGTTCCGTAGTAATTCGACGGATCGACCTCGGTCGGGGAACTTGCGCCCGGGATCTCGGCATAGTCGCTGGCATCGTTCGGGTAGCTGTCGGGATCGAGGGGATCGAAATTTGCGGGTGGACCCTCGGGGAAGACCGGTTCGCCGACCACGATGGCGGTATTCGAATACCGGCCGTCGATGGCAGTACCTGTTGCCGTACAGATGACGACGTCGCCAGGCCGCAGCACGTTGATGGTGTTGTCCTCGTCGACGTCGGCCAGGTGCCACGCACAGGCGATGTCTGACTCCGAAATCTGATTGTCGGCTACGACAACACCGACGAGGGCGACGCCGCCGGTGTTCTCGACCCGATAGGTCCACTCGACCGTCCCGCCGGCCGTTACGGCGACGCCAGGGGCGTCGTCGGCATCGATGCCGTTCGTCGCCTTCTCGATATCGATCGCCGGGTTGGCACCGAAGTAGTGCGACGGGTCATTGTCGCTCGGCGTTTCAAGCCTCGGGATCGGGTTCAACGAACCGGCGTCGGGGTACGTCGTCGGGTCAGCCGGATCGAAGTCGTCGGTCGGTTCATCGGGCCAGACCGGTTCACCGGTTGCGAAACCGAGGTTCATGTACTGATTCTCGCTCGCAGGTGCGGTCGCCTCGCACGATGCCGTTTCGCCGACGACGAGCATCGTGATCGTGGCGTCACCTCCAGCGTCGAGCGCAGTGGGCTCGCAGATGATCGACACGCCCTGGTCATCGCTGACGACAACGTTGGCCAGGGGCGCGGTACCAGTGTTGGTGACCTCATATGTCCACGTGACAGTGTCGCCGACCGTTACGAACGGCCCGGTCGCAGTGTCGGCGTCGAGTCCGTTGGTCGCCTTCTCGATCGTCAGGCTGGCGGTCGGCGCGATGTAGTGCGACGGATCGCTCGCGATCGGTGCCGGTGCGTCGGGGATGTGCTCGTACACCGCTGGATCGGTCGGCCAGGTCGCAGGATCGTCCGGGTCGAAGGTCTCGCCCGGTTGCGGGAAGACGGGTGTGCCGGTCGCCGTTGCGATGTTCTCATGGGGTCCGGCCGCGATGACGACACCGCTGGCGGAGCAGCTCGCGGTGCGACCGGGAAGCAAGAGGACGATCACGTTGGAACCGGCGCCGCAATCGATGTCGATATCGGCGATTCGCGAATCCGTCATCGTCACATCGGCGAGCGCTGTTGAACTCGTGTTCGTCACGTCGAAGGACCAAACAACTGGGTCCCCGATCGCCAATGCCGGCCCGAGGCTGGCGTCGGCATCGACGTTGTTGGTCCGCTTCTCGAGATCCAGTCCTTCTTCGGTGCCGATGTAGTGCGACGGATCCGCGTCGGTCGGCCGATCGATCGCAACCGGGTCGTAGGCCCGTGGGTCCGTCGGCCACGATGACGGGTCGTTTGGATCGACATCTGGTGACGGCGAGGTCGGGAACACGGGACCGCCGATGACGCTCGCTTCGTTTCTGTGCTGACCAGTCGAATCGACGTTTGCAATGGCGGTACAGGAGACCGATTCGGTGGGCGCCAGCAAGGCAACAACATTCGTGCCGTTGCCGCAATCGATGTCGGTCGCCGCAATCTGATCGTCGGTAACGGTCACGTCTGCCAGCGGCGTCGTGCCCGTGTTGGTCACGGCGAACGTCCACGTCACGACGGACCCGACCGGGAGCGCGACCCCGGGTGCGGAATCGGCATCGGTGCCGTTCGTTGCCTTCTCGATTGTCACGCCCGCGTCGACGCCGAAGTAGTGAGAGTCGTCGGCATCGGTCGGCGACGGGGCACCGGGTACTGGGCTATAGACGGCGGGGTCCGTCGGCCACGTCTGCGGATCGGCAGGATCGAAGCCGGGCGGTGGGTCCGTCGGGGTCACCGGATCACCGGAGGTACTCGCTGTGTTGGTGTAGCCGGCCGAGGCCGCCGTCCCGCTCGCGGTGCAAGTGACAGAGGCTCCAGGGAGAAGCAGCGCCACGGTGTTCCTTCCGCCTGCCCCGCCGCACTCGATGCTCTCGGCTGCGAGCTGATCGTCGGTGACGACAACGTCGAGGAGTGCATTCGCTCCCGTGTTGGTCACGACGTAGACCCAGGTGACGGGTTCGCCGGTGACAACGGCCGGGCCGGGCGCGAGGTCGGCGTCGACCGTGTTCGTTGCCTTCTCGATATCGATGCCGGCCGTCGTGCCGTAGTAGTGCGATGGATCATCGGCTTGAGGGCTGTCGACGTCGGGAATCTCGGTGTAGTCCGATGGGTCGTCGGGGTACGTCCAGGGTCGGGTGGGGTCGAAGTCCGCAGCCGGGTTGGTCGGGTACGTCGGATCGCCGACCGCGGTGGCCACGTTGGCGTGCTGACCCGAGATCGCGACGCCGGATGCCTGACACGTCACGAGGTCGCCGGGCACGAGCAAGTCGATGATGCTGTCGCCGTTGACATCGTTGCGATTGTCATCGCACGAGATCTCAGCCGCGGCGAGCTGGTCGTCGGCGACCTCAACTGACGCCAGGGCGACCGTGCCCGTGTTACGCACGACAAAGGTCCAGATGACCGGATCGCCGGCTTGTAGTGAGACGCCGGGGCCAGTATCGGCGTCGACGCCGTTGGTGGCCTTTTCGATCGTGATCGCGGGATCCACGCCGTAGTAGTTCGACGGATCGTCGTCGGTCGGATCGGTGAGTCCGGGAATCGGAACCAGGTTCTCAAGCGGTGGGTACGTCGATGGATTGGCCGGGTCGAAGTTGTCACCTGGGTCGTTCGGCCAGACCGGCGACCCAGTGACCGATCCGAGATTCGAGTACTGGAAGTCGAGTGCTGATCCGGTCGCTTCACATTCAACGCGTTGACCAGGCAGCAAGAGCGCGATGACGTCGTCAACGTCGGTCTCGAATGCTGTCGCCGGGCACGCGACGGTCACACCCTGATCGTCGACGACGACGACATCGCGCAACGGCACGGTGCCGGTGTTCGTGACGGCGAACGTCCAGGTCACAGCTGCGCCCGAGTCGATGAAGGGGCCCGATGGCTGGTCGGCGTCGACGCCGTTCGTTGCTTTCTCGATATTGATGCCAGTGGTCGAGCCGTGGTAGTGCGACGGGTCCGAGACCACCGGATTCTCGGCACCGGGGATGTCGCTGTAGTCGGCCGGGTCGGTCGGGTAGGTCCCGGGGTCATCGGGTTCGAAGCCCGGCGGCGGGTCGGTTGGGTAGACGGGATTTCCGGTCGTCGTCGCCAGGTTGGCGTGGGGCACCGCTCCCGCAGTACCGGTCGCGGTGCAGGTCACCGACGACGTTGGAAGCATCAATGCGATCACGTTGCTGGCGACACCGGCTGCGCCGCCGCAGTCGATGTCAGCTGCCGCGATCGTGTCGTCGGTTATCTGCACATCGGCGAGCGCCGACGACGATTGGTTCGTTACCTCGAAGGTCCACGTCACGGGTGCACCTTCGACGATGGCTGGTCCGACGTCGGTGTCCGCGTCGAATCCGTTCGTCAGTTTCTCGAGTTCGAGGCCTTCTTCGGTGCCGATGTAATGCGACGGGTCGGTGGCGTTCGGGTCTGGTTCACCTGGAACTTCGGCGTAGGCCGCGGCATCGGTTGGCCATGTGGCCGGGTCGTTCGAATCGAAACCGATGGGAAGATTACTCGGGAACACGGGGTTGCCGGTCGCTGCCGCAGTGTTTGTGTGCTGGCCGAAGGTTGCGGGCGCGGTTGCTACGCAGGTCACGGCCTCCAGCGGTCGAAGCAGCGTTATGACGTTGTCGCCATCGGCTTCACCGCAGTCGATGTCGACAGCCGCGAGTTGGTCATCGGTGACGACGACGCCAGCGAGCGCGGCGGTGCCAGTGTTCGTGACCTCGAACATCCAGGTGACGGTCCCGCCGACGGGAATGGCCGGTCCGGTGACCGTGTCGGCATCGAAGCCGTTCGTTTCCTTTTCGATCGCGATCGCGCCGCCAGCACCGAAGTAGTGCGAGGGGTCTTGGACGACAGGATCGTTTAGGCCTGCGGCCGGCTGGTAGTCGGTGGCATCGAGCGGCCAGGCGGTGGGATCGGTCGGGTCGAAATCGGTCGGCGGACTGGCCGGCACCGATGGTTCACCGGTCGCTGCCGCCGTGTTCTCGTACTGGCCGGCGACCGCGACGCCTTGCGCAGTACAGGTCACCGACTGGCCGGGAACGAGAACGTCGATCACGTTGTCGTTGTCGGCGGCGTCGTTGCTACGGATGCCGCAGTCGATGTCGCTGGCCGCGACGATGTCGTCGGTGACGACGACCTGCAGCAGGGCGGTCGTGCCGGTGTTTACGACGACGTAGTCCCACGTGACCGGACCGCCGAGGGCCACAGCCGGGCCGGGTTCGGCGTCGGCGTCAACGCCGTTTGTCGCCTTCTCAAGCGTCATTGACGTGGCGACGCCGTAGTGGTGCGAATCGTCCGTATCTCGGGGCGTCAGTGCACCAGCCAGCTCGGTGTAGTCCGAGGCATCACTCGGATACGTCGCTGGATCACCGGGGTCGAACGTGAGGGACGGGTTCGTTGGGAACACCGGGTCGCCCAGCGTTGTAGCCGTGTTTTCGTAGAGCCCGCTGGCCGCCACGCCGGTCGCTTCGCAAATCACGATGTCGCCGGGAACGAGCAGTTCGAGCACGTTGTCGCGATCGAAGTCGTCGCGGTGAACGGCACAGGAGATTGCTGCGTTCGGTAGTTGATCGTCGATGACGGGAACGCCCACAAGCGCCGCAGTTCCCGTGTTCTCGATGACGTAGGTCCACACGACCGGGTCACCCGTGGCGAGGGCCACGCCCGGCCCTTCGTCGGCGTCGATCGTATTCGTCGCCTTCTCGATGTCGAGCGCGGCGACGAGTCCGAAGTAGTTCGACGGATCGGTGGCGGTTGGTGAAGCAAGGTCGGCAATGTCGGCGTACTCCGCCGCGGCGGTCGGCCAGGATGCCGGGTCGTCAACGTCGAAGTCGAGCGCTGGGGTCGTCGGGAACACTGGGTTGCCGATGACGCTGGCGGTATTGGAATGCTGGCCGGCGATCGCGATGCCCGAGGCCGTGCAAGTAACCGACTGATCGGGCACGAGCACGGGAATGACGTTCGTTCCGCCGCCGCACTCGATGTCCGCGCTGGCGATCAGGTCGTCGGTCACCGTGACGTCGGCGAGCGCGGTTGCGCCGTCGTTGGTCACCTCGAAGGTCCAGATGACTCCGGCGCCCGGATTGATCGGCACGCCGGGGGTGCTGTCGGCATCGACCGTGTTCGTGGCCTTCTCGATCGTGACATCTGCGGCGGGAGCAAAGTAGTGCGAGTCGTCATCATCGGTTGGTGGATCAGCATCGGCCAGCGGCCCGTAGGCCGAGGCATCGAGCGGCCAGGTGCTGATCACGTCAGGGTCGAAACCGGCGGGCGGTGACGACGGCCACGCTGGGTCACCGATGACCGACGCCGTGTTCGCGTGCTGTTCGACGTCGGCGGTGCCGGTCGCCGAGCAGGTTACGGAGGTGCCGGGAAGCAGCAGCGGAATGACGTTGTCGTTGTCGGGTGCGCCACAGTCGATGTCGGAGGCTGCGATGACGGTGTCGGTCACGGTCGCGTCGGTGAGCGCGCTGGTGCCGGTGTTCGTGACCACGAAGTCCCAGACGACGGCGCCGCCGGGAGCGATCGCCGGACCGGGGGCGCGGTCGGCGTCGATCGTGTTTGTCGACTTCTCGATGTCGACGCCGGGACCGCTGCCGTAGTAGTGACTTGGATCGACGTCGGACGGGCTCGGCGTGTTCGGAATCGGCGTGAAGTCGCCTGAGCTGGTCGGGTAGGTCGATGCGTCGGTCGGATCGAAGCCGATCGGCGGACTGGTCGGGTACGACGGATCACCGAGCGCGGTTGCGATGTTCGCGTACTGCCCGCCGCTCGCGACGCTCGTGGCCGAACAGGTCACGGCATCGCCGGGCAAGAGCACGGCAATCGTGTTGTTGCCGTCGATGTCGTCGCGATGCGCGGCGCAGGTGATGTCGGCATTACCAAGCTGATCGTCGATGACAAGCACATCGACGAGAGCGACGTTGCCGTCGTTGTTCACGACGTAGGTCCAGGTCACGGACTCGCCGTTCGCGATCGCCTCGCCCGGGGCCGCATCGGACTGCACGGTGTTCGTCGTCTTCTCGACGTCGATCGACGGTTCGATACCGAAGTAGTGCGACGGGTCGACGGCGACCGGATCGTCGAGGCCCGCGATCGGACCGAAGCTGCCAAGGGGCGGATACGTCGCCGGGTCGGCAGGGTCGTAGTTATCGGCGGGAACCGGCGGGGCGACAGGCGTGCCGATGACCGAGCCCGTGTTTTGGTATTGGTTGAGCGCCGCCGCGCCGGTGGCCGTGCACACGACAGAGGCGAACGGTTCGACAATGTCGATCACGTTGTCGCCATCGGCGTCGGCGAGGTGTTCGGCGCACGAGATATCGGCGTCCGCAAGTTGATCATCGGTCACGGTGACATCGGCCAGCGGAACGGTTCCTGCGTTCTCGACAACGAACGTCCACGTGACGGTGGCATCTTCGTCGATGAACGGCCCGGGCGCCGAGTCGGCCTGGTCGCCGTTCGTATCCTTCTCGATACCGATGCCAGTCGTCGCGACGAAGTAGTGCGACGGGTCGGCATCGGCCGCGTTGTTCAGTTCGGCGCCTGCAGCGTTTTTCGCCGCGGTGTAGTCGGTGGGGTCGGTCGGCCAGGTGTCGAAATCGAGTGGATCACAGTCGACGCACAGCACCGGTTGAACCGGCTCGCCAACTGCGGTGCCGATGTTCGTGTAGAGCCCGTTTGCGCTTGCAACGCCGGTCGCCCGGCAGGTCACGCTGTCGCCCGGGAAGAGCAGGTCGATGACGTTGTTGCCACCCGCGTCATCGAGGTGGGCATCGCACGAAATGTCGGCATCGGTTAGCTGATCGTCGGTCACGGTGACCGGGGCCAGCGGCCAGCCGCCGACGTTGTCGACGACAAAGGTCCACGTCACGGCGTCGCCCGCTACGAGGAAAGGACCGGTGCTGGCGTCGGCTTGATCGCCGTTGGTGTCCTTCTCGATGTCAATGCCGGGATCGGCAGGGTCGGAGGCGAAGTAGTGCGAGGGGTCCGAGTCGGCCGGGTCGGCAAGGGCCACAAGGTCTCTATACAACGAAACATCGTCGGGATAGGTCGCCGGGTTGGTCGGGTCGATCCCAACACCCGCGCCGGCCGGTACGACCGGATTGCCGGTCGCCGATCCGTCGTTCTCGTATTGACCGTCGGGCGGATCGGTGAGCGCGGTGCCGGTCGCGATGCAGGTGACGACGTCGCCGGGTACGAGTAGCGCGATCACGTTGTCGAGGTTGTTGTCTGCGCGATGTGTTGGGCACGAGATATCGGCGGCGGCAATCCGGTTGTCGGTGACCTCGACTGCGGTGAGCGCCAGAGCGCCGGTGTTGCGGACTTCATAGGTCCACGCCACTCCTCCCCCTTCGATCACATAAGGCCCGGCTGGCGTATCGGCGTCGAACGAGTTGGTCGACTTCTCGATCATGAGGTCGGCGGGTCCTTGCCAGCCGTAGTAGTGCGACGGGTCGTCGGCGATGACATCGTCGGCGCCCGCAATGACGGTCAGCGCGGCGGGATCCGACGGCCACGACGATGGATCGGTCGGGTCATACGCACCGTCGGCTGAGGCGAACGCGGGCGTGCCAGCAACATCGGCGAGGTTCTCGTACTGACCAATGACGGCGGTGCCGCTCGCCGTGCACGACACTTGGTCGCCGGGCCGCACAACGTCGATCACATTGTTGCCGTCAACATCGGCGAGGTGGTTGTCGCAGGCGATGTCGGCGGCACTCAGCTGGTCATCGTTGACCGTGACATCGATCAGTGGGACCGTGCCGTCGTTCGAGACCACGTAGGTCCAGGTCACGGGATCGCCGACCTCGACGAGCGGTCCCGTGCCCGTGTCGGCGTCATCGCCGTTCGTGTCCTTCTCGATCGAGATGGCGCTGACGACGCCGTAGTAAGCCGACGGGTCGGCGTCACGCGGATTGCCGACGCCCGGGAGATCGTTACCATCGTCGTCAACCGGATTACCGGTCGCTCCCGCCGAGTTGTTGTGCTGGCCGCCGACCGCGGGCGCGGTTGCGGTGCAGATCACCGCGTTGACCGCGCCGGGTTCGAGTAGCGGGATGATGTTCGTGCCGCTGCCGGCACAGGTGATCGACGACGAGGCAAGGCGGGTGTCGGTTACAACCACGCCCGCGAGGTCGACGTTGCCCGTGTTCTCGACCGTAAAGGCCCACGTCACGGGGTCGGGGGCGGAGATAAGCGGCCCATTGCCCGTATCGGCCTGCACGTTGTTCGTGGTCTTCTCGACGTCGATCGACGCGGCGACTCCGAAGTAGTTCGCCGGATCGTCATCCTCGACGGTCCCGCCGAGAGCGTCGGTTGCGGTCACGGTGCCAGTGTTCGTGTACTGCCCGGTCACCGCGCCGGACGCCGCGGTGGCGGCACACGTCACCGACTCGCCAACCCGCAAAGCGTCGATCACGTTGTCGGTGCCGGCGTCATCGAGATGCGCCGGGCACACGATGTCGACGGCATCAGCGGCGATTTGGTCGTCGGTAACCGTCACCGCGAAAAGGTCGGCTTCTCCGGTGTTTTTGACAACGAAGGTCCACGTGACCGGCTCGGCTGGGTCGAGGTAGATACCGGGCGCGCTATTCGCGTCAGCACCGTTCACCTGCTTGACGAGCTCGATGGCCGGAGTGCCGACGAGGCCGATGTCGAGCGTCAGGTTCGACAGGTCGTCGCGCGTCGTGATGTCGAGCGCCGCGACATCCTCGCCGACCGGTTCCGCCGCGAGGATGTCGACGTTGCCGGTCAGCGGGTCGGGCGGACCGAACGTGAACCCGAGCGTGACGACATCGGTGATCACGGCGCCGTTCGAGTCGTTGTAGCCGTGCTGATCGGCGGTCTCGTTCAGATCATCGTTTGCGAGCCCGCGAGGCTGCGTGGGAACGGCACCCGCAAGCGGACCGCCGATGCCGAACTCCGACGCTGGAATCATGACGTAATAGTCACCGGGCTCGAGACCCGTGAACAGGTACCGACCGTCGACGGTGGTGGTCGGAGCGACACCGGCCACCACCGCGTTGGTGGCCGGATCCATCAGGTTGACCTGCACCCCGTCGGGCACCAGCGCCTCGCCCTGGCTCGGCTCGTACACGCCGTCGTTGTCGTAGTCGTACCAAACAAGATCACCCAGCGAAACCGAGACGACGGCGACATCAACGATGTTCGACGCGTTGACCTGGCCGGGCAGCGTCGGCGTGAAACTCGTGAAGCTGTTTGCATAGAAGTCGCCATGTGCATTGTTGGCGGTCACCATGTCGAACTCGACCGCACCACCCTCGCCCGGACCGACCTCCTCGGCACCGACAAACATGAACGACGTGACCTCGGCGAAGTCGAGCGGACAGCCCGGCTGGCCAAAGCTCGTCTCCAAACACCACACGGTCTTGCCCGCATCGGACTGGCCGTCGTCGTTCGCGTCGGCCGGTACGGCAACAAGTTCCGGGTGGGTGATGTCGTAGGGCGCCGACGCGAAAGGGTTCGACGGGTCTTCGGGAAGGTCACTGACCTGCGTTGCCAGTCGCTTCGTATAGAAGAACGTGCCCGGAGTGTCCGCGGTTGGCGCCGCGCTCATGGCAAGCGTTCCGGCAAAGTCCGACGGCGGGTTCCGTTCCACGAGCGCTCCTTCGCCGACGCCATCGAGGTTGTGGGGCAAGACGTCGATCATGAGTGGGGGCCGTAGCGACACAAAGTTGCTGGTGTTGAGCCACCGAAGCGTAAAGATCATCCCGTTCTCTTGCGGATCGAGCGGGCTATCGACATACTTCACGAGCCGGAAACCACCCGATTGGGTCAGCTGCACGGTCGCCGTCGCCGAGCGTTCCGACTCGGGAGACGCATCCTCTGGCGACGAAATCGTTGCGGTATTTACCGCCGATGTGCCATCGGGCGCGAGCGCATCGGACAACACGCAGAAGTCGATCGGATCGACCGGCACCCCAGGGGTGAGGGTGCCGAGGTTCCACGTCAACGTTGTCTCGCCCGAGTTGGGCGTATTCGTCTGCACAAGGGGTAAGCCCGCGCCAGTCACGGCCGCAGTGCAGTTCGGGTCAAATGTGAGCCAGGTCGGCAAAACGTCGGTAACGACGACGTCGCTGAGATTCGCGACGGGCGGGTCGACGTTTGATATCGCCGCTGGTTCCAGCCGAAACTGAAAGCCCTCGCCCGCTTGGTCGACGGCAACCGACGAAAGGTCGTCGGCGGTCACGTCTTCCCAATAGGTCTCGTAGGTGACGGTCGATTTCTCGACGCGCACATACCCTCGCGTGAAGATCGCGCGATCACCATCGATCGAACTGTTGTTGACGTTCGGGTCGTAGGTGATCGGATCCCAGTTCCCGCTTGTGCGTTCATTGCTTCGATACGTACCGAAGTTGCTATGCAACGTCCCGGGCGGAATGGGTGTGCCAGCGTTTGGGCCGTCCCAAAAAGTGTTCCGAGCCTCGAGCTGGAGCCACAACGTGACGCGGTCGGCAGGGTTGAAGGCGGGCTCATTGCCGGCGTCATCGACGATGCGGGCCCGCACCGAACGGATCTTCTGCAGACTCAGCGTGTCGTCGGTGTCGAATGAGTACGGGTCAGTCGTCCAGTTGCCTTCTGCGTCGGTGCAGCCGGTCGACTTCTGCGTGCCAAACGTCGCGCTGTTGTATGTCCCGATCAGCGGATTAAGGCCCCCGGCGAGGTGGTCGGTGTCCCAGGGGACGTGATCGGTCGGTGCGGTCCCGGCCGGGCCACTCGCATATTCGACGATGACGTTGAGCGGCGTGCCATCGGGGTTGGTGAGGTTGACGCCCCTTGTGTGCACGGGCAGCACGCGCCCAGCACTATCGGTGGGTACCCAGCTACCGGACTGTTGGATCGGAGCCAGCGTTGAGGTCAGGTTGTCGAGGTTGTCGCAGATCGCCACACCGGTCATGTCGAGCAGACCAGTGTTGCGGTAGGTCACCCACGAACCGAAGTATTGCGTCGGCTGCAGAGGGTAGTCACCGGTGTGGTTGGTACCGCCGCCGCCCGGCGGTGGGAACAGGCCGAGGTTGGCCGAGTTCTTCACGCCGGCGGTGAGGTATTTGCCGAAGCTACCACTGGTGCGAAGCTCGATTGCGCTGGACTCACAGTTGTTGTTGAACTGCGAACTGGATGGGTCACCCTCACCTTGCTGGCCCGGCTCCGGGCCACCGGCATAGTTGGGAACCGGGTTGCCGAGCGTGTCCGTCGATACCGGCGTTTCGGTATAGCTGAGACAGTTCTGCACGTTGAGTGTTCCGGTCAGGTCGACGGGTCCGCAGTATGGCTCGGTGAAACCCGAGTTGTCCTGGGCCTCCCAGCTCTCGCCATTGTCATCGGTGTCGCCGTCGCCGTTCAGATCCTTGCTTCCAGCGACCGCTGTTTCCGCACATGAGTGTTCATCGCCGAAGCGGTCGATGACCTCAGCCGGGTACCAGACGTAGATGTATCCGCTGACGACGTAGTACGGCGGCTGCAGGGCGGTCGAATTGTTCGTTCCGGTCTCGGGAAAGTTTGTACCGCTCGTGTCGGTTCCCGTCAGTTCGATCTCGATCGGAGAGCCCGGCCCTCCGGGCTGAGTGCAGCTGAACGTGCCGGAATCCGCGACTGAGTTCGTCGCGTCTGAGTTCCCGTTTATGCCGGTTCGCCCGTAGGGAATCTGGCGCCCGCCCCAGGGCAGCGGATTACATGGCGTCGCTGCCGTGCCGGTCTGCGTAAAGTTGAGAATCTCGTAGCCGGGGATCGGCACCGACGTGCCAGCGAGAAAGACCTCATCGGTGATGCGAATTGGGTCCGTTGTCAACGGCATAAATCCCTTGCCGTCGCTGCGCTGGTCCATTTCGATCGTGATGTAGTAGCGCTGGCGGACGCCGGCAATGTCGTCATCTGGCGTCCCCGGATCATTCAGGATCGGATACGCATCGGTCAGGTCGTCGCCGCGTCGATTCTTGGCGAGGTCATAGGACGGCGCCGCCGACACCACCGCATCGAGCGTCTCGGTGAGACCAACCGCGGTGACACTCTCCCCCGTCGTCGACGAGCAGCCGTTTGTCGAGTAGCCGGCGGGACACGGCGTCTCCGACATCGTGAATGTCGAGTTGTTGGTCGCCGCGGGGGCGACCGCGACCTGCATCTGGAAGAACACCGATGTGCTCGGCCCGTCGATCCTGCCGACGTTGCACACCAGTTCGTACGAGCCGTCGACGTTCGGGCCCAGGATCTCCGACTGCGGGTCGTAGTCGACGCCGGTGTCGGGGTTGACGCCGCTCTCGCAGGTGGGCGGCACGCTGAGGAACGAGACGGCGGCGCCAACGTCGTTCGGTGTCAGTGTTTGAACGAAGAATGCATCGTCGACTGCTTCCCCGCCGGGTATTCCCGACACTGCCAGTGACAAGCCGACGTTCACGACGTCGCCGGTTCGAACAACGTTGTCGTCGGGGCCGCAGTCGTCGCCCGGATACGGCACGGGGGGCGCGACCGCCTCACCACCGGTGCAGTTCCCGAATCCGTTGAAGTTCGGTGTTCCGGTCTCAAGACCGCTTCCGATGTAGCCAAGGGTCAAAATCGGCTCGGCGGCCGCCGGCGATGCACTGAGAACACCAACGACGGGCACCGTAACCGTGAACAGTGCAACGATCAGACCAAGCTGCAGGACCCTGCGCACAACGGACCCCATATCCGTTCCCTTCCATTACGAGGCGTGGGAAGACCACGACAAAGAACGATCGGCACGTAAGGGGTCATGATGAGCCGAAAGGCCCGGAACGAACGGCACACGGACCTGAGTAGGCCCAACGGCCCGGCGATCGTCAGCCCGCGGCCCGCGCATGCCTAGCCGTCGGCCCGTAGCAGAATCAGTCGGTTGTTGTTGAACGTCTGGCTGAGTTCGCTGACGTACAGGTTGCCGGTTGCGGGATCCTCGACGATGTCGAGCGGATCGGCGAGCGGGTCAAAGGATGCAATTCGCGAATCGGAGCGGGCGATATCGCCACTCGTGTCGTTGGGCCACAGCACGATGAGGTCGTCACCGGCGCTGTAGCGGGTAATGAGCAGCGCCCCCTTGAGTACACCGTCGAAGTTGTCGCCCTTGTACTCGATCACGCCGTTCGGCGAGTGGCTGATGCCGAAGTCGAAGGCAAAACCTCGATAGTTCGGATCGACCTGGGTGCCGACCGGGTATTGGTCAACCTGCGCGCCATCGACTGCGGTCGTGGGGTTCGCTCCGTTCAAGATCCACTCGCAGCGCCGTGGGTTCGGGTGGCCGTAGTAGCCGCCGTCCTCGACTCGGAACAAGAAGTCGTGCTGGGTTTGGTTGATGGCTCGCTGGGCGACGGACTGCGTTGCTTCGAACGGTTGTCCGTCGATGCGGTTCCCACAGCTGTCGGGCAGTGGGTCGCCGGGTCCCGGCGCGGCTGGCGTGTTACCACCAGCGGCCGACCCATTCGTCGGCACGTACAGGTTGCCGTTCGAGTGCCACACCATGTCGTACGCGTTCCGGAGACCGGTGGCGAAGATCTTGACGGGAGCGTCGAAGAGGTACGGGTCGTACGTGCCGCCTTCGCCGGTCTTGACGTCGAGCGGTGGCTGCGTGATCGCATCGGTATCGATCCGCAACATCGCGGCGCTCAGGACCCGTTCGGGTCGATTGGCCCATGCGGTGTCCGGCGCGCCCATGGCCGAGTTGGAGCCTTGGTTTACGTAGAGATTGCTGTCCGGGCCGAACGTCAGGCTGTTCGTGAGGTGGTCTCGTGACGAACGAGGCAGGTTGATGACGTAGTCCTGCACGACCTCGAAGTTCGGGCCCTCAACGCGGGTGATCTTGCCACCCCAGTCGGGAACATCGGAGAAGCCGAAAGTCGCATGCGAGATCCAGGCGATCGGATTCTCGGGGGTCGAAGCGGGATCGAAGACCATGCCGACCAGAACCCGCGGCCCAAGATTGGCCGTATCGAGCGGATCGAGGCTCTGTTTGGCGGTCAGGGTGCCGTCGGCGTTCACGTCCCATCGCTTGATCGTCCCGGTGTACGACGATGCGTAGAACTTGCCATCGGGGCCGAACATCAGCGAGGTGTAGCCGGTGCCAGCTTCGAGCTCGATCCGATCAAAGCTCACGATCGAGTCGCTGATCTCGGTGGCGTCGCCAGTGCGGAACACGCTGGTGAACGGTTCGAAGTCGTTGCCGTCGAGGTCGCTCACGCCGCTGGTGACTTCGAAGATGTATTGCGTGTCGGCCAGCAGGTCGGCTTCGGGCGACAGCACGAGCACGTCGCCACCACCACTGGTGTTGACGGTCGCCGGAATCGGTGTATTCGGATTGGCGCTTTCATACAGCAGGACCGTCGTTGGGTTGGCCGTCGCACTCTCGATGCTGCTGGTCGGAAGGAAGACCGACGTGCGGATCGCGATGTCGGTGGCCACGTTCGTCTCACCATTGGTCGGCGAGACGCTGGCCACCTCGGGGTTCGTGCCGAGCTTCGGTTCGATCCGCACGTAGTTCAGTTTCGTGTTCATGCCGTCGCCCTGGCGGATGGTGAGTCGACCGTCATCGACGCGAACGATGACCGAACCAACCGCATGCGGCTCTTCTTCGGTCGGCGTGAAATTGGCAACGGCGACGGCGCCTTCGACGGTCACCGCGTGGGTGCTGTCGATATTGGCTGGATCGCCGACGCCGACAGTCACGCTATACGTGCCGTTCGGAACGATGGCGGCCCAGAACGCTGGGGTGTCGAGGTCCATGTGCACGAACGTGTCGATGAGCTGTTCCGAGACCAGATTTCGGTCACGGGCATACGCCGTCATGTCGCGTGGTTCGCTCGTTTCGTCGTCGAGCCAGCCATAGGTGCGACCGTTGTTGCGAGTACTGAAGGGACTACCACCGTCGAGGTTGTAGTTCGGCGGCACGCTCACGAGGCCGGGCTGGAAGTTAAAGTTCAGGTTGCCAACGCTGGGGTTCGACCCTGGCACACCAAACTCGATGCGGTCGAAGTTCAGGGCTGGACTGTTCGCAAATTCGACGCGGACGACGTGTTCGCCGACCGGCAGGTTGACCTGGCCCATCGTGATGTCTTCCCATACCCACCAGCCACCGGTTGAGACGATGCTGCGGGAACCAACCAGTGCCCCATCGACAAAGGCTCGGACGAAGCCGGCATCGGCGGCGCCAGAAGCGAGTCGCAACTTCAGTGTGTAGGCGCCAGCGACGTCGACGTCGGCCGTGTACTCGAGCCATTCACCATCGCGGATTGCGCCGACGGCAAAGCCGGCCTCGCCGAAGCTTGCGAAGATGTCGACCGAGTCGGCGCGGAGTTCGCCGCCAATGTTCGGCTCATCGACATCGGAGTAGGCGAGGCCGTCGCCGCCGAGGTCGTAGTTTTCGGCCTGAATGACACCGGGAATTGAATTGACGACATAAGGCGCCTGCACCAGTTGATCAATTTCGGTCACCACGATGCGGTCGAAGTTGATCTGGCCGGCGTCGGTCCACTCGACTCGGATCACGTGAGTGCCACTGGCGAGGGTGACCTGGCCGACCATGAGTTCGTCAAACGCCCACCAATCGGTACCGGTGACCTGGGTGGTCTGACCGATGACTGTGCCGTCGACGAGGACGCGTACGCCGCCTGGCCCGCCGGCACCGGCGTAACCGGTTGCGAGGCGCAAGGCGATGTCGAACGCACCGCCATCGCCGGCGTCGATCGTGTACTCGGTCCACTCGTTCGCTCGGGTCGAGCCGACGGTGAAACCAGCGGCGCCAGAGGTTGGCCAAATGTCGACGGCATCGGTGCGGTAGGCGCCGCCCTTGTTCTCGCCTTCGATATCGGCGTAGGCGATGCCCGGACCACCAACGTCGTAGTTCTCGGCTTCGATGTCGCCGGGGACCGGCCATGGGCTCCCACCGAAGGGCCCCTGGGCGATCGGTGTCGGGGCAGCTGTGGGTTCGGGCGTCGGCGCCGACGGTGGAACGACAACGACAGGAGTTGCGGTCGGCGCGACGCCAGCTGCAAAGTCGATGCGGTCGAAGTTGACTTGGCCCTCGCCGGTCCATTCGATGCGGACCACGTTCGTACCCGGCGCAAGTGAGATCGCCCCGACCTGATGGTCAACGAAGCTCCACCACCCGGTATTCGGAAGCGATGGGGTTTCGTACCACAGCGTGTCGTCGACCAGTACTCGAACGCCACCAGGCGTCGCGAAGCCTGAGGCGAGGCGCAAGCTGAGGTCGAACTCGCCGCCTGCACCAGCATCGACCGTGTACTCAGTCCATTCGCTGGCTCGCGTCGAGCCAACCGTGAAGCCATTTTCGCCCGACGTCGGCCATACGTCGACGCCATCGGTGCGATACGCGCCGCCTTTGTTCAACTGCTCGACGTCGACGTAGGCCACGTTGGCCCCGCCGATGTCGTAGTCCTCGGCCTCAACAGAGCCGGGCAATGGCCACGCAACGCCGCCGAAGGGACCTTGCACAACCGGCGGTGCGTCGGTTTGCACGAGTTCGAAGCGGTCGAGACCGGCGCCGTCTTCGCGCTGGGAGAAACGAATCGCGTGATCTCCGGCGGTCAGCGCCCAAACCGTGGGATCGTCGCCGGTGCGATCGGAGACCGAGTCGCCGACGAAACCGGCGCCTTGTTCCATGTCCCAAAGTGCTTCAGTTCCGGCGTCGACGGTGACATAGAAGCTGTCGTCCGAAGCGTTCGGCGCCCAGTTGACGGTGTCGATGCGATACGTGCCAGCCGTCGGCACAGTGACGCAGAAGTCGATGACGTCGGGGTTCGGGTAGGTGCGACCGAAGGTGCCGACGCGGGCCTGAACGAACTGGCCGCCGGATGCGCCGCCGTCGTCGACGAGGTCCATCGTGCCGGACCGCTGCCCAAACTCGGCCTCTTGGGCCAAACCGGCGCACGTTGGTGTCGGAACTGGCGCTGCGGTCGGGATGACCGTTGCGATTGGAGTTACCGTCGACAAACCATCGACGGTGAAGTCCATTCGGTCGAAATTGACCTGGCCGATGCCAGTCCACTCGACGCGAACGACATGAGTTCCCGGCGAGAATGCGACTGCACCGACGTTGACGTCGGCAAAGTTCCACCAGCCGAGACCACCGACCTGTGGCACCTCGCCAACGAGCGAACCGTCGATCAAGACTCGAACACCGCCAGCTTCGCCGAACCCGGAAGCCAGGCGCAGGTTGACCTCGAATGTTCCGCCGGCGCCGGCGTCGACCGTGTATTCGGTCCACTCGCCGCCGCGAGTCGAGCCGACGGTGAAACCCTCGGCACCTGAGGTTGCCCAGATGTCGACGGCATCGGCGCGATAGGCACCGCCCTTGTTGAGATCCTCGACGTCGGAGAATGCGACGCCCGCGCCGCCAAGGTCGTAGTCCTCGGCTTCAACGCCACCGGGTAGCGGCCAGGCGACGCCGCCGAACGGTGTCTGGCCCTGGGGCTCGGGTGGGGTGTACGGCGAAAGAACGGGGTTGATCGGTTCGATATTGGTGAACAGCACCACCGTGTCCTGGAAGTCGCAGTTGCCCTGGTTGATGCCGTCACCACAGCCGGACTCAACAAAGTCCTGAGCGGCGATGTAGGAGTTCGGGATGACGAAACCATCGCGATCGATCGCGCGGTACATGCGTAGACCGAGGCGAGCCGGGTTGTTGCGTGGAACTCCTGATGTGCTGTAGCCGTTCGACGTGACGCGGAAGGGAATGCGATCGCCGTTGGCATCGATCGCGGTTTGCGAAGTTGCCTGGGTGATCGAGCCGAACTCGGCGTTGCGGGGGTACAGCGACTGCTCCCAATGCCGGTTCGAGGTCATCCCCATCGAAGGTGAGCCAACGGTTGCGCCGTCGGCGTCGATGAACCGAGCCGAAGAGGTTTGGCCATTGAAGACGGCCAAATACGTGCCGTACATCGGCTGTGAGACGTCGGCCTGCTGCCAGTATTCGGCGAGCACGAGGTCACCGTGCACGCCACTCTCGACATCGGCAGCCGTCGGGTAGTCGTCGTCTGGTCGCACGACGCCGTTCAGCGAGGTCTCGTAACCGAAGACGTCGAAGATGGCCTGGAGGCCGATCTCGTTGCCCTCGCGGGGTTCGACCATGTAGATACCCCGGAGCGTCGCCGACATCGTCGGCGCGTTCACGGCGTTCGAGACGAGGTCGATCTGGCCTTCGATGACCCGCTTTGAGCCGTTGAAGTCGATGAAACGAATGTCGAGGTCGTAACTCGCGCCCGGCGCAATCGTGATCGGCAGCGCCTGGTCCTCGCCATTCGGCAACTCATAGGCCGAGTTCTGGGTTGGCTCATCGTCGGAGTCGGTGACGATGATGTCGGAAATCACGAGATCCCCGGTCCCGGAGTTCGCGATCCGCATCGTGTTCGTGTCGTGGAACTTCGTTACCCGAAAGTCTTCGATGTTCTGCGGCGGTTCGCCCGGGTTCCTGATGCGGTTGAACGAGTAGAAGTCATCGGCAGGCAGCGCAAGGTCCGAGCTCGCGAGCTTCGTCATGTTCTCGATCGCGATCTCGGCCGGGCCAGCTTGTGCGCTGGCACTCGTCGCCTGACTCAACATCACGGCAAATGCTGCGGCCGTCAGGCCGATCAGCCCCAGCAACGCTCCGACTATCCACGATGGTCGGTTCGACCAGCGATTCGTTTCCACAGCAGCCCTTTCGCCCATACACCACGCGTCACCCGGTGGGGCCACGCGCCAGTAGAAGGCGGATGCCAGATCGTTTGGTCGCAGCAGCGCGCCATCAGCCCTGGTGTCATTCAGTCCAGTACAGAAACCTTACTCAGTTCTTTCGGTCGATCTCGGAGGGCTGGGCACAATTACCCCACTCCGTAACCTGGACGGGAGAAACCGGCGGCTCGGCCAGCACCCAGCGACAACTCGTTTGACGGTCGGTGTTGATCGGTTACGCTTCTCGCCATGGCATCGCCTCTCTACAGCCTGCGACTTATTCACCCGGGGTCCTGACGTTCAGGGCCACCGGGTCCGCACTGGTGTGCCAGTGCTCGTCAATGTCCGCCTCAGGATCACCACAATTCGCAAGCTTGAGTAGAGAGAGAAAATGAAGATGTCCACGTCAAAGCAGTTCCAGCGAGCATCCGCGATGCCTGTGCACCGTTACCAGCCGTTCGCTCCGATCGACCTCCCCGATCGAACCTGGCCCAGCGCCGTCATCACCGAAGCACCGCTCTGGTGTTCGGTCGATCTTCGCGACGGTAACCAAGCACTCATCGAGCCGATGGACCCCGGCCGCAAATGGAAGATGTTCCAGAAGCTCGTCGAGGTCGGATTCAAAGAGATCGAGGTCGGGTTCCCGTCGGCCTCCGATACCGACTTCCGATTCGTGCGCGAGATCATCGAGCAAGGAGCAATCCCCGATGACGTCACAATCCAGGTCCTGACCCAGGCTCGCCCGGAGCTGATCAAGCGCACGTACGAAGCGATCGACGGTGCGCATCGAGCGATCGTGCACCTGTACAACTCGACGTCGACCCTGCAACGCGAGGTCGTCTTCCGGCTCGACGAAGCCGGCATCATCGACATCGCCGTGAAGGGTGCGACGCTCTGCAAGGAGCTCGAAGCTACGGTGCCGAACACCGACGTCTTCTACGAGTACTCCCCCGAGTCGTTCACCGGCACCGAGCTGCCATTTGCCAAACGCATCTGCGACACCGTCGTCGACATCTTCGATCCGACGCCCGATCACAAGGTGATCATCAACCTGCCCGCAACCGTCGAAATGTCGACCGCCAACATCTACGGCGACATGATCGAGTGGATGCACCGCAACTTGGCTCGGCGCGACGAGATCATCCTGAGCCTTCACCCCCACAACGACCGTGGCACCGGTGTCGCGGCGGCCGAGTTCGGCATCATGGCCGGCGCGGACCGCGTCGAAGGCACATTGTTCGGCAACGGCGAGCGCACCGGCAACGTCGACGTGATCAACGTCGCGATGAACATGTTCAGCCAAGGCGTCGACCCTGAACTCGACATCAGCGACATCAATGAGCTGCGCCGGGTCGCCGAGCACTGCAACCAGCTGCCGATCCACCCCCGGCATCCCTGGGTCGGCGACCTCGTCTACACCGCGTTCTCCGGCTCGCATCAGGACGCGATCAAGAAGGGCTTCGAGGCGCTCGAGAACTCCGGTAGCGACTTGTTCGAAGTGCCGTACATTCCGATCGATCCGGTTGACATCGGCCGCACCTATGAAGACGTTGTGCGAGTCAACAGTCAAAGCGGCAAGGGCGGCATCGCTTACCTGCTGAAGACCGAGAAGAGCCTCGACCTGCCCCGACGTATGCAGATCGAGTTCACCCGTTCGATCCAGACGATCACCGATGACACCGGCAAAGAGATTTCGGGCAACGAGATCTACGACGAGTTCGCACGTGAGTATCTCGACCTGGCCGAGCCACACCGGCTCAACGGTTACGAGGCCGCGCAGAATGCCGGTGGTCAAGACCTGACGTCGGTAACCGCTCGTATGACAGTTCGAGACGAGCTGGAGACCGTGCAAGGCTCCGGCAGCGGCACGCTCGACGCGTTCGTGAGCGGGTTGCAGGAAATGATCGGCTCCGAGTTACGGATTCTCGACTACCACGAGCATGCCAAAGGCACCGGTGCCGATGTCGACGCGGTGGCCTATATCGAGATGCTGATCGGCGGTGTCGAGCTCTGGGGCTGCGGCATCCACAGCGATATCACGACCGCATCGATGCGGGCCATCGTGAGCGCGCTCAACCGATCCGGCGTGTAAACACCGGTGGGCGGCGAATCGCCGCGGGCGACCTATGCGCCACTTCTGCCGTTGGCGATGACGGCGGGAACGGTGCTCTATTCGGGCCTTGCGGTGCTTGCCAGCGCGATCATCGACGACCTCGGCATCAGCCGGGCTCAGCTTGGGTTGATCCTGACGATGTTCTCGCTGCTGTCGGCGGTCGCGTCGCCATCGGTCGGCCGAGTGGTCGACCGGTTCGGCACGCGCTCGGGCATGCTTGGCATCTTCGCCTCGGGCGTCGCCGGATATCTGCTCTTTGCGCTGACCGGCGGCGTCGGCGGTTTGATCGCCGCGGCGGTTGTGCTCACGGTTGCGCAGGCCCTGGCCAACCCGGCCACGAACAAGCTGATCGCCGAACGGTTTGAGCCGAAATGGCGGGGGCTGGTTACCGGCATCAAGCAGTCGGGCGTGCAACTGGGCACGTTCATCGCCGGAATCACCTTCCCCGCGATCGAAGCGCGCTTTGGGTGGCGCGCAGTCGGCCTCGCTCTCGCCGCCACGTTTGGGGCGGTGCTCCTCTACTCGTTCGCGGTGTTGCCGCGCGAGGTCGCAGCGCCCGACGAAAGCGGGCCGGCCCCCGAGCCGGTCGTCGACGACTCATCTGTTGCCGCCACTCGCGCCGCGTTGCCCGCACTCACGTGGTGGCTCACGGGATACGCGTTCCTCATGGGCTTCGGCGGCAGTCCGATGTTCTCGTTCTTCCCGCTCTTTGCCGAGGAGGTCGTGGGTGTCAGCGCGGGCCGGGCTGGTCTCATCGTTGGCATTGCTGGCCTTTTTGGCGGCGCGTCCCGCATCCTTTGGAGTGTGCTCGCCGGACGACGAGGCGAGTTCAGCCTGCCGTTGCTGATGATCTCGGGAGGCGCCGTCGTCGCCGGCATCTTGACCGTCAGTTCCGGCTCAGCCGGTGTGGTCACCCTCTGGTTCGCTGCGCTGCTGGGATGGATGAGCATCAGCGCCTGGAACTCGGTCGCCATGCTCGCGATCATCACCGAGGCGGGCGCCGACGCTGCCGGACGAGCGTCGGGTTACGTGCTCTTTGGTTTCCTCGGCGGGCTCGCCGGATCTCCCCCGCTCTTCGGCTGGTCGGTCGACCGCTTCGATACCTACGTGCCGGGCTTCATTGCGTGCACGGTGTGTTTCGTTCTCGCCTCGCTGCTGATGCTCGGCTACCGGCGAAGGATCTGACCGCTCGTCATGGGGTGAGTAGCAACTTTCCGACGTGACCACCGTTGAACAACATCGCTATGGCTTCGGGGAACTGCTCGATGCCGTCGACCACTGTCTCTCGCATGATCAGGTCGCCGTTGCGAAGCCACGAGCTCAACTGTTTCGTCGCTTCATCCCAGCGGTCGGCGAAGTGCATCACGGTGAAACCCTCCATGCGCGAGTGGCGCTCGGCGAGCCGCAGGTACAACGACGGTCCGGCGATGTTCTGCATGTTGCCGTATTGGGCGACGGCGCCACAGATGACGACCCGCGACCGTTCGGCGATGTGGTCCAACACAAGGTCGAGGATCGGGTTTCCGACGTTGTCGAAGAAGACGTTGACCCCATCGGGTGCGAGTTCGCTGAGTCGCTCGGCGACGTCTTCGTTCTTGTAGTCGATCGCTCCGGCGAGCCCGAGGTCGTCGAGTAGAAACGCTTGCTTGTGCGGTCCGCCGGCGATCCCGATCACGTTCGCGCCGGCGAGCTTGGCCACCTGTGCCGCGATCGATCCGACGGCGCCGGCCGCGGCGGAAACCACGACGGTTTGGCCCGGCTGCGGCTCGCCGATCATCGCCATGCCGCAGTACGCGGTAACCCCCGTCGACATACCGAGCGCGCCGAGAAAGGTGGCGGCTGGAAAGTCGTTCGTCTGGATCGGCATCAGGGCTGCGCCGGGAACGACAGCAACGGTTTGCGCGCCGAGCGGTCCGAACACGTGGTCGCCCGTGGCAATCGATTCCGATCGGCTTTCTTCGACCAGGCCAACGCCCAGCGCGCTCACGAGCCCGCCGATCGGTACCGAGCGGTGGAAGCTGCCTTCGTTCAGCGCGGTGCGTATGAACGCATCGATGCTGAGCGCGATTGGTTTCACCCGCGCTTGACCGTCGGCCAGCTCGGCAACCGGCTCCGACTCGACCCTGAAGTGGTGCTCTTCCGGAGTACTGGTGGGGCGCTCGACTAACACGATGCGGGTCGTCACGTGCGTGCTCATCACATACCCCCGTCGATCGAGATGACCTGACCGGTGACCCAGGACGCGCCGGGCGAGCACAGGAACAGGGCCGCCGCGCCAAGATCGGTTGGCGTACCCAAGCGACCAGCCGGTAGCCGCAGTGCTCGTTCGAGTCGCGGCAAGTCATCGGTGGTGAGCTTCAGCGCTTCCATCATGATCTCGGTGGGTACCGCTCCAGGCATGATGCAGTTCACGCGTACCCGCGGTCCGAGTTCTTTGGCCATGGTTGCGGTCAGCGAGTTGACCGCCGCCTTGGCCGCGGCGTAGTGGCCGCTGCCAGCCACGGTTTGTTCCGCGGCCTTCGATGAAATGTTGAGGATCCGGCCACCGTCGCTCATCGTCTTTGCGGCCACAACACTGCCGACCCACACTGCGGTCAGATTCAACAGCAACGTTCGATCCCACTCGGCCCGGTCGAGCTCGACAAGGGGAGCCTGCACCGACGATCCGCCGGCGTTGTTGACCCAGATATCGAGCCGGCCCCACTCGTCGATCGCCGCCTGTCCGAGCGCCTCGACCGCAGCATCGTCGGTGACGTCGGTCGGCACCGCGATCGCGTGGCCACCGTCGGCGCGAATCGCGGCGGCGACTCGTTCGATCTCAGCTTCGCGTCGGGCCGCGCAGACGACCCGAGCACCGGCCGACGCCAATACGGTTGCGATGCCCTCGCCGATCCCCCGGCCTGCGCCCGTCACCACAGCCACATCACCAGACAGGTCAAAAAGGTTGTTGGCCATCGCTTCTCCTCAGAGCCGACTGCGAGTTACCACCATCGCACAAAGACTGTGTCGACCAATCCACCAGTCGACGGGACGACGATGGCTACTCGATGCCGTGCTCCAAGGCGTACCGCATGAGTTCCTGCTTGCGCGACAGGTGGAGCTTCTTCAAGATGTTGCGCACATGGTTCTCGACGGTTTTCGTCGAGATGAACAGCTGCTCGCCGATCTCTTTGTACGTGTGGCCACGAGCGACGTATTGCAGAACTTCCCGCTCACGCTCGGAGAGACCGCCGGTTGGGCCGTCGTCCTTCTTCAGGCGACGGAACTCGGTCAACACCAGCGCCGCGAGCGATGGCGAGAACACCGGTTCGCCCTTCGCGGCCTTCCAGAGCGCGGCCCGTAGCTCGTCGGGGTCCGACGACTTCAGCAGATACCCGAGCGCACCGGCCGCGATCGCGTCGAGCAGATCGCGCTCGGCCTCCGACACGGTGACGATCACGACGTGGGTCTCATCGCCACATTCTTTGGCGACTTTCAGGCCGCCACCTTCGGGCATGTGCAAGTCGGATAACACGAGGTCGGGTTTGTGTTTCCGAATCTCGGCGATGGCCTCGGCCGCGTCGCCCGCCTCGCCAACGACGTGAAAGTTGTCGCCGAGGTCGGCTCGGATTCCAGATCGCCAGATCGGATGATCATCCGCGATAACGACCGAGACCGGTCCTAGCTCACCCATAGTCGTACCTCCGTACCTCGCCCCTGCCGACTGTCAATCTCCACTGTGCCACCGACCTCGGCGATCCGCGCCTGAATCGATTGTCGGACGCCTTGGCCTGCGTGATCAGCATCGACGTCGAATCCCGCGCCGTCATCCTTGACCGAGCAGAAGACCCCCTCGCCGTCGTCGGTCGGTTCCGCGTAGACGACGACTCGTTGCGATCCGCTGTGCTTCGCCGCGTTCGTCAACGCTTCGCCGACCGCGCCGACGAGCGCATCGCTCGACTCGGTCGACAGCTGCGGTAGATCCGGCGCCAAAACCACCTGGTTCGACAATCCGAACTGTCGCTCGACCCGGGTTGCGACGGCGCGAATCGCGACAGGGAACGCCTCGGTCACCTTCGAACCGAAGAGGTAGTCACGGAGATCCCGCTCCTGGTCATGGGCCAGCGCGGCAAGCTCTGGGTCCGACGACCGGCGCTGAATGACAGCCAGCGTCTGGAGCACACCATCGTGCAACGTTCGCGACATTTCCTCGCGCGCTCGCACCGTTGAGATTTCACGTTCGGCGGCTCGCAGCCGCTGCGACACCATTCCCGCGGCGATCGCCGTGATCACGTACAGGCCCGCGTTCGACGACATCCGCATGTTCCAGCCATCGAACCCATGCACCTGCCCCTCACCGATGAATCGCGCGCCCGTCATCATGATCGCGGCGACGAACCCGATTCGCGGTCCGAACGCGACCGCGGCGGAAATAATGGCGGCGGACGGCCAGGCCCAAGGCAACGACTGCGCTCGCAACGGCACGTCATTGTTGCCATAGACGAAACCATCGGCGACCGTCATCACGATGCCGAAGACGAACTCACCAGCCAGGATCGGCCACGACAGCAGCAGCCTCGGTAGCCGCGCTGCGAAATAGGTGGCAGCGCCGCTGATCACAAATGCGCCGAGTAGCAAGAAAGCGGCGAGAGCGGTGTAGTCGAGTTTTCGCCACGACAGGGCCACACCGACGGTGGCCCACGACAGCGCCAACCACCGGAAAATGGCGACGCCGGTCAGGATGCTTCGGTCGAACGGCATGGTGCTCTGGCCCAGACCGCTTGGAGCGGCAACCCCCACCGACGCGCCGTGCTGCGATTCCAAACCGTCCACGGTCGAAACCGTAGCGTCCGGTTCGTCGGCCCAGATGATGCAGCGATGGAAGCAATTCGGTAGCGCGGTGGTTTCCATGCTGCGTCTCGTGCGACGGGGCCGCGTGATTGAGGACACTATGACTGCAAAAACCCTGGGCTCCGAGACGGTGAGTGCCGCAACGCCCGAGCGAACCGACGCGCAACAAACAGTCCTCGTTGTCGACGACGAACCGATGGTGCGCGAAGTACTCACGCAGTACCTGATGCACGACGGCTTTCGGGTCGTCGAATCTGCCGACGGCCAAGAAGCTCTCGCGGCGGTCGCCGACGAGCAGCCCGATCTGGTGCTGCTCGACCTCATGCTGCCGAAGTACAGCGGCCTCGATGTACTGCGTCACGTGCGCGTGACCTCGCAGACTCCGGTGATCTTGCTGACCGCCTGCGGCGAAGAAGACGATCGCGTCACCGGCCTTGAACTCGGCGCTGACGACTACATCGTCAAACCCTTCTCACCGCGAGAAGTAGCGGCTCGCGTCCGCTCGGTGCTGCGCCGAACGCAGACCACGACAGCAGAACCCGTGATCACCTTCGACGACATCACCGTCGACCTCGGGCGTCGTGAAGTCACCCGAGATGGCGACGCAATCGAGCTGACCCGAAAGGAATTCGACCTGCTCGCCTACTTCATCTCCCATGAAGGGTTTGCCCTCAGCCGCGAGCTTCTGCTGACCGAAGTCTGGTCGTCATCGACCGAGTGGCAAGATTCATCCACTGTGACCGTCCACCTCAGCCGCCTTCGCCAGAAACTCGAGCGACACCCGAATGAGCCGCGCCACTTTGTAACCGTCTACGGCGTTGGGTACCGCTTCGAACGATGACGTCCCCTCAGGACGCCAGTGGCCGCAACGCCCTCCGTTTGACACTCGCGTTGGGTGTCCTGGGTGTTGCGGCAGCTGGGCTCGCGTGGCTCGCTACCGAACTGGTCATGGCGCCAAGCGGTTCCGAACGGGTGCGCCTCGTCGCGCTCTTCGTGGCGATCGCGCTCGCGACGGTTGTCGTTGGACTCGCGCTCTACCAGGTGACCCACCGAGCTCTCACCCGCCGGATCGTGCTCGTCGTTCTCGCCGGGCCAATCATCGTCGGCATCGCGACGGTTGTCGGTGCCCAGTCGATGTTCATCTCAGCGCACGACACGCAGTTCGTCTTCATCCTGCTGGCGCTCGGCACCGCGATGGCAGCTGCGGTCGTCACGATGCTGACCCATCCCCTCGTGCGCGACCTCGACCGATTGCGGCGGGTCGCCGAGCAGCTTGGCAACGGAGAGTTAGGCGCCCGCGCGGAACTGCAGCGATCCGACGAGGTCGGCGAACTGTCGGTCGCCCTCGACGCGATGGCCGAACAGATCGCCAACGCAAACCAGCGGCGCGACGTCGCCGAGCGCGAGCGGGCCGTCATGCTGACCTCGCTGAGCCACGACGCCCGCACGCCGCTCACAGCAATGCGGGTCGCGGTCGAAGCGCTGCAGGATGGCATGGCCCCCGACCCGGTGCGATATCTCGATTCGATCGACCACGACCTCAAGTCGGTCGAGCAGCTGATCGACAATATCTTCGTTCTCGGTCGCCTCGAAGCCGGCCGCCTCGAACCGATGATCGAGACGATCGACCTCGCCGCGATCGCGACATACTGCGTGCTGAGCTTGCAGCCCCTCGCCGATCAGAAGCAGGTCGTCATTGCGATGTCGGGGGCTCGCCAGCTCACGGCCATCGGCGACCCGGCCGAAGTTCACCGCGTGATTCAGAACCTGATCGCGAACGCCGTGCGGCACAGCCCGCCGGACACGACCGTCGTCGTCGACCTCGTCCATGACCCATACCCGGGCATGACGGTGTTCGATCAGGGTTCCGGTTTCGAAGAATCGTTCATCGCCCAGGCGTTCGATCCCTTCACTCGGGCCGACCCCGCGCGCGAGCGAAGCCATGGTGGCGCTGGCCTCGGCCTCGCTGTTGCCCGTGGCATCGTCGAGACCCTCGGCGGTTCGATCTGGGCGTCGCCTGGACCGGGTGGCATCGTCGGTTTCACGCTGCAGCCCGCCGTTCGCTGAACACGCCACTGCCGGCAACAGGCCCAGGGCTTCAGGCCTGGGCCACTCGCCCCGATTTCTCACGCCCATCCGGGCGGAGTGGGCGGGCGAAGCCGAACTCGTACATACGCGCTTGGGCGGCGGCGTCGCCGCGTCGATGTCAGTGGAATGTCCGAAAGAAGGCGCGGCTTTTCCCTGCGTCGCCAGCTGATAAGCCTCGCACCGCTCGGCGCGTTGTGGCTCGTCGGTATCGCCGTTCTCGCCGCTGCTCGGCTCCAGACAGCGACGCCGCTGGAGTTCCTGTTCCTCGACCCTGCTCACCTCACCGGCACGCCGTGGTACACCGGCGCGTTGTCGAACCTTGGCATTCTCATCTGGACCTGCGGCGTCACCTTCGCGGCCGCCGGCGCCTGGGTTGCGAGCCGCACCGACCGTTCAGCTGCTGCTCGTTTCCTCGCCTTCGGTGCGCTCGCGACTGCGATTTTGTTGCTCGACGACGTGTTTGCGTTCCATTCGGGGCTACTGAAGAACACGGTCGGTATCCCAAAAACCATCGCCCAAGCAATGGTCGTCGCTCCCACGATCATTTGGGTCGTTGCTTTCCGAGACGACATCCTCCGTACCCGCTCGGCGCTCCTGGTCGCCGGCCTCGGCTCATTCGCCGGGTCGGTACTCGTCGATGCAGGACTTGCGCTCACCGGCGATACCGCGCTGCTCGTAGAAGACGGCCTGAAGTTCCTGGGCATCTTGGCGTGGGCCCAGTACTTCGTGATCACCGCACGCGATATCGCAGCGTCGACGATCAACGCGGCGCTCCGGCGCCCAAAAGCATCGGATGATCAGCTACCGGTGGCGGCGTCGGCCCAACTCGACAGCATTCCTGTGCAAACCGGCTAGATCATGCGAAGCTGCCCACGTGCCAGAACGTGTGCGCCTCTTCCGCGACGACGAGCGATCCCACACCGGCGGCGAGTCAGACCAATGTGACGACATCGCGGCAGGTCCCGAGCTTGGGTACCTCCACTTGCACCTTCGCCCGTCGACCATCGACGACCATCACCGTTGGAGCGCCAAGATCCTCGGCTCCGACTATCTGGTCTGGGGTATGAACCACCGACGCGTTGTCATCGAGTTTGCGTCGGGCGAGCGTCGCCGAGCCGTCGTACGAGCAACGGGTGATCTCATCGGCCTCGGACCGCCGCCGACGACGGCTCCGACTCAATCGCGGAAAGGCCAATGACGACCAACGAGCGAATTGTTGCCCTCGCCGGCGACCGCCTTGGCATCGAGCAGCGGCATGTGTTCTCGAATCCGCACGCGAAACCAGACGATGAAAGCGTCGGTACCGACGAACGATCGGCCAAAGATGACCTGCCGTAGACGCGTGCGAAAAAAATTTGGCTCCCCGCAACAACGGATGCCGCGAGGAGCCAAAATTCCCACCGCCAACTGCTGCGAGTGGTACTCGTTCGCACTTCCTCGCGTTGGAAACGGTGATTTCACCCTAGTCCGCTCGCCTCATGGTCGCGAAGTTGTGCGGCTCGCATGCTCGAGCCGTCAGGCCGACCCTGATCATGCCGACCAAGTGGCTCCGCGTTACGTATGCTCTCGTTCGTGCCACTCAAAGTTGATAACCACGGACGTTCACGGTGGATTTTCATCGCCGGGATTGCCGTTGTTCTCCTGGCTGCAATTCCTATCTTCGTCGCGCCGCTCTTCGCCAACCAGATCGTGTCGGGCATTGACGGTTCGGCCGACCTGACGGCGGCCGAAGAGGTCGCTGCGCAACTGAATGCTCGGCGCCTGATGCTCGACTGGGCGTTCCGACTCGGCGCAGCCGCCGCTGCGATCGGTGCGTTCTCGTTGTTCATGCGTTCGACCCGCAACGGCGAGGCCAGTATCTCGGCAGCTCGCGATCAGGTCGAGGCCGGCCGCTACCAGGTGCAGGCGATCCACGCCCAGATCGAAGCTCATCAAAAAGCCACCGAAGAACAGATCCGCCTGACCCGCAGCCAGCTCCAGATCAACCTCGCCGAAGTCAAGCGACTGAACGATCAATCGCAGACCCAACTCGTCACCGATCAGTACATGCAGGCGGTCGGTCAGACCGGTCACCCGTCGGTCGACGTTCGGGTCGGCGGCATCCATTTGTTGGAGCGCATCGCGAAGGATCACCCCGAGGGTTACGCCGAGACGATCTACGAAGTCCTGGTCTCAAGCCTGCGCGAACATACCCGTCCGAATCCGGCCGTTGCAATGGTCGTGTCCGAACTCGCGGAAGCCCATGCCCGTAAGGAACGTCTCGACGAAGACCTGCCCGCCATCGAACCGGTCGGGTCCGATGTCGAAGCGGTGTTGCTCGTGCTGGCCCGCAACCGGGCCCTCTTCGACGCCCACGTCGACCGTCTTAAGCCTGGCGCTGGTCGCGGCACCGGCGCCCACCTCGTCGGCCTCAACCTCACGAGCGCGTGGCTGCGCGGCGTCGTACTCGACAACGCGACACTCGAAGACGTCGTGTTGACCGACGCTCGTTTGGTCGGCACGTCGTTCAGCGAGAGCAAACTTGCGAAGTGCTCGTTCGCCGGAGCATCTCTGGTCGACTGCATTTTCGATGCTGGACATCTCGACAACTGCGGCTTCTCTTGGGCCACGATCAACGGCTCGAGCTTCGACAAAGCGCAGGTCGACAACTGCTACTTCGGCGACAGCACGATCGTCCGGACCCGCTTCAACTCGGCCAAGTTGACGAATATCCGTTTCGTGTTCGCCAAGATGACCGAGGCGTCGTTCGAAGGCACAACGATCGCCGAAGCCGATTTCGAAAAGTCCGAGGTCAGCCACACCAGGTTCGACCACATCACGATGGCGAACGCTGACTTCCACCACGCCACGATGACGTCGACGGTGTTCGACAGCGTGAACATCGCCGACAGCGACTTCTCGCAAGCAGGCTTCACCGACACCCGCTTCGAACAAGCCACCCTTTCCGACGTCAACTTCCCCGACGGCTTCGCATAGGGGCCCCAACCAGTCGGCGATTCGCGGGGGTGGGGCCCTTGAGCGCCGCTTCCTTAGGGTCGATGCATGGGACACCCCTTGCGGTCGATGTATGACCTGCGCATCCCATCTGGTCTCTCCGACTCACCCACGAGGCGTGGCAGGCCCATCGCGTCGACGGCATCACGATCGAGGGTCTCGACCAGAACCTCGACCTCTTCGGCGTCGCCTAACCGAGCGTTCTGTCATCAGACTTTCGCTGTTTGGTCGGGAGGTCTGCGACCTCGACGCGGTGCTCTAGTCTTTCGGCGTGTTCGTCGTCGATAGCAGCCTTTTAGCCAGCCAGTACCTCGATGACATCACCGGCGTCTGGGTGGGGGTCTGACCGCCGCGGCGACATCGACCGGCGAATCGTTCAGCCGTGGTCGCCTGCCCCTTCTTGCGCTCGGCGTGGTGGTTCTGCTTTGGGGCGCGGGCCCCGTCGTCACGAAGCTGATTACCGTGAGCCCGCTGATCGGCGCCATGCTGCGGTTCGGCCTCTCGATTCCGCTGCTATTCGGCATCGTCGGAGCTCGCGGCGGAACCGTGTCGTCTGAGGTCTTCGCACGGGCTGCACTGCCGGGCATCGCGTTCGGCATCAACCTCATGTTTGTGTTTGCCGCGGTGCAGGAGGTGACCGTTGCGGTGCTCGCCGTCTCGGTCGCGCTACAACCACCGCTGTTGCTATTGGTTGCCGGACCGCTGTTCAACGAACGGCCATCGATACGGCAGGTTCTGTGGACGCTCGTCGGTGTCGCGGCCACCGCTGGTGTCATCCTCGGAGCGGGCAAGGAGCTGCGCGCCTCGGCGCTCGGCATTGCCCTGTCACTCGCCGCGCTGTGCACGTTCACCGTGTACTTTGCCCTCACCCGCCTTGCTCGATCGCAAACCAATGTCGACCCGGTCGAGTGGATGGCGGCGATCAACGTCTGGTCGTTCGCCGCCACCGTGCCACCCGCGCTGCTGCTCGTCGCGCCATCGGCGTGGGGCGACATCGGCGTCAGTGACTGGCTCTGGTTACTCGTGCTGGCGTTTCTCACCGGCGTGGCCGGCCACGTATTGATGAGCTGGGTACACGGCTACATCGAGGCCGCGCGATCGTCGTTGTACCTGCTCGGCATGAACATCACCGCGGTCGGCCTGGCGTGGCCGGTCCACGGCGAAGAGGTCACGGCGATTCAGGCGTTGGCAGGCCTCGTGGTGCTGTTTGCGGTGGCCAACGTGATCCGTTCGCCCAAGGCGCGTCCGACGTAGGAGCCGCGCCCTCTGGCACTCGGTCAGGTCGCGTTGCGTTTCGTGACCAACAGGAAGAGTCCACCCAGGATCATGACGATGCCGGCGATCGTGCAGATGAAGGCGAGCATGCCGCCGATCAGGGGAATCAACCCGAGGAAGATTCGGGCGATGAACAGCCCAATCCCCGTGAGGAGCAAAACGATTCCCGGACGCTTGAACTTCTCATCAGTTTCGAGTTTCACCATGTCGATAACCTATCTCCTTTGAATTAGCTGCTTGTGCTTGTGGATTTTGGATCAGGGGTCAGATCAGGGGCTCGGGCCAATCGCCCCAGTCGATATCGGGATCGCCGTCGACGCCTTGACCGTCTTTCGTCGACGAACCACCCGATGCATCACTGTCGGGCGAATCGTCGGTATCGGCGTCGTCGGCTGCTGGCTGATAGCCGCTGAACCCCGCGTTGTAGGCCTGATCGAGGCGGTCGGCGATGCCGCTGAGCGTGCGGCTGATGTAGCCCTCGACGTTTTCGAAAACGTCGGTCGCCGACTCGGTGTAGTACTTGCCAGCGCGGCCAACATCGTCGAGCGTGTCGGCTTCGTCGCCACGACGGATGTAGTCGCCGCCAATAATCGCGTGGTAGTCACCCGAGCCGACCCACTTGCGGAGTTCGGCCACCCGGGCGAGCACATACGGGTGGGTGCGGCCGAGCATCGCCGTCATCTTGTAGAACTGCGATAGGCCCTCGGCTTCGAGGTACTCCTCGGACTGTTCGATGAAGGCATCGGTGTCGATCTCGCCGTTACGACCGCGGATGCCGCCCGCCATCGCAGCCAGGGCTCCGATCGAGATGTCGAAGTCCTGCACCGCGAGCAGACCGGCTCGATCACACGACAATTCGGCCTTCCGGTTCCACTCGCGCAAGGCGAGCACGATCGGTATGCCGGCCGCGCCGATGAGGGGCGAGCGAGCGGCGCTGAGCGACAGCAGCAGATTGAGCATCGTTCGATACAACGCGTGGTCGCTCATGATGTGACCGACCTCGTGCCCGAGGACCGCCTCGACCCCAGCGGGCGTAAGCACTTCGATCAGCGACGACTGCAGCACGATGACGGGTTCGTCGACACCGACGGCACCGGCGTTGACCATCGGTGACTGCGTAATGAAGAGCGGCGGCACATTCGTGTCGAGCGTTGAACAAACCCGCACAAGCGAATCGTGAATGTCGGTGTATTGGGTGGGGCTCACTCGGATCGAGTTGGCCTGATACATCATGCGGATGTTCGACTCGCCGAAGATGCCGATGATCTTGCGCAGCACCGAGTCGAGCCCGGGAATTTTGCCGAGCGAAGCGAGCGCCGCTCGGTCAGCCGGATGTTCCCACGAGGCCGGGCTGATTTCAGTTAGTTGCGTGACCATGGACCCCACGGTAGCCCTGATAACGGGTCGCCGATATGGGGGATTCCCCCTACTAGTGGTCGGGCAACTCGACACCCATACCCTTGGTTTTGTGGACAAATTGCAGTGCACCGTGCAGACCTATGCGTGGGGAAACCCGACCGCGATCCCGGAACTTCTCGGGGTGCCGCCGTCTGGCGAACCGCAGGCCGAGATGTGGATGGGCGCTCACCCGAAGGCACCGAGCACCCTCGTTTCCTCCGGCGTATCGCTCGACGAGCACATAGCCGCTGACCCGACGGCGGCACTCGGCCCAGCAACGGCGGAACGCTTCGGCCGACTGCCGTACCTGTTCAAGGTACTCGCGGCCGGCAAGCCGTTGTCGATTCAGGCGCACCCGTCGCTCGAACAAGCGAAAGCCGGCTTCGCCCGCGAAGACGCGGCCGGCATCGCGCTCGACGCGTTCACGCGTACCTACCGCGACGACAACCACAAGCCCGAGATGATCTGCGCGCTCACGCCGTTCGTCGGCCGCTGCGGCTTTCGAGCGCTCGCTGCCACCCGCTCGTTGTTCGGTGACCTGATCGCCACGCAACCTGACTCCCCATTGCTCGTTGAGATCGGCGACCGTCTCGCCGCAGCAGGTGCCGACGGCGACGTTCTCGCCGACGTGCTGGCGTGGTTGCTCCGACTCGATAACAACGACACCGCCCCGCTCGTCGCGGCGACGGTCGCCGGAGCAAGAATCGTGGTCGACGCGGGCGACTCGGAGTGGACCGAAGAGTTCACGTGGTGCGAACGCATGAACGCCGAATTCCCCAGCGACATCGGTGTCGTCGTCGCGCTACTGCTCAACCATGTCGTGCTCGAGCCGGGGCAGGCGTTCTTCCTCGGTGCGGGAAACCTCCACGCGTACCTCGACGGCGTCGGGGTCGAGCTGATGGCCAACAGCGACAATGTTGTGCGGGGCGGGCTCACGCCGAAGCATATCGATGTCGAAGAGTTGCTGGCCGTTGTCGACTGCACGCCGATCGATCCACCCGTGCAGTCGCCATCGGGGGCCGTGCATACGTTCGATGCGTCAGTGCCCGAGTTTGCGCTGACGCGGATCGAACTTGCCGCCGCGGGCGTGCCCGCGACCGTCGTCGGTCCCGAGATCGTCATCGTGACCGAGGGTGCCGCCATACTCACGGGTGCCATGGAACGAGTCGAACTGAACGGGGGCGAGGTCGCCTTCGTCGCGGCCAGCGACGGCGACTACACGATTTCCGGTAGCGGCACCGCGTTCCGAGCGACCGTCAACGGCTAATCGGCGACTTCGGCCTCGAATGTCACGTGGAGAATCACCCTGATCGTCGACTCGCCGCTCTCGATCGGCGGTGCCATGTCGGCACTCATGGTTCGCCCTCGACGCATCGGTCCACCACCACCGCCACCGCTACTGCGGCGACCTTCGCTGACTTCTAACGCCGTCCCGAGCCGCAGGCCAGAGAGTTCGGCCAGCTGTTGCGCTTTCGCCGATGCGTTTTCCCAGGCCGCGTCGCGGGCTGAACGTCGGGCCGTGGTGTCGTCGGCGACCGAGAAGTTCAGGCCGTTGATCGTTGTCGCATCGCCGCCGGCACCGACGACGGCCTCGAGCACCCCGGTCAGCGCGTCGACCTTGCGCACCGCAATGTGAAGGGTGTAGTTGACGCGGTAGCCGATGATGGCAGGTTGTTGATCGCCACGATGGTCGTGCTCGGGGTAGACCGAATAGTCGGCGGTCTGCACATCGGCGGCGGTCACGCCAGCACCGGTCACGGCCTCGATCAGCTCACTTGCGAGCGACGCAGCTTCGGTCGTCGCGTCGCCAACCGTTGGACGACGCAGCCCGATGCCGACGTTGACCGTCGCGATGTCAGGGACGGTCGTGGCCTGACCGACGCCGCGTACTCGAATGGTTCGAACGTCAGAAGAAGACATGTCCGGACTGTAGACCGCACGACGTCGCCGCTCAGCGTGCGTCCTGAAAACACCGGAATAGCCCCCATCGCGATGTCGCCTCACCTGCACGACCCCTGCTTGCCGGCCATGCTTGGTTCATTCCCGTGCGATGATCAAAGTATGGATTCTGTGCCCATTGTGAACATCAGTGACCCGACGACGGCATCGGTCGGCGCACTCGACGCCGCGTGCCGGGATCATGGATTCTTCCTACTCGAAGGCCATGGTCTCGACGCCCTTATCGGCGAGACATGGAAGCAGACCGAACGTTTCTTCGACGCCGACCCGGCGATTCGCGACGCGCTCCGACGCTCGGCCGACAACCCGCTCGGCTTCTTCGATCGTGAGCTGACGAAACAAAAACGCGATCACAAGTCGGTGTTCGACTTCGTCGACCCGCATCACGCGAAACGAGACCTTGGCAATCGGTGGCCTGATGGGCTCCCCGGGTTTCGAGACACCCTGGCGGCGTTCTTCGATGAGTTCAGCACCTTGGCCGCCCGCACGTTGCACCTGTTGCACGACACGCTCGACCTGTCGCCACAGGCTCGGGCCGTCGCCATCAATGACCGCGGCGTCAGCGCGGTTCGACTCAACCACTACCCGGTCGGCGACCCGGTTCCCGAAGCCGAACGCGATTGCCTGGTCGAGCTCGGCGAGACCGCGCTCGGCTACCACACCGACTCCGGGGTACTCACGCTGCTGTTGCAGGACGACACGGGCGGCCTTCAAGCGGAGTCGCTGAGCGATGGATGGATCGATGTCGAGCCCCGGCCCGGCACCATCGTCGTGAACCTGGCCGACACGATGCAGGTGTGGACCAACGACCGCTACCAAGCCGCAGTGCATCGGGTAGTACCGATGACGACGGATCGCCGCTTCAGCATCCCGTACTTTTCGAATCCGCCACGCGACCTGGTGGTCGAACCGCTCGCCGAGCTGTGCGATGAACCAGCCCGCTATCGGCCCTTCGCGTGGCGCGAGTTCATGCAGGCTCGCAACGACGACAACTTCGCAGACCTCGGCGCCGAAGACACCCAGATCACGCGCTACCTCGTCGGCTGATGACCGCTTCCTCCGATTCGACGGCGGGTGATGCCGGGCCGATGACCGACGTCGAACGACTGCTCGCGTTCCAGGAGATTCGCCAGCTCGCCGACCGCTATGCGATCGCGCTTGACGCCCGTGACCTCGCCGCCCTTGCCGACCTCTATGTGCCCGACGTGCGGGCCACGAAAGCCGACTGCGGCCGTGACGCGCTCATCGCCACCTTTGATGCCGCGATGCGGACCGTTGGTGTCACGTTCCTACACGTCGGCAACCACCAGATCGATATCGACCCGAGCGGCGATACGGCGACCGGCATCGTCTACTGCCGGGCCGAGATTCAAGACGGTGGTCCGGACGGCGACCGCTGGATCGTGCAGACGATTCAGTACCACGATCGCTACGAGCGCCGGGACGGTCGCTGGTACTTCGCCACGATGCGCGGGCACCTGCTCGTCTACGGCGCCGAGCTCGGTCAGAACCCGGTCGGTTTACCCGCAGCGAATTGGCCGCAAAACCAAACCGGCTGGGGCTCCGTACCCCACGACCTACCGAGCTGGCAAGACTTCTGGTCTTAACTGCGGGCCGCGATGAGGTCGTCGATCTTCGACTTGAAGACGGGACACGTCTCCATGGCCGCCCGGAAATCCCAGCTGAGCATGATGGCAAGGAAGAGGTCGTTTCCGGCGATCACGTCGGCGTTGCGGCGATGATCATCGGGCAACGCCATTTCGCCGAATACGTCACCGGTCGTCAGGTCCGCGATGACCTCGCCGTTTCGCTCGACCGTTGCGGTGCCGGAAAGAACCGCGCACAGGTTGTAGGCAAAGTCGCCTTCCTTGGCGATGTACTTGCCCTTTTGTACCCAAGTTCGCGAGAGGTTCGCCGCGACGATCTCAAGCTCGTCGTCGGGAAGCGACGCAAACAGCGGCACACCTTGCAGGTCTTTGGTATCCATGGTTCTTTCCCCGGCCGTCCATGTGGTCAGCGGCACGTTAGCCGAGGGGCCGGGCGCGGCGCATAACGCGAGCCGAACATCGGTTGCCTGCCGTCTTGGTGGACGCGCTGCTGCCACCCGATTAGGTTCGAATGAACGACATGATCATTGGTTCAACTCCGGGGCGGAGAGCTTGACCATGAAATCAGGCCAATGCCAAAGATCTGGGCCAATGCATTGTGCCGGCAAAAGGCGGAGCGTTGAACTGTCAACGCCATGAGTTGGAGGTCATGCCATGCGGCGACGCGTCGGAGCAATTTTGGCTGGGATCGCGGCGTTTGCCGCGCTCGCAGTCCTCGGAACGGCGACCGCCGCGGGGGCCATCCCCGGCGACGGGTCGCCGGTCTTTCTCAACGAGATTCACTACGACAACGACGGCGGTGACGTCGGCGAGTTCTTCGAAATCGCTGGTCCCGCTGGCACCGACCTCAGCGGTTGGTCGGTTGTGCTCTACAACGGGTCGAACGGGTCGGCCTACAACACCATCGCCTTCAGCGGCGTCACCCTGGCCGACGCGGGCAGCGGCTACGGGTTCTATTCGGTCGCGTTTGATCCGAATGGCATCCAGAACGGGGCCCCCGATGGCCTCGCGCTCATCGGCCCGGGCGGCGCCGTCGCACAGTTCCTCAGCTACGAGGGCACGTTGACCGCGGTTGGTGGGCCAGCCGACGGCATGCTCAGCACCGATATCGGCGTGAGCGAACCTGGCAGCACGCCGGTCGGTCAATCGCTACAGCTCACGGGCAGCGGTACCACGGCGGGCGACTTCACCTGGACCGGCCCCGACGCCCAATCTCCCGACGCCGCCAACGCGGGCCAAACGTTCCTCGACGACGGCTCGATCGGTTTCAACCGGCTGATCACGGGTTCGGCGAACTACGTCGATGGTGTGGCACAGGCCTGGGATCCGGCGGCGCCGTTTGTGATCCCGGATGGCTACGAACAGACGCTGGTGTCGGGCGAAGACGAAGCGACGTGTCGAGGCCTCGACATCTATGCGTCGCCGCTCGACGACTGGCACGACATGAACACGGTGAATGAGACCGGCCCCGACGCTGGCCGTTATCTCTACCGCACCCACGAGATCCGAATCCGCGAGCCGAACAACCCGTATCCCGACGGTGGCGCGGTCTCGGTTATCGACCTGCAGACGTGTGACGCGAACGTCATCGCCCAAGACCCGACCTGGACCGCCCTCGACGGCATCCGCTGGACCCCGTGGGGCACCATCGTGTTCGCCGAAGAAACCACCGGTGGCCGATTCTTCGAAATGACCCTCGACCCCAACAACCTCATGAGCGCCGCGTCAACCGTCGAACGATCTGCGGTTGGCCTCATGGCCCACGAAGGCATCGAAATCGCCGACGACGGCTCCGCGGTGTATGTCATCGACGAGTTCCGCGGTCAGGATGCTGGCGAAGGTGGCGGCATCTACAAGTTTGTACCCGAAACCAGCAACGATCTATCCGGCGGCGAACTCTTCGTCCTCGGCGCCGGCGGCGACACCATCACCGGCGAAGG
>Ga0114956_1000092_pt1 | contig 50364 bp, 43 predicted proteins | sample MaitaG_FD_87304 | JGI IMG/M metagenome (GOLD analysis project Ga0114956, IMG submission 87304) | Marine algal microbial communities from Maine, USA - Maine_Asex2 metaG | ecosystem: Host-associated > Algae > Red algae > Unclassified | place: Maine, USA | collected 2015-01-05 | reverse complement strand
TTTTCAGTCTTAACGCCCAATCAGAAACAGGTCACTGACTCTGGCAAACCCCGGTCCGTTATAGGTGCGCGACAGATAGGCATCACTACTGATGTCCAGCACAGTGCCCGGAACCCCGAGGCGCTCAATAATATCAAGCGTATCCAGCCGGTAGCGAGTAACCACATTGCGACCACCGAAGATGACTTCGCCGTCAATCACCTTGCCAATACCTGCACCTGCACGATCACTCAAAGCAAAGCGCTGGAAGTTGCTGAGTTCGCCGGTTGCGATAGATGCCCGAACAATAAAGTAGGCTAGCGTATCGTCTTCGTAGAGCTGGCAATTGTTAGCCTGCCGGCAAGTATCATCACGGACAACACCCGTGATGATGGCATTACCATTATGCACGACTATTCCCGCAGGTTCTGCACGCTCTCCTGCGTTGAGAACGGTAGACATAGCAAGCGGCAGAGTCTGTTGCAGCTGAGCTGAAGGTGTCACTACCACCATGCTCGTCAGAGGCGTACGTCGGCTGTCGTTTACTTGTACCAGCACACCGTTTTCTCCATCCAGCAATGCGCCGTAATAATCCAGAGAAGCTCCGGTAAATACCGCTGATCCGCCGGTGGGATCAAACAGCTCCAGGCCACCGCGCAATGGAACACAGGCAAGATCATCATCCTGCGTTACGATCGCGCGGGTGCATTGACTACGGCCCGGGCTGGTGGCTCCTGCCGGTAGAAATGGAGGCAGGGAAAGCTGGCTCTCCCACGAAGTTGTTTGTCCATTACTGCTAAATGCACGAAGTGTTGGCATCGAATCAAACGGAAACGAGATGACATATTGCACAGCACCTGCGAGGTGATGACGATAATCACGGCTGGCAACAGTCTCGTTAAACACCGGTACCTCGTTGCTTAATCCGTTTGACAACTCGATATACAAAGGCACATCAGTGCTGTTGACAAAGCCATCAACACCTAACAGTGCATCACCATCTGCCAGCAGGCTCGCTGTCTGAATCGCATCGTTGACAACAGTGGTACCCAGCACGGGCAATCCGGCGAGGTAGGATTCGTCACTGGGCACCTGGTAGTCGATGTCTATGGGATCGGAGTACAGAAACTTGCCATTTTCCAGCTCTGTGTAGGCACGCACCAGGAACACGTAAGACTCCTCGTAAAATCTGCCCATTGGGTACGTAGTCTGCGAGGTCTGCTTCAGTGACACACTACTGGGCGCGGCACCAAAGTCAGCGGATGTATTCGGACTCCGATCGTCTTCCACATTGATCACATAGCCTTGTGTTCGTTGATCAGGAGAAGCATCCCAGCTCAGCAATACACTGTCCGGCGTAGGATCAACAATCACAAGATTCGCAGGCGGCAGGAGATCCGTTACCGACTCGTCCGTGATCTCCACGTTGACGCTGGTGCCGTTGAGCCCTTGTCGTGTGAGGGTATCGGTTCCTGCACCGCCGTCATAGAATCCGCCAGACTGCACACCCACTAGATCATTGCCATTGCCAGCGTTGAACTCACCTCCTTCCATGGTGCGGACTTCATCATCACCATTGCCACCTTCAACAACACCGTCGTACATCAGAGAAACCTTATCGTCACCCTCACCACCTATAAATAATCCGCCTCGAATAATGCCTACTTCATCGTCACCGCCATTACCGATAAAGGTACCGGTCAGTGTGCTTCTGAAATAATGCTCATCGGGTCCCTGGCTACCAATGACAAGTCGATTTGCCGTAATCGAGTTAACGACCAGATTGAACCCGTCCGCAGGCGGTGAACTTAGACAGATGACATTGCCTCGACCATCTGCCGTTTCCCAGCCCCAGTCATCACGAACCGTATAGCCGGTGTTCTTCTTGGCTGGTTCGAAGATAAATTTAAGCGTTGTGCTGCCCATGTAAGTCTCAAGCAACTGCTCCACCGCAGACACACTCAAACCAGTATTCGTAGCGCACTGCGCAATAGCGGCAGCGTCAGACACTGGCGGATCAACCGGATCAGTGCCAGCCTGAGCTTCCAGACGCAGACTCTTCAGCGCAATGTTGGGCTCTCTGTAGTAGAGACGTATGACATGTTCGCCGACACCGAGTGACACTTCAAAGGGGTTCTGTGTTCGTGTGCGTACTCTGTGCTGCTGGAAGCCTGCGCTAAACGACACATCATAGATGCCCGGGCCGTCATCTGCACCCACGGCATCTTCATCTACTGTGATGAAGTAGGAGTCCTCTAGAACTGAAGGCGCTCTAATCTGTGTGAAAAACTGGTAGGTTGCCAGTTGCTCGACGCTAACGCAGAACTCTATGTACTCTGGTGTGTCGCGTGAATCGGGTCGTGACGCCAGCAGGTAGGGCTCACCGTTCTCATCCAGTACTCGATCGAATGCGTCTGTACTGAAAGCCTCATCAATAGTTTGCGCCAGACCACCACACTCAGCCTGCACCGACCGTGTCGTACCCGCATAGGCTCGGGCGAGTGGTTCATCCGCTGTATTCTCCGCACTGTTAACTGTAATAGCGGATGAGAAGCCGCTACCTGCATCATTCTGCACAGAGGATGCGGGGGCTTCAGCCAGATCAACGCCACCTGAGCACGCGGCCATGAGCAGACCAACCGTTGAAAGAAGTACAACCTGGGCAGGCGTGGCGCGTGTATAGCGAATCATGACATCACTCTCCAATTTTGATGGTCAAATTCCGGATGGACGCGAAGGGGCTCGACTTCGTGACAGAGCATAGCAACGCGGATCACTTAACGCGGCAATCCTAACCCAGAGCTCTACAGAAAACGACCCGAAAATAACGAATTCAAACGTCGACGCCCAAGAACCCTGACGGGCTCTCATTACAATCGCGTTAACCCCGGTGCTACCTGTTACCTAATCGGGCGTTAACGTGATGCTCACCTCTATCGCTACTCGCCTTGGACATTCAGAGCCATTCCCTGGCTCTATAAATCATCCGTAAAACTGCTTTCGAGGACAGCAGTAACATTCTCTATTCGGGTGGTGTGTAACCGCCAGGCGCTGTTGATTCGTCAGTGAACAGGAATTTTTCCATTTCCTCTTCCAGAAATTTCCGCGCTTTAGGATCAACAGGGGTTAGTCGGTATTCATTGATCAGCATGGTCTGATGGTTGACCCACGCGGTCCAGGCTTCCTGCGAAATATTCAGGTATATCCGCTTGCCCAGATCACCGGGATAGGTAGGCCGTTCCAGGCCTGGCGCTTCCTTGTCGAGCTTGATGCATTGCACCATGCGAGTCGTCACAGTAATTCTCCCACTAGATTATTCAGAATTTTGGTAACCGGAGCAGCAACGCCGCCAGGCAATTGGCCACTGTTATACCAGACCCGCTCGGAAGCCTCCAGAACGAAACTGCCGGACACCTCAACGGTTGTGGCCTGAACATCAATATCAAGGTGATAGTGGCTGAATGTATGGCGAAAACGCGCAGCGCTGTGCGGCGAATCAACAGCCACCAGACCGGCCTTTTCGAGCCACGCTGAGCCCTCCTCTGTAGTCGCTACCTCTGGCAAGCTCCAGAGACCGCCCCAGATACCGGATGGTGGTCGACGCTCCAGCAATAGAGCGCCTTCGGCGTTGGTAAGGGCCAGCATGATGGTGGCTTTCACTGGCGTCACCTTCTTCGGCTTCTTGCCTGGGAACTGCACAGGATTACCACTGGCAAAGCCTTTGCAGTCCTCCACCAGCGGACAACGATCACACGCAGGGCGCGATCGTGTACACAACGTGGCTCCCAGATCCATCATAGCCTGATTGAAACTGGCGGTAGATAACTCTGGTGTGACATCTTCACTGAAACTCCACAAACGCTTGAGCACATCGCTCTTGCCAGGCCACCCTTCTACGCCAAAGAAGCGCGCCAGCACACGTTTGACGTTGCCATCCAGGATGGGGTGTGGCTGTTCAAGCGCCAGGCTCAGTATCGCCCCGGCTGTTGAGCGCCCAATGCCCGGCAATCCCACAAGCTCTTCAATCGTCTCGGGCAATTGCCCACCGTGACGCTCGCAGCTGAGCTTTGCACACGTGTGCAGATTGCGCGCGCGGGCGTAGTAACCCAGACCCGACCAATGTGACAGCACATCATCTTCTGGAGCCTCAGCCAACGCCTGCAGGCTCGGAAAACTCTGCATAAAGCGTTCGTAGTAGGGAATGACGGTGGCAACCTGCGTCTGTTGCAACATGATTTCAGACACCCAGACTCGATAGGTTGTCTTGTCCTGTTGCCACGGCAAATGCTTGCGCCCATGTTCACTGAACCAGTGCAGAACCTGATTCGCAAACACGTTGGGGGTATCGGAAGAGCGAATAGTGAGTAACCTTGACCGTGATGTTGAAGCGGCGTTGCCGCATCCCTCTATGGTATCCGCTGTGTTGCGCTACGGCGAGAATTCCCTGATCTTGTGGAATTCTCTCGCTGACCAAAATCCGAAAACTGACGCAATCTTATGCATCACTAGGGTTAACCCATGCTCTATTTGAACAATCCCTTCAGCGCATCCTTGGCTTTGTCAGTGGCTTCACCTTTGAGCTCATCGGCTTTCTCTTGCAGCTCCGCTTCTTTGGCCTCTCTCAGGGCTTCAGCTTCAACCTTCAATGCATCGGCTTTTTCCTGTGCCTGAGCTTTAAGCTCATCGGCCTTTTGATCGGCTAGTGCCTTGGCCTGATTTTTCAGGTTACCGGTGATGTTGTCTTTCATACCGGCGAGGATCACACCCGCAAAGTTTGCGCCCAGCTCATCAAACGTTCCGCGCACGGGCACATCGAGCTTTACGCCTTTTAGAGACTCAAGCTCAGCCCCGCCCTGCCCTTGCGCAGTGCCGGTAATCAGCGTGGTTAATGTGTAGTCAACATTCTCGCCCGGCAGGTCCACTTTGCCTGCACCACTGAGGCGTAACAAAGGTGAACGCATGTCCAGATCATCTGATGTCATGACACCATTGGTAAACAGGCCACTCACAGCGAGTGAGGAAAAGTCTGTTTTTACAGCGCCTTTTTCTTCTTCGGGGATGGACTGTGCCGTCAGGGCCGCCTTGGCACGACGGATCTGATAACCCAGGTTTATGCCGTTGATTGAACCATCAGTGAAGGCTGTATTGAACGTACCGTTCAGTCCTGATTTTATAAGGTTTACCGTATTACCACGGGTGGTGATGTTGGCAGCCACTTCACCACCACCACTCAAAAAAGCATCCTTCTGCATCAAGTCTGCAATCAGAGGCTCTGCCTGTATTCCGGCTAGTGCCATCTTCACACCAAAGCCAGGCGTATCACCAGATACATCGACACTCGCAGTACCATCGAATTTGCCCTGATACAGAGAGGCCTGAATATCCTGCAATGCCAGTTTGCCACCAGACGCTTTTACAGGCACCACGATATCGGTGGTGGTCAGGTTACTGATCTTGACGTTACCGACGCGGAATGTGCCATCGATATCCAGCTGACGCATCATCATCGTCGGTAATTCGATAGGCGCATCAGGATCGCTGGCAGGCGCTTGCGTTTCATCACCTGATGGTGCATCCCCTTCTGCAGGAGCATCACTGGCCGGCGGCAGGTATCTATCAAGATCGATAGCATCAACAGTGAAATCAAATCGTACTGGCGGGATAGCCCCTGACAGTGAAGGCAAGCTGGCTTTACCCGTAAAGTTGGTATCGTCCAGTGTAATAGTCAGATCGTTTAATGCAGCGCTTGCAGGCGTTGCGGCCAGAGCCAGCTTCAGGCTAGCTTTACTGAGAACCGATTCGTCAGCGGTAACCGGTGCTTCGATACCCAGTTTTGCGAACAGGTCTTTCGGATTGAACTCGTTACTGGCAAGTTGCCCGGCAACAGTGGGCTCAGTATCAAGATTGGTTACGTTCACGGTGCCAGACAGCTCAATACCCATAGCCGCCAGACTCAGCGCTGACACATCAACCTGCTGATCAGCAAGCCTTGCCTCAACATCGGCACCCAGCGTTGCCTGCAGTTCGCCGTTAGGCAGTGCTCCACCTTTGGCGTTCGTGTTCAGTGAAAATCCCTTGATGCTGTATGTCTGACCATCCAGATCAATCATCAACTCACCGGCGCCCTTGATGTCGGCGGCCAGATCCATGCTGTTGCTGACGACCGAGAAATCCACATCAAGATCAAATGGCTGCTCTAGTTCGATAGCACCGGTACGCAGGTTGAAGCTGGTAAGCGCCGCATCAGTACCAGTCATGGCATCGTTCCATGACACGTTGGCATCCAGTACTTCGATGCCACCCACGGCCAGTGCGGCAATCGTGGGCCCGCTGCCTTCCACTTCAGTAGTGACCTCAACGTCTCCGTCGCCTTCAGCCTCAATGGTCGTTGTGGTGGTTGTGCTTTTGAGCAAATCTTCCCAGTTAGTGGTGCCGTCTGCAGCGCGTTGCAGATCCAGCTGCAAACCCTTGAGTTCCACGGTGCGTACGTTGATTTCACGTCGGATCAAGGGCAACAGCTTGACCTTTACATCTGCGCTGCCAATGCTGGCGAAGGGCTGATCGCCATACCCTTCCGCGTTTGCCAAGGCTATCTCACCGATAGAAATGCCTGCCCACGGGAATACCGACGGGCTAAGGTCACCGGCAATCTGCAGATCTCTGCCAGTTTGCTTCTTGACCTGGTTCTGGATCGTATCTTTGAAGTCGTTCCAGTCCACAAGGTAGACCAGAGCCGCCACGCCGACGCCCACGATTAGCACTAGTACGACGACTGCACCAAGCAGCCACTTCAAGAATTTCATGGTAACGCCTCTTTCTCAATACGAGACTGTCGTCTCGCCGGGGTCTGCAGATTTCTACGAGTGTATCGCACAGATTGTGTTCACTGACTGACCACTAACAAATGCTTACGTTCACGGTTACCGTGCAAGTATCAGACTCACTCTAGCGCCATAAATTCGACCCACATGACGTGCGTGACGATAATTTGACTCTACGGGTGAAATCTTTCCAATACGATTAGTTGTACGTGATCAAAACGCGCTCTGACTGATAGCGCCCACAGGTAGCTCCGGCTGAACGACTACATTGCCTACACCAGAACCACACCCTGTATATAGATTCTCCGCCTGCGGTTGATCATTACGATCACCTATACGGTGCAGTACTTACTTAAGCCTTGTCATGCTTACCTTCGCGAGGGTGGGAGTATCTGGCTCGGCTTGCCTGTATGTCTGCCATCGCGGAAACGGTTCTCTGCCTTTAATCTGGAGCCCGATAATCACCGGATTTACCACCGCTCTTCTCCAGTAACCGTATCTCACCCATCTGCATGCCCCGGTCCACCGCTTTGCACATGTCGTAGATAGTCGCCAGCGCCACTTGCAGGCCGATAAGTGCCTCCATTTCTACGCCAGTCTGAGATCGGGTTTCTGCCCGCACTTCACACCGCACGCTGGTATCTGTCTCGTCGGTCACAAAATTTACCTCGACACGGGTCAACCCAATGGGGTGGCACAGGGGTATGAGATCACTGGTACGTTTGGATGCCATAATGCCTGCCACGCGTGCAATGCCCAGCACATCGCCTTTTTTATGCGTACCCGCACACACCATGGCGAAGGTGTCGGGCAGCATGGAAATCTTGCCAGCGGCCACCGCCACACGGTGCGTAACCGCTTTGTCGCCCACATCCACCATGTGGGCTTCACCGGCATCATTGAAATGTGTCAGTTCTGAGCTGCGGTCTTGCATGGATATCTCATCAATGTGGCGATATTGGTTACTATTCGGAGCATATAGTTATTCGGACGCCATCATGGCCATCAAGGTCAAATTTTTTGCCAGTCTGCGCGAGCAGCTGCCCGACGGAATAAACCAGGTCGATGCCAACGGTATCCAGACTATCAGTGAGGTGTGGGAAAGGGCCACTGGTACGCCGTTGATGCCATCGCACGTGCTGTGCTCGGTCAATCTGGAACATCGAGAGCCGCATGAGGCGGTCAGCGATGGTGACGAGGTGGCGTTTTTTCCACCGGTTACCGGCGGCTGATTCAGCCTATGAGCGTTTATCTGGAAGAAGCTGCTTTCGACCCCGCGGCCGCCATTGCCCGTTTTGAGGCATCGCTGCCAGCTGGCAGCTTTGGTGCCACCGCAAGCTTTGTGGGCACCATGCGAAATCACAATGAGGGCGATTCAGTTACGGCCATGACACTGGAACATTATCCCGGCATGACCGAGAAACAGCTGCATGAAGTCATCGACGACGCAAAATCTCAATGGGACATCATTGATGCGCTAATCGTGCACAGAGTGGGAGAAATCTTGCCGGGCAACCCGATTGTACTCACAGCCGTGTGTTCGGCGCATCGAGCGGCAGCATTCGATGCCTGCCGCTTCTTGATGGAAGCACTGAAAAGTCGCGCCACGTTCTGGAAGAAAGAGACACTGGCGGGTGGGGAGCAGCGCTGGGTGGAGAAAAATACGCCCGGGTAGTTTTGCAGCTACCAGCTACCCGTATTTTCCATGCTCGCCCAAGGCTCTGCAGGTTCCAGCGCATCACCTTCCTGCAACAACTCAAGTGAAATACCGTCTGGCGACTTAACAAAAGCCATGTACCCATCGCGCGGTGGACGATTGATCACAACGCCTGCGTCCTGAAGCTTCTGGCACGTCTCGTAAATGTTGTCGACTTTGTACGCCAAGTGTCCAAAGTTGCGCCCACCGTCATACCGCTCTTGTTCTTCGCCTTCTTTTGGCCAGTTGTAGGTGAGTTCAAGCAGTGGCGACTGGCTATCAGCCGAGGCGGCTTCGTCAGCATCAGCCGCCAGAAATATCAGGCTGAATTGTCCTTTCTCATTATCGGTTCGGCGTGTCTGTACCATGCCAAGCAAATCGCAATAGAAGTGCAGGCTGGCGTCCACATCCTGGATGCGAACCATTGTGTGAAGATAACGCATAGTATTGTCGAGTCCTTTTTTGAGTTATAAAGTTACCGCGCAATCATCCCACAATCCGGGATGTGCAAACTCAAGACACCCGTTTTACAGGCTCAACCTGTGCAGAAAAATCATAGTGGCTTTCGATCCACCGCTGCAGTATCTCTTCTGTGCCTTTCGGGGTGTGCAAGCCCTTCTTGCTACGACGCCATAGTATGTCTGCTGCTGAGCGAGCCCATTCCTGTTGTATCAGGTAATCCACCTCAGCCTGATACAACGGGCCACCGAAGTGATGTCCGAGCTGATCCATGGCCTTGGCATCACCCACCAGTCTGTCTATTCGAGTGCCGTAGTTTCTTGCATAATCGAGCAGCAGCTTCTCATCCATCCAGCTGAAGCGCTGACGACACTCGTCAACGAACCCATCGAAGTTGGCGTTGGGGATATCCCCACCCGGTAAAGGCTCAGGTGATGTCCACGCAGATTCGCTAAAGCCAAGCTCTGGCTTGAGCATGTCGACTGCTTGTTCAGCCAGCTTTCTGAATGTGGTGATCTTGCCACCGTACACCGACAGAATAGGTGCACCCTTGCGCGTATCCAGATCCAGCTTGTAATCGCGCGTTACCTTCGAGGCGTTATCGGACGCATCGTCGTACAACGGGCGCACGCCGGTATAGGTCCATACCACTTGATCGGCACTGATACTCTGCTTGAAATATTCACTGGCGTTCTTACAGATGTAATCAATTTCCTTGTCTTCTATCTGCTCGGTGCCAGGCTCTGCGTGTATTTCCACGTCGGTTGTACCCAGCAGCGTAAAATCGTTCTCATAGGGCACAGCAAACAAAATGCGATTATCGGCATTCTGAAAAATATAGGTATAGGGATGCTCAAACAGCTTAGGCACCACAACATGGCTCCCCTTGACCAGGCGCACTCCATGCCGCGAGTCATGATCCTCATCCAGATTCAGTGTCTTCTCTACCCATGGTCCGGATGCATTGACAATAGCGCGCGCAGTTACTGACTCGTCTTGCCCTGTCAGATGATCGTGCAGGTTCACCGTCCACTCACCCTCACCTCGAATGATGTCAGTACACTCGGTGCGCACGCGCACATCACAACCGCGCTCAGCAGCGTCCATGACATTCAGGGTAACCAGCCTGGCATCCTGAACCCAGCAATCCGAGTATTCAAAGGCGCTGGTATATTCGTCTTTCAGCGCTTCACCGGCTACGTGTGTGTCCAGATTGACGCCATGAGATGCTGGCAACAGCTTGCGACCACCCAGATTGTCATACAGGAACAATCCCAACCGTATGAGCCAGCGAGGACGCAACGCCTTATGGTGCGGCAGAATGAATCGCAGTGGCCAGATAATATGCGGCGCTGCCCTCAGTAATACTTCACGCTCCGTGAGAGCATGCCTAACCAGCATGAAATCGTAGTGTTCCAGATAGCGCAAGCCGCCGTGCACCAGCTTGGTACTGGCAGAGGAGGTATGTTGTGCAAGATCGTCTTTCTCACACATCATCACTTTCAGACCGCGGCCAGCAGCGTCGCGCGCAATACCAGCGCCGTTGACGCCACCGCCAATCACCACTAGATCATATGTACTCATCGTTGCCTTCCGCTCATTACGTTGGTCAATAAAAAGACCCCGATCCGCCGAACTAGACTGCATTCTGCGAATCGGGGCCCATTCACTCGATTGCTCAAGTGATGCTACTTCTTAGGTAAGAACTACCTATTCAGATTACTGAGTCCAGCTTTTCACCAGCTCATCATAATCAATGGTCTGTGGCTCTGGCTTCTCGTTCTCAAGCTTCGCCTTTGGAGCACCCGGTTGTGCGAACCAGTACTCAGCATCACGCTCTTCGTTCAGCTTGGGACCGATGTCACCCTGGACGCCGGCACGCTCGAGACGAGCCATGACCTTTTCCTGAGCAGCACACAGTGAATCCATGGCTTCCTGAGCGGTCTTGGCACCTGAAGAGGCGTCACCAATGTTCTGCCACCACAACTGAGCAAGCTTGGGGTAGTCAGGAACGTTGGTACCCGTAGGTGACCATTGAACGCGTGCAGGTGAACGATAGAACTCGATCAGACCACCCAGCTTTGGAGCACGCTCTGTGAAGCTCTCATCCTGAATCGTACTTTCACGAATGAACGTCAGACCGGTGTGCGACTTTTTCAAATCAACCGTCTTTGACGTAACGAACTGTGCGTACAACCAGGCAGCCTTGGCACGATCAACCGGTGTGGACTTCATGAGTGTCCAAGAACCCGCATCCTGATAACCCAGCTTCTGGCCTTCTTCCCAATAAGCACCTTTCGGGCTTGGAGCCATACGCCACTTTGGTGAGCCGTCTTCTGTTACAACAGGAATGCCTTCTTTGACCATATCGGCGGTGAAAGCGGTGTACCAGAACATCTGCTGTGCAATCGCACCTTGAGCAGGAACAGGTCCAGCCTCACCAAACACCATACCGGCCGCTTCTGGTGGCGCGTACTTGTTCAGCCATTCGATATACTTGTTGATTGAATAGACAGCAGCAGGACCATTGGTGTCTCCACCACGTGCCACACAAGATCCAACCGGCTGGCTGTTCTCGTTAACACGAATGCCCCACTCATCTACTGGCAACCCGTTAGGCTCGCCTTTGTCTCCGTTCCCGGCCATGGACAACCATGCATCCGTAAAACGCCAACCCAGTGAAGGGTCTTTCTTACCGTAATCCATGTGACCATAAACAGTTTCACCGTCTATTTCTCGGCCCGTGAAGAACTCGGCAATATCCTCGTAGGCGGACCAGTTAACCGGCACCCCGAGGTCGTAACCGTACTTCTCTTTGAAGTCGGCTTTGTTGGTATCGTCGGAGAACCAGTCATAACGGAACCAGTACAAGTTGGCAAACTGCTGGTCAGGCAGTTGATACAACTTACCGTCAGGACCTGTGGTGAAATCCTTACCGATGAAGTCATCAATATCAAGCGTTGGCAATGTCACATCTGCGCCTTCGCCTGCCATCCAGTCTGTCAGGTTACGCGCCTGCTGGTAACGCCAGTGAGTACCGATCAGATCCGAATCATTGATGTAGGCATCATAGATGTTCTCACCTGACTGCATCTGCGTCTGCAGCTTCTCCACAACATCGCCCTCACCGATCAGATCGTGAGTGATGTTGATGCCGGTGATTGCCGTGAACGCCGGGGCCAGTACTTTGGACTCGTACTCGTGCGTGGTGATGGTTTCGGATACAACCTTTATATCCATACCTGCGAATGGCTTGGCTGCATCGATGAACCATTGCATTTCTGCTTTCTGTTCATCTTCGCTGAGCACTGACAGCCCACCAATCTCGTCCGTTAAAAACCCCTCGGCCGCCGCCATGTCTGCTTGCGCAGCATGTGTGGTACCGAGAAATACAGCCACTGCGATTGCAGTTTTGGCTTGCCTGAAATGACGCATTTGTTTCCTCCCTTTGGATAGTGATGCGTAAAACAACGTCGTACTACTGATGGTCATACAAACGTGAATACCAGCAAGGCATACACGAGTGCTACTCCCAATGCTTTCCACAAGTCCGGCCCTACAAAACCGAGCCAGGCCAGATGGATAAACGCGCTGCCAAGCAGCGATAAAAACAATCGGTCTCCACGCGTAGTTTCAAAACGCAGAATGCCCATGCGCGGACCACCACCCGGGCTGATTGCCTCCCAGACACACATGATGAGCAACAGACACAAAATAGTGATGAAAAATATGGCGGTGGGTTTCGTCCACGCCATCCATGCCAGATTAGGCGCACTCTCGGACTGAAACAGCAGATAGCTTGCACCGGCGATCACCACAATGGCAACCACAAGCCAAGCCATGAACCGGAGACCACCAGACGAGCGAGTCGGTGGCTTGCTACCTGCTGAGACAGGCGTTGCTGACACGTTAGAGCTTACGCTACTCATAATCTACACCCGTCCCAGCGCGAAACCTTTCGCTATATAATTACGCACAAAGTAGATAACCAGCGCGCCCGGAATAATGGTTAGTACACCAGCTGCTGCCAGCACGCCCCAGTCCAGACCTGAGGCTGACACCGTCCGCGTCATGATCGCTGTGATCGGTTTTGCATCGGTAGCGGTCAGCGTTCTCGCCAGTAGCAATTCCACCCAGGAGAACATGAAACAGAAGAATGCTGCCACACCAATGCCCGAGGCAATCAGAGGCGTGAATATCTTGATGAAAAAACGGGGGAATGAATAACCGTCGATATAGGCGGTTTCATCGATCTCGCGAGGCACACCCGACATGAAACCTTCGAGGATCCATACCGCCAGCGGCACGTTGAACAGGCAATGCGCCAGTGCGACGGCAAAATGCGTGTCAAACAAACCGAAGGCTGAGTACAGCTGAAAGAAAGGCAGTGCAAAAACAGCCGGTGGCGCCATGCGATTGGTGAGCAACCAGAAGAACATGTGCTTGTCACCCAGAAACCGATATCGGCTGAATGCGTAGGCTGCCGGTAACGCAACCGATACCGATATCACCATGTTCATCAACACGTAGGTCATCGAGTTGAAATAGCCGCGATACCATGAGGGATCGTTAAAGATCACCGCATAGTTACGTAGCGTGGGATTCTCTGGCCACAGAGTAAACATGGACAAAATTTCCTGGTTGGTCTTGAAGCTCATGTTGACCAGCCAGTAGATCGGCAATAGCAGAAAGACTATATAAAGTGTAGGCACAACCCAGCGAGTACGGCTGGTGCCGCCCGGCTTGATCGGTGCTCTAACACCTTCCAGCGAAATGGTGTTGATGTTGGTTTTGGCGTTCATGGCTTCAGTTGATGCGCTCATGTCAGTCCACCTCCTTCTCAGGTGCATCCACACCGAAGTTGGTCATCAAGGTATAGAACACCCAGGACATCAACAGGATGATCAGGAAGTAGATAATGGACATCGCAGCGGCAGGCCCCAGATCAAACTGACCAATCGCCATCTTCACCAGATCAATAGACAGGAACGTGGTGGAATTACCCGGACCACCACCCGTGAGTACGAACGGCTCGGTATAGATCATGAAGCTATCCATGAACCGGAGCAACACGGCAATCAGCAATACCCGCTGCATCTTGGGCAGTTGAATGTAGCGAAATACTTTCCACTTGGACGCACCGTCGATACGAGCGGCCTGATAATAGGCTTCAGGAATGGCTACCAGCCCGGAATAGCACAGCAACACAACCAGACTGGTCCAGTGCCAGACATCCATCACGATAATGGTTATCCACGCATCCAGCCAGTTGGTCGCGTAGTTATAGTCAAAGCCCAGTTCGGATAACGTTCTGCCAAGCAAACCGATATCTGCACGTCCGAACACCTGCCAGATAGTACCCACCACGTTCCAGGGAATCAGTAGCGGCAAGGCCATCAGAATCAGGCAGACGGGTACCCAGATCCCCTTGCGCGGCATGGACAGCGCAATGGCAATGCCCAGCGGAATTTCTATGGCCAGAATAATGCCCGAGAAAATAAGGTTGCGTACCAGAGCATCGTGAAAGCGGCTCGAACTTAGCACCTCCTCGTACCACTCAGTACCTGCCCAGAAAAACTGGTTATTACCGAAGGTATCCTGAAAGGAGTAGTTCACCACCGTCATTAACGGGATGATGGCGCTGATGGCAACCAGAAAAAACACCGGCAATACAAAGAACCAGGCTTTGTTGTTGAGTGGTTTGTTGTCCATCAGCGGCTCGCTCGCACAAGATGTGAATCCTGGTAGACATTCAGCCTGCTGGTATCAATAACCGCGTAAGCCTCAGCAGGAATGCGCGCATCCTCATCAACCACGGCATCCACACTGTGGCCGTTAATCTTGCCGCGCACGATCTGATGCCTGCCAATGTTCTCAACTGAGCTTACTTGCATCGGTACCCCCTTACCTGCAGCACCGGCAGCATCAGTCACCCGAATGAATTCAGGGCGAATACCGATTTCGGTTAAACCCGCCAGTGCGTCATAGTGTTTATCAACCTTGAAGCCATGATCAGCAAGACGTATCTGATGACCGTCCACCGACCCGGGCAAAATGTTCATACCCGGTGAGCCTATGAAATAGCCCACAAATGTATGTGCTGGCTCATCAAACAATTCTTCTGGCGTCCCGATCTGCACCACCTCACCTTCGTACATCACAACCACTTTGTCAGCGAATGTGAGCGCCTCGGTCTGATCGTGTGTGACGTAGATCATCGTATGACCGAACTGTTCGTGCAGCTCTTTGAGCTTGGTGCGTAGCTGCCACTTCATGTGCGGATCAATGACCGTCAACGGTTCATCAAACAGAATGGCGTTGACGTCGTATCGCACCAGGCCACGGCCTAACGATATTTTCTGCTTTTCATCGGCGGTAAGACCACGCGCCCGACGGCTAGCCTTGTCGGTTAGCTCAAGCGTCTCCAGCATGTCTCCCACACGCTTTCGAATCTCAGCCTTGTCGACACCACGGTTAACCAGTGGAAACGCCAGATTTTCTTCTACTGTCATGGTGTCGTATATCACCGGAAACTGAAACACCTGGGCGATGTTGCGCTGCTCCGGGCTCATTTCCGTGACATCGGTCGTGTCGAAACGGATATGCCCTTTGGAAGGCACCAGCAATCCGGAAATGATATTCAGCAGCGTGGTCTTGCCACAGCCTGACGGTCCAAGCAACGCATAGGCGCCACCATCCTCCCAGACATAATCTATTTGCTTGAGTGCAAAATCGTTATCGTTCTTCGGGTTGGCCATGTAGGAATGGGCCAACTTGTCCAGTGTTATCTGAGCCATGGTTATGCTGCCGCCAACGCGTTAGTGACAGGCGCTAACTGCAGAGAGCCGTCTGCACTGGAGAAAAGATAAAAGCGAGACGGATCAAGATAAACGGTAATGGCATCTCCGTTGTTTACCCGGTGTACCCCGTGGGTTAACACCACCCAGTGATCTGAACCGACCGTCACATGTATATAGGTTTCGGAACCGGTTATCTCGCTGGTACCCACGATAGCCTGAACCGGTACACTGTGGCCTTCCGTTGCCTGCAAGGACACATGATGAGGCCGGAACGCAAGCGAGTAAGCACCATCAGCGGGCCGCTCAGCACGTTGGCCCAGAGACCCCATAGACCGATCCCCTGCCATCAGCGAGCCATTATCCAGTTGCACGCTCAACGTGTTAAGCGGCGGGTCGGCAAACGTCTGTGCAGTTTGCAGATTGACCGGCGCGTTGTATACATCAATGGTAGAGTCAAACTGGGTAACAGTTCCCTCATGCAACGCAGCCGTTCTACCACCGAGTAGCAGGGCTTCATGAGGTTCAGTGGTGGCATAGACAAACACGGCACCCGTTTCGGCGAAGAGCCTCGGTAACTCCACTCTGAGCTCTTCGCGCAGCTTGTAGTCCAGATTGGCCAGCGGCTCATCGAGCAATACCAGCTCTGCCCCTTTAACCAAGGCCCTTGCCAGCGCAGTTCGCTGCTGTTGACCACCGGAGAGGTTGAGCGGTGTTCTATCGAGAAACTCGGTAAGCTTGAGTAGTTCGGCAGCTTCTCGCACCTTGGTTTCAATCACTGATTTACTGGCCCCTTCCAGGCGTAGCGGGGAGGCAATGTTTTCATAGACCGTCATCGCCGGATAATTAATAAATTGCTGGTACACCATGGCCACGTTACGGCGCCTTACAGAGTGCCCGGTCACGCGGCGACCATCAACACGAACGTCACCCGATGTCGGTTTATCCAGCCCTGCCATTAGTCGCATCAAACTGGTCTTGCCCGATAACGTTGGCCCGAGCAGTACGTTCAGCGAGCCCTTTTCCAGCGTCATGCTCACATCATTGATGTGCAGGCTAGTGCCGACTTGCTTACTAACACGATCGAGTTCGAGCATAACGTTTCGCTATCTGCCTCTGGACACATGGATGTAATGCGATGCGGCGCCCTTCCAGACTAAAGCCATGGCAATAGCATCAGGCCACTGACTCGCCATCATGGCGATTCACGACTTGCCAAGGTGTTCCGCTTACTGAGTCTTGTTCTTCAACGACACTAATACTCAGAAAACCGAAAGTCAATCGAAACACGGACTCAGCTCGTCCAGATCGAATCCACATCAACTACTCTGACGCTCCGCAGAGGTTTCGATTGTGCGAACCTCGAAACCGCTGAGCAAACGGCGAAACGCCGGATTAGGACAGCGGTCGGTGACGAACGAGTGAGTCTGCGAAATATGCGCAATTCTGACCGGAGCACGTCGCTCATGCTTGGTGCTGTCGGCCGCCACGATCACGTGCCGGGCATTTGACAGAATGGCCTGAGACACTTTCACCTCACGATAGTCGTAGTCGAGTAACGCACCGTCTTCATCTATCGCCGACGCACCTACAACGGCAAAATCGACTTTGAACTGCTTGATGAAATCCACCGCAGACTCCCCAATGATGCCGCCATCGGAGCTGCGCACCTCCCCAGAGGCAATAATGACCTTATTTTCCGGGTAAGGCCGCATCAACGACGCCACGTTGATGTTGTTGGTAATCACCAATAACTGACGATGTTGCAGTAAGGCCTGGGCAACCGCCTCCGTGGTTGTACCGATATTGACGAACAACGAGGCGTTATCCGGAATCAGTTTGGCCACCGCCTGACCTATAGCCTGCTTCTGGTCCCAGGCCAGCATGCGACGGGCTTCATAGCTCATGTTCTCTACGCTGGACGCCAACCGGGCACCACCGTGTGTGCGCGTCAGCAAACGCTCATCGCACAATCGATTGAGGTCTTTGCGAATGGTCTGAGGGGTTACCTGAAATCGCAGTATCAAGGCGTCTACCGTGACCACACCAAATTCGCGAGCGATGTCCAGAATGGACTGACGGCGCTTCTCAGAGATCTCCATCATGGTTCGTTTTGATATTATGGCGACGAAACGAAACACTAAACGAAACACGGCAGTCGGTACAAACTTATTTTTCCTTCCATAATGAATCGGACGAGGTGCAGGGGCTTTTAACGCGTGGACCAGGCCACTGAGCCTGTGCCAAGAGGATCGAATCCGATCAGGCAGCGTCCTCACTCCATCTGTCAGCGGAGCACTTTTCATTCGATTCGCCGCCAGCACTATCCAGCGACTCAGGCTCACCCGTACAATGCGGTTAAGACAACCGTAAGAGAGCGAGCATGACAACGCCACTGCTACTGAGCATCGATCAGGGAACCACCAGCTCAAGAGCGATGCTGTTTGAAAAAAACGGCAGCACTTTCTCTGTCGCGCAGCGCGAATTTACCCAGTACTACCCGCAGTCGGGCTGGGTGGAACATGATCCCGAAGAAATATGGTCCACCACACTGGCCGTCTGCCAGGAAGTGCTGGCCACCGCGAAAGCCGCTAACCGCACCATTGCCGCCATCGGTATCACGAACCAGCGTGAAACCACTCTGATCTGGGATCGCCAGACAGGCAAGCCTATCCACAACGCCATTGTCTGGCAGGACAGACGTACTGCGTCCTACTGCGCCGAGATGAACAAGGCCGGCCATGCCGCTGATGTCACGGCAAAGACCGGCTTGTTGCTGGATCCCTATTTTTCAGGCACTAAAGTAGCCTGGCTGCTTGATAATGTGGACGGTGCAAGAGCACGCGCAGACAAGGGAGAGTTGGCGTTCGGCACAGTGGACACGTTTCTGATGTGGCGACTCACCAATGGTCGGGTACACGCTACAGACGCAACCAACGCAGGTCGCACCTTATTGTTCAATATCCATGAGAACCGCTGGGACAATCAGCTTTGCAATCTTTTAAGAGTACCGCAATCGTTATTGCCCGACGTGCACGACTCGGCTGCTGACTTCTGCACAACCGACAAATCGGTGCTTGGCGTAGAGTTGCCCATCGCCGGTGTCGCCGGTGATCAGCATGCCGCCTCCATCGGTCAGGTCTGTTTTCGTCCCGGTATGGTCAAGAGTACCTACGGCACCGGCTGCTTCATGATGCTCAACACTGGCACCACAGCCATTCCCTCACAGAACAAGCTGTTAACCACCATTGCCTATCGCCTGGACGGCACCACAACCTACGCTATTGAAGGCTCAATCTTCGTGGCGGGCGCTGCCGTGCAATGGCTCAGGGACGGCCTTGGCATAATCCAGTCGGCCGAAGAGACCCAGTCTATGGCTGAAAGTCTGGACAACAACCACGGTGTGTATCTGGTACCTGCCTTTACCGGACTTGGCGCACCGCACTGGGATGCCGATGCACGGGGCGCATTGTTTGGACTAACACGTGATTCAGGCCCAGCCGTGATAACACGCGCAGCACTGGAAGCGGTGTGCTATCAGACCATGGACTTGCTGGATGCCATGCGCCAGGACGGTGCCACGATTGATACCGTGCGTGTGGATGGTGGCATGGTCAAGAATGACTGGCTCAGTCAGTACCTGGCCAACATTCTGGGTATTGCCGTTGAGCGGCCGCAGCAAACGGAAACCACGGCGCTGGGAGCGGCCTACCTCGCCGGCTTGCAGACAGGTGTGTACAACTCTCTGGATGAGCTAACCGCCAACTGGCAACAGGAGCGAGAATTTTCACCATCAATGGACGATGCAGAGCGTGACCAGGTGGTTGCCGGCTGGACAGATGCCGTGCGCCGCACACGCAGTAGTCACTAGACATTATGTAGTGACCTATATTCGCGATACTGAAATTCTGGTGACTTTCCGGGCGTTCTGATCTACTGAAAGTGATACCGGTACTGCATGCCCAGAGAGGTGGCATCATCAGAATTTTCTCTTGTCGGCTGAGTATCGTGGGATACCGAAAAGCTCAGCTCGTCACCTCCCAGCACTCTGATACCTGCACCGGCGTCAATCTGGAAACCGATCACTTGCTCGGGCCAGTTCTGCCCCAGGCTAGAGTTAACATAATACCGAGGTGAACTCACCTGAGGGAAATCCGTGTTAACACCCCCTCGCGACAACGACGCTCCAACAGCCAACCGCTGAACCTCAGCGGCAAGCACACTGTTCATGGAGCTGCCGCGTGACAAACGTAACGCTTCGGGCAATATCGCCTCACGCTCACGCTGCACTTGTGAAGCGCTGATGCTGGTAGACCAGTTGTTACTGCCAAATGATCCTCGCACACCCAGTTCAACACTCCCACCCAGCCCTGTGGCAACCTTACTTTGCTCGAGTCGCGTATTGATCTCTGTCACGTCGGCTCGTAACCGTAAGAATTGTCGTCGCCCGATATCAGTGTCCAGACCGAAGGTTGCCCGATTCTGCGCGCCGGCAATGGTCAGCTCTGGCGAATAGTTTGCCGCTTCGTTGTAGGCAATCTCGGCAGACAATTCACTACGTCCATCGCGTCCGAACAAGGCATATCGCCCACTGGCATAACTTTGATCACCTTGTTCCATACTGGTGATTCCTGTCGTCAGACGCGCGTACTGTGACGATCCCGCATAGAACAGAGACAGACTGATATCCGTCTGCTCCTCTGTACCACCAAGTTGATACTGGCTCGAGTCGTACTGTCGGCTGTAGGCACTAACCGATAATCCCAGAGGTGTATTGGCAAAGCTGTGGCGCATATCCACGCCTGTATCCGTGGTACTCAAGCCACCCACACTGCGCCCTCGAACAACCCCTGAAACAAAGCTTGGACGACTGTTACGCAGTGAGATGTACTGCTCCTGAGCAACTCGTCTGTCGCCGTAACTGGAACCCGGCAACCAGGCACCCGGCGCGAGAGCGTTCTGTGTCAGTGCATAGGCACGACTGTCCTTGCCCAGCTGGCGTAAGGCCAGTATGTGATTTCCAATCGACAACGAACCCCTGGCTTGCACGATACTTTCCAGAGCATCGGTATCCTTGTCTTTCAACGCAATGGCCAGTTGTTGCCAGGCAGGTGCTTCGAGGCGTTTTGCATGAATCTGCGCCATGACCAGACGAGCGTGTTCGTATTGCTGGGTAGACATCAGCCATGAGATTGCCATGTCCTCTCGCCATAAATCTTTGGTGCTGTTGACACCACCACTATTGTTCACTGATACAGGTCTGCTCGCCGGATCCAGTAGATAGTCGATCAGTGCTTCATTGGATTCTATGCTGTCATAGCGTGTGGATAATCGCGCATACTGACGCAGCAGCAATGTCTGCTCAGCGGCAGAACCTTCTATCAATATAGGGCGAAGTTGTTGCAAGGCATACTGTCTTACCTTGCGAGCATCCGATGTCTTGCCAGCGTATTCCAGTGCGTCGGCATAGGTCAGCAACATGCCGTAGTCTGCGTCTATCTGATCCAGCAGTCGGTCAAACCAGCCAACACTGGTGGACGCTGCCCCCAATTGCAAGTAGCCGATAGCCATCGCCTGCCACAGCGCAGGCGTGTCCTGTGCCAGAGCTGAATTATCCGCCAACGTGGATTGCAGCAGCATCTCATCCTGCTCACCAATCGCCAGCCACAACAGTCCGGCCACCGACTCTATATGTGCAGAATCAAGATTCAATGCACGCTCGTAGGCGTGCCGGGCAGCGATCGAGTTCCCTTCACGCAACCGTATTGACGCTATCTGCGACCAGTACGCAGGGCTGGTATGCAAGGCCTCGATTTCCCGTTGCTCGGGAGAAAACTGTGTAATCACCGGCTTGTCATCGACTTTTACAGCGAGACGCATGGCCAGCAACGCAAAGTCTGCCTGACCCGTATTACCCCATAGCTTGATCGATTCACGCATTGCCTGTTCATCGTCACCGCTATCTTGCAGTACGGCAAGAGATCGTCTGCCATACAGAGTGCGCTGATCCTCTACATCCAGCGCATCGATGCGTGGCTGAACCAGCAACGTCAACCACGGCATACGATAGCGCCATCCAATCTCTGCCATCACACGCAACTGGTAGTCGGTCGCCTGGGCCACCAGTGTCTTGCCCTTGAGATGCGGGGTGACCTGCATGGCTTCGTCTTTACGGTCCAACCGCCACAGCAATTCCATTCTGGCCAGAGTAGCCTCTACAGAATGCCCATGCTGTCGCGCATACTGATTCCACACAGCGAGACTGGCGAGGTATTCGTGGTGCTCATATTCATGGGCTGCCAGTGTTCGCAGAGTAAACGCATCGCTGCCATGCAACGCCATGACATCTTGTAGCGCTATGGATGCCTTGCCCGGCCGCCCGTCCAGAATATAAAACGATACCAACTGCAGGATGTCCTGCCGGCTGGGCGGCTCCAGCAACGTCAGCTCTCTGAGCGCACGCGAGCCGTCATCGGGTCGCAATGTATTCTTGCTGAGGCGCACCACTTCTCGAAGCGCACTATGACGATCATCCGTCGTTGCGCCACGGCCATGTTCAGCCAGCCATAACCACTGCTCCAGAGCCTGCAGTGGCTTGCCATTCCACTCACTGACTCTGGCCAGCAAGGTTCTGGCTTCAAGATCGTTGCTGTTGGCGTCAACCTGTTGTTGAGCAATCGACAACGCTTTAGACAAGTCCCCGACAGCAAGAGCCAGATCACCTTGCAAACTCAACGCACGCTTGTTGTCAGGCTGCAAGGACAACAGTGCTGCATTCCATTGAAAGGCCTGGGCGGGCTCACCAACCTGCCTGGCCAACGATACGCCGCGCGCCAGGAGAGTCGCATCAGAAGGGTTGCGCTCAATGCGTGAACGCACACGCGCATAGGCAGAGCGCCCTTTACCCGCTTGTATCAACAACTGCTCCACCTGCTCATCCAGAATCAACTTGTCTGCAGGACTAGACCCGCTAGCCAATGATTCAATAAATACGGCGGCATCAGCGGGCCTACCGGCTGCCTGCGCCCAACGAGCTGCCTCAGCTAACCAGCGGCTGGCCGAATCCGGGTCTTTTAAGGCTAGCCGGGCATAGAGTCTGTAGGCCAGATCGGGTCGTTGTATGGCCAGCATGACTGGCGCCATACTCGCTAGCTGCTCTGTGCTCGCGTTGTCATATTGCATCAACGTGTCCAGCAGCTGGCGTTGCTCATGGCCGCCTGCCGGTTGCACTTTCAGCAATGCCAATTGCAGTGTCACTGGCGATATCGACTCAGGCAATACGTCCAGAGCACGCTCGTAACACGTCACCGCATGCTCTCTGTGCTGTATCGCAGCCATGTGTTCTGCGCACTTGCGATACACGGCAACCTGTAGCCCGCCAATCGCCTTTGGAGTTTGAGTATCTGACTGTTTCAAAGACACCGCCCAGGCTTCATACAACGCAATGCTGGTTTGTGGATGCGCCAGCTTGCGACTCAGCGTCGCAGCACGTTCAAGCAATGAGGTGTCGTGTAGTCTAGGCGCTTTGATCAATGTCTCCAGCGAACTGAACAGACTGACATCAGACGCAACAGCGGCCAGCTCCAGATCTATGCGAAACCGCAGCGCATCGGCGACAACCAGATGCGGATAATCCAGTAGCAGGTTTCTGGCCTGCCCTGATCGCCCTGCATTGACCAGATCCTGAATGACCTTGACCACTTCCGCATCACTGGATTGACCAGCCAGATTCTGAGCCCTGAGATAAGCCAATTGCAACTCATCAACGTTGCCGGCATCCACACGGGATGTTCCCGCAAGGTCTGAATCAGGTTTTAGAAGAATGAAGGCAACGACAAACAACCCGGCCATCAATGCCAGATTGAGCGGGCTGACTAAGCGCTCACGCCGGGCAGTTGAGGGATGCATTGCCTGTGTCCTTGGATGTGAAAGTAAACGTGACAGTCTTTGTTGCAGAAACAACGCCTCTCATCAGCTTGCCAGCGGTTTTTAGCGTACAGGTTCTGGCTAACTTGCCTCCCAGCTCGACCACGACAGGTACTTGCCCTTTGATGCGAAAGCTCAGAGCCTGACCGTTGTCATCCCACTGCATCACCTTGCCATTACTGGAGACCAGATGTACCTGAGCAGGCTTGTCCGGTTGCGTCCTGAACAGCACTTGATCAGAACCATCGGTATGCAGGTAGACGCCATCATGCAACGAACGCGCACCTGTGATGCCCTGACTGCTACTCATGTCCGGCCATCGATCATTGTTCAGCAAACGCAGTGATCGGACATTGCCCAGTGCGCTAAACTTCCATGGACCATCCAGATAGCGAGCTACTCCTGCCTGTCTATAGTCCGGCACCTTGATGGCATACTCGCTACCAAGCACTGGATGAATGTCTTGCTGTAGCGTCCAGTCATAGACACGTGTCAATGCTTTCATCGCGGCTATCTTGGTACCTGAATAAAAGTGATAGTAGATGTTGACAGGCTTAAGACGTCTGGGCTTTTCGGTCAAGTTGAATGTCTCGATAACACGGTGAAACCCATCGAAGGGACCCGTCCAGTCGTTGGTGTACATGTTCTCGTTCATGATGGGTGCATAGACCTGCAGGTAGTTACCCACTGGCCGAGCCATCGGACTGATCATGGTCAGGGAGTTACTGGCCATGGTTGCGTTCGTGATGCCGCCATTCATGTTCGGAATACCCAGTCGATCCAGCACTGCCAGAGCTTCCTCGTTCGGCAACGCATCACCACTCCACAACATAATTGCGGTGCGCTTGCCCGGCGGTGCAAGTTCTCTGTCGATAAAACCGATCGAGCCGGCGGTTTCTCGCTCCGCCGAGTACTCGTAACCTCTTACATTCAGATTGTATCTGCCAGACTTGCGATAGGCCGCTAGCTCCGACCACTTGAAAGGATGACTGTAGGTATGCGATGCCAGTTCAACGGAATCCAGCTGAAAGGTTTTTCTGGCGATATCAAACATGCGCTTGCGCCGGTCAAGAAATCTCATGTCTGTCATCTCGCCCTCTACAACCGAGATGGTATGAGGTAATTGATAAGGGACAAGAATCCGGTCGTAGATAACCTCGGCTCCCAGATGCTTGCCAGGCATCTCGGCCCACGACGGTAAAGCATCACCATCAATATGGGCAAGCCACAGCCGTTTGCCATTCTCCGTGGTGACATCTGGCATGGGCGCATCGGGCAGTTGCAAGGCAGTACGCAGGAACTTGAAAGGATCGATCACCCAATAGGTCTCGTAATCCAGTCCGTCGTCAACAAGTCCTGGCTGCCAGGCCACACCGCCAAATGCGCCGGTAACCACGACATCAGACTGTATTGCGTTGACGTCCCGGTAACTCATGTGCACCGTGTTGGCAGAATCTACAGACACGGCAGTGAGCCCCATTGAATCTATTCTCGGGCTCAGGGATCGTTCCGGCTTGATGTAATCATCGCTGTGAACTAATGTTGCAGACTCCATATCCAGTGGACCACTCAACTCCATCCCCATCGATGCCAGCATGCTCGCGTCGGGCGCAACAGGAGGCACCCCCATCAATACCAACGGTACGTTATCGTCGAGTTGCTGTTGCAACCAGGGTCGTACTGAGGGTTGCTTGTAGGTCCTGCCTGTCCATATCACGATACCAGCGTATCGCCCCTTGAGCTCTCCCATAGGGAGTGCCTGTGTTGCAATATCCAGATACTCAGGTACGTACCCCATGTACTCCATAGGCGTTGCCACGAACTTGTGTACCGGACTCGTCTGCAACGCTCCGTCCAGCGTGCTGTCAAACAACATCAGTACCTTGCGAGGCAGTACTTCCAGAGCGCCAATACCCACGTAGTCCAGCTCCGGATTGGCTACCCACGGTATGAATCCGTGTGTCGCAATACGCGCAGCTACCGATCGCGCCTCTGCACGACGCTCGGGAGGAAGGTAATCAATGGAGATGACATCAAGGTTCAACTCATTGCGGGCATGCAGGAGCTTGCCCATCAACCATTGCCTGTCACCTTCAGGAACGTTTGTGTATTGCTGCGTTGTATTGTTCCACGATGCATACAGTGATTCTGCAGCAACCGCTTCTATGTGCGGTGCAATATCGTCCAGCACCTCAAAGCCACGGTTGGAAATCATCAGCATGCCGGGATACTCACGGGCAATATCGTTTATCAACGTTACCAGCCCCGTTCGCTGAGCCAGGCGTGTCGGTTCAGTCTTGGCAACCAGATTGAAGCTGTCCATCGTGTCCAGAAACAATCCTTGATAACCGGCGAACTGTAGCTGCCCCACCCTGTCGAGAAGAAATCTGCGTAAGTCAGCACTGGCCAGATCCAGCACACTACTGTTCCACGCAGGATTCTTTCCCAGAATCCACTGTTTGTTCATGGCGCTGGCGTACGCTCGCTGTGGACCCACTTCGCCCACACTCAGGTAGGCGTACGTACGGGTGCCCCTCGCACGCAGTGCTTGTAAATCCGCCTTTTTGATATTGTCGGGCTCCAGCACCAGACGATCAAACTGCGACAGCACATCGACCGGTGGATTTGCCGCGTAATAGAAGGCCGTGCTACGACCCTGAAGAGGCTCAGGCGTTTGCACGGTTCTATCAAGACCATAATTCGCCGCTTTCCGCAAACCCAGACTGCCGGCAAGCAAGCCTGCTGCTGAGTTCGATGAGTTAACTGTCAGTGCCTGTGCTGAGGCCAATGCCATGAGTTCCGCTGGCGATCGCTGCCGGTCAGTCAGCGGAATTCGATTGGTCAGCGTTTCTAGTAGTTGATCTGCCAGTGACGATAGGGTCTGCCGACGCTTGCCCTTGTCGTTAATGAAACCCGACCACGCCAGCTCATCCAGTTGATTATCGGTCACAGACAATCGCAGCGCCACGACGGGGCGTGGACTGACGTTACCCGCATAGTGCCATTGAGTCAGCTCACCACTAACCGTATATCTTGGCTGACTTACTGGCTGTATATTTCTGAGCAACTGACGCCTATGCAGATGCGTCTCCAGCATGGCAGATGCTGCAACCGCAGCGCTTGCAGCGTCAGTCTCGTTAGTCAATGCCTGCAGCGTCCATGTGTCGTGGATTGACAGCGACTCGGTATTTCCTTGCCGATCCGCTCCAGATCGACACCCTGCCAGCAGGGCAATCATCACAACAATGATCGCAACAGTTGTGCGCTTGAGCACTCTGTTCATAGCACCGCTCCGGCAGCTTGTCTGGGGCGCATAAACGTACGGTACTCAATGTTGTCCATCTCGCGTGATAGCAAGATGACACCGGCGAATGCGCTCAACGTCATGGACAACCCGAAACCATAACCATAGTACTGTGGTCCCAACTGCAGTGTAATAGCCGTAAACAGTGCGTTGGTGGTGCACAGTGTTCCAGTGAGTACCAGTGCATAGCGCAGCTTGTCTAGATAGAACAGCACATTCAGTACAGCCAGCATAAGCACCTGAGCACCTACACCGACCAGGTTGATGTAATAGAGATGAACGTACTGTTCGGAAATTCCCAACCAGTTGATCAGCGTTGGCCCCAGCAGATACAACACCAGAATGGTTGCCCCTTGTACGCGCACAATCTGATAGAGCCCTTCGCGCACTGCAACAACCATGTTGTTACCCAGTTGCTCTATTTCCTGCAAACTGGCATTGCCTCTGACAGCGCCAAAAAAGCCGTCATAGCTTTCAGCAAAATCGGTTTCTATGCGCAGCAGAAAAACCGCCATGCCGGGAATGATGCTCAAGTAGGCAAGGAAGATCGGCAAGTCATATATCAGGGACGATCTCAGAGGTCCTATGATGGCCTCGGAAGTCCCGGGCGTTATCCAGAACAACAGCTTGTCAACCCAGATACCAAAGTTATAGAGAAATCCTATAGCAATGAGACTGGGAAATACCAGCTGTGGCTGCAGAAATTCGAATCGGACCTGTCCGCTGAACGGATACTCGGGTAATACCACACCCACCATAAGAAACAACAAGACTGCATGGCCTAGTAGCAGACCTGCCAACAAGCCTGTCAATCCGAACGGCAGTAACAGAACTGACAGGACGAGAGTCGTGCCGTAACCCACTGCAAACGCGACAAGGATCAGCTTGAACTGCTTCAGCCCGGCCACAAAGATGACCACGATCCAGATATTACTCAGCGTCACGAAATTAGCCGTCATCAGAAATTCATAAGCGAACGATTCTTCGAAAACCGTCAATGCCAATACGATTGCTATAACCGCACTCACCGCTGTGGTCAGTGCGATGGCACCGAGCAGGTTGCCATTCACGATATGATCCTGCTTTTCAAACAGGCGATCTGCAACAAAGCGCGTAAAAACAAGTTGCAACAGACCCGTCAGCACGAGCGAGGCACCCATGACCCACGTTACAGAGGTGGTGAACTGCTTGATACTCTCACCACCTATATTCTGTGACAAGGCCACAATACCAATCAGCATGACGCCGAGGATGGACAGCACCCAGGGACCGGCGCTGATCAACCCGGCAAAGCCATACGCCTTTAATGTTCCTGTAAAAGAATCATCATTCAGGTATTTACGAAGTTCAAAGCCTATGCCTGCCATGATTCAAGCAACCTTGGTTGTGTTCAGAGACAGGCTTGGTTTGTTCATCTGGTCGTCGTAAGCCTGCTGGTAACGCTCTATCATTTGAACTTCATCGTAGTAAGCCTCAACTCTGGCAATGGCTGAGTCTCGCGCGCTGTTCCACACTTGTCGATCAGACAACAAAGCCACGGCGGCATCGGCAAAAGAGGCAGCATCGGCTATCGGCACAACTGCACCGGCAACTCCCATCGATTTGTCATCAGGTGTAGTACCTTCAATCAGCTCTCTACAGCTGCCAACATCCGTCGTTAGCGCAGGGATACCTGCAGCGAAACCTTCCAGAGCGACCAGTGGCTGCCCCTCTGACACTGACGTCAAAACACACAGACCAACTTGGGGGAAAATCTCGTCCGGTTTACCGAATCCCTTGAATCTGACGACATGTGACAGCCCGAGACTCTCGACCAGCATGTGACACTCACGTGCATAGTCTTCATCTTCATCCTCAGGTCCAAACAGCCAACCTTCAGCGTCCGGTACCTTCGACCTGACAATCTGCATGGCGCGAATGAACGTCTTGATATCCTTGATAGGCACTACACGCCCAATCAGAGCCAGAACCGGTGGCACTGGTGCATCGTCTGCGCGCCTGACCTGCCGGAAGCGATTGACATCAACACCGTTTGGAATGATCGTCAATCGCTCTTCAGGAGCACCATCAGCGATCTGCCGTCGCCGATTACCTTCATACAATGTAAAGACGTGATCAGCAGAGCTGTAGGACATACGTCCGAGTGACAGAAAAAAACGAATCCAGACACTACGCAGGTAATTCATGTTGTCGTTAAGCCCTACCTTGAACGGATCAAGAGACTCGGGTATCCAGTCCACCTGGGCGAGGTCAAGCTCCCGCTCCTTGGTATAAATTCCATGCTCGGAAACAATGAACGGCTTGCCAGTAGCCGCCTTCAACATGGAACCCAGGAAACCTGCATAGCCAGTTGACACAGAGTGGTACACATCGGCACCCGGTGCGTTCTTGACAATATCTGCCAGAACGAACAAAGGCGCGTGCATGCTACGGACAGTCCAGAAGAAGTGGTTGAAGTCCAGCCCTTCCGGTGCATCATGATACTTCTCTCGAATGGTTTCCCATGCACCTTTGTCTTCTTGCAAGTTCCTGTCGCTCATGGCATCAGGTCCGGTGAGTATCGAGGTGAACTCACGGGACACGGCATCATCCAACTCACCTTTGCTGTATCGCAACTGTGTGTGCAATGCGTTGTTTGTTGCAAACTGCTTTACCTTCTTTCGCCCATTGACCGACTTTTTTGCCAGTGATCGAAGCTTTCCCATCCATTGGGTCGGCTCAATATCATCGGCGCGAACTTCCATCAGAAAATGCGTTTCAAGATGAACGACGTTATCCGGAAGTGGGTAAGCCGGTTCACCATGTGTGGATGAGTCCGCACCCAGATAGATAATGGAAAAGGTCAGGTGAGGCATACCTTCGATCATTTGCTTCACCCAGGTGGAAACACCACCACGGACGAACGGAAAAGTCCCCTCTAACAACAGACAGACGTTTGCCGCAGGCTTCGCAAATACCTCCTCCTCAACCGGCTTCACGCCCAGTACTCCGCTACGTGCGACAGGGGTGGATAAGCTTTCGCTGCAGGATCAATCTCACTGAGCAAGCTGCGTACACGCGCAAAGTCATGGCGGTGATACGCAGTCTCTGCCAGGTAGGGCAATACTTTGTCGGCCGGCATTCCCAGTGCACGAGATCGTTCAAAGGCGACATTGGCGCGTCGGTTATCGCCTTGTAACAAAGACACCCGACCCAGAATAAAATGCGCGTTGCGATTGATCGGCAATACCGCTACCGCCTGGATAGCTGCAGCGGAGGCCTTTGCGAGTAGTTGTCGACGTGCCACTGGCTCGCCTTTCTCAAGCGTTAGCAGCTCCCAGTAGTTACTGGCGATTTGCAGCCACGAGTTTGAGCTCTCCACTGTACCGCCCTCTGACACGCGCGCTTCAAGTTGCTGAATCTGACGGTTCAGTTGAGTCACCTTACGATCCAGAGTCTTATAGGCTGTCAATCGAATGCGCTCATCATCATGACGCATGGCCTGCTTCAATGCGTTAACCGACAAGGACGACTTGATGTTGCCAGCCGCCAGCACCTTGCGATACAGATCGTCTTCATCGTCGGAATACAGTAAGTGTTCTATAAAGCCACGGCTATCCACTCGGGTTTCCAGACGCCCGGCCGGACTGGTATAAGGCAACTCTGTACGCGGAGTCAGTTGCCAGTAGTCTGGCTCGCGGTGCCTTAGCAACCCTTCCCTGATGCCGTAGTACAGGGCTGATAGAGAGCCTACAATTCCCACGACGGGAATAAACAGCCCCAGACTGAAAACCAGCATCATCATTAACACTGATTGCTCGATGCGGTGCGTAGTAATGTCCAGCAACTTAACAATACACAGTGCACCCAGTGCATTGGACAACACGTGTAACGACAGCCATGTCCCCGGGGCAGCCAACCCCACATCCAATCCGATAAGCTGACATAACAGAATGACTTGCACCCATGCTGCAACGCCCGCTACCGCTATAAGCACTAGTTTAAGCGGCACCGTATTGCTCCTGATCAGAATCGCCTTTCAATGCTGAACCCATCGCACTCATGCCAATCTGTTCGCTGAGCAATGCCAGGCAACTGACCCGGGTGTCCACATCACTGATCTGATGTAGACGCACACTATCCAGCACGTTCTCCAGCTCCACGCCAAATTTTTCCTTGACGGCCAGATCGACACGTTTCAGAAAGGCATGACTCTGTGCTTCTGACATCAGTGGCAATAGCAGGGACACAACCGGTGCTTCATCATCTGCCATCACTAGCCACGATGCATCAAGACTACGAATAGCTACGCTGACAAACTGAGCAACATCGTGACTATTTTCTGTCTGGTTGAATTTCAACGATAACAACGCAGACTCTGTACTGTGTGAGTGAGCAAATCGCAGCACGGTATCCAGTTCCGCCAGAAACCAGTCAGTGCGCGACAACGCATCACCGCGTGAGCGTGTAAGCTGATCACCTATGTAATAGCCCAGCAATGCCAGTAAGTGAAGATTCTGCTGCTGAAACGCCATGAAGTGCATGTCCTTGATCGCCAACAGCCCATGCATGTGACCTTCCGTATCAACCAGGGGTACAACCGCCAGCAAGCTGCTTTCGTGATGGTTTTCTGCAAGCGACTCCAGTTTGATACTGGCAACCTCCTGGGTACTGATGGCAGCTTTAAGTAATGGATCGAATAGCGGCAACTCGAACATGTCACCGTGTGTGGCAACCGGTGTCTTGTCTACCCGCTTGCTGTCTGTCACCGTGTACAGACCAGCAACCTGTATAGAGCAGAACTGTGAAAACACCGCCATCAGTTCATTACCCGCTTCTATGCCGTTCTCGTTCGATGACAGCACAGGCTTGAGTTGCTGCAGTGCTTCACGAAGGCTCAGCCGCTGACCCGCCATGTATTCTTCAAGCAGACCATGCGATACCTTCAAGACATGGTAGTCAGTACTGAACTCCTTGAGCCTGTGGCGCAGGTATTGATTTTCGGCTTCAGACCTCTGGCTGCGTTTACGCCATGACGTTGCAGCATCGCCCACAATCAGGCTCATCACAAACATGCCTATTGCCAGCGAAACATGCTGACTCGATAGGCCAGCATACGGTGCAAAGGGGAAAACCAGAAATAGTCCACTGAGCAATCCGCAAAAGACACCCCAACCACTACCGTAGCGGGCTGCAAACAACAATGGGCCCGCTACAACCCAAGCAAATCCTGATGCCAGCCCTGTCGGGTTTTCAGGGAAGACCAGCAGACCAGCTGCCGGCAGAAGCCATGCAAAGAACAGCATCTCAACTATTCTATGTCTTTGTCTTGCGCCTCTGCGAAACCTGTTGAACAGATTTGCAGGTGACACACTCTCACCTGTCAGTCCAATGGCTGCAATGCATTTTTGGAATAATTTCATTATGGCCGCATTACTCTATAGCGACGAGGCCGTAAACTGGACTTGATCCAGCAGATCGTTAATAAGCCCGTCCGCCACACTCGGCAAGCTGGCATAGCCCCAGCCGGTACGAGCTGCATTTGCCTGCCACACAACCTCTCCAGAATACAAATCAACCAGCTTCAGGCTCATGCCCACAGCAGGCTCCCTATCGGCACCCGTCTTGTATTGCCACTCATGGATAGTCCCACTCAATCCGTAACGATAACCTGATTGCATTGCCCATTTTCGCGCCTGCTGCAACTCTTTACCCGGATCTAGCAATTGCCGCAAGCTGACTTGCCGTATGGGTGAATACGTATCTACCGCCCTGATGCCACGAGCGCGTAGCTGTGTCTCGACCATGCTATGTGCCTGCGCATCAGCCTGTGCAGTTTCCGACAGATTGCTGATCGGCAGTAGAGCCCAGCGCTCGCTGACGTCAACAGTGACCGCCGGCGTGCTCGTCATACTGCTACAGGCACCGAGCAACGTTATGGCCAAGGCCATGAACAGTGCACTCAGGATTTTCTTTTTTGTTACTGTCAGGTTGTTCATTCTCGTATCCCTGGCGAATCGTTGATCCGCTTGCGTGAAACATGCTTCCAACCAAAGCCATCCGGACACTTGTCTATTGGGGGGATGGCAGTACATTTCTACGTCGTCTAACCACTTTTTCTGGTGCGAGTGTCAGCACGCTGTGTCAATCGCTCTTCCCAATCCAGTGACGTTTGTACAATGACGTCAAGATCATCAAACTTAGGTGTCCAGTTCAGCGTCTTCTGTATCTTGCCTACTGCTGCAATGAGTGCAGGAGGATCTCCTGCCCGACGAGGTTGCTCAACAACGTTCAGCGGACGGCCATTGATCCGCGACATGGAATCTATAACCTGACGCACGCTGAATCCTTTGCCATAACCACAGTTAACCAGCGTGGAATCGCCACCTTCACGTAGATAGTCAAGCGCCGCCAGATGTGCGCTGGCAAGATCGGATACATGGATATAATCGCGAATGCCCGTACCATCGGGTGTCGGATAATCCGTACCGAATACCACTAGTTGTTCACGCTTACCCACTGCCACTTCGGCAGCCACCTTGATCAACAGCGTTGCATTGCGTGTCGATTGGCCAATTCTGCCGTCCGGATCAGACCCTGCAACATTAAAGTAGCGCAAAATTACATGACGAAGCGAGGTGGCCTGACTCAAGTCCTTGAGCATATGCTCAGACATCAACTTGGACATGCCATAGGGGTTTATCGGTGCGGTAGGCAGATCTTCTGAACACGGCTTTGTATCATCTTCGGGGATTCCGTAGGTTGCGGCCGTGGAGGAGAAGATAACCTTGTCAACACCTGCTGCCTGACAACACTGCAGCAGGTTGAGCGTACTGGCTGTGTTATTGGCGTAATACTTGAGCGGATTTTCAACGCTTTCTGGCACGATTGTGTGAGCTGCGAAGTGCATCACAGTATCCACATCATGTTCTTTGAGAATTCGGGCAACAAGATCTGCATCGCCGGTATCGCCATGAATCAGTGTGCCGTAAAGCACCGCCTCTTCATTACCTGTGGAGAGATTATCCAGAACGACAACATTCTCGCCACGCTCCCCCAGCAGCTTCACCACATGGCTACCTATATAGCCGGCACCACCGGTTACCAGAATACTTTTACCACTTGCGTGATCAGTCATGCGCTTTTTTGCTCGGGGCTAAACCAGATGTGCTAACCCTTTATATGTCGTCCGTATTTACACAGCCTTGAGAAGGTCTCCGGTATTCTGTGTACTTTCCAGTGACAGGATCCACCATGACAACCCGCGAACTACTGGCAAAACTGATCAGCTTTGACACCGTGAGCCGCAATTCCAACCGAGCCCTGATGGATTTCGTCTCGCAGTGGTTACTGTGATGTGGAGTGGCGTCTGAACTGATACCCGCCAGTGCCAGAAAGAGCCCGATGTGCCCACCCGCCTGCACTCACCCCAGTTTGTCTGTGCGGGTGCTAAGCGCTCGCAGACGCTCATGATCTATCGGGCTGCGATACCACTTGACTCGTAGCGTTTGTCGTACTTCCGCAAGTGGCGGATAGACGTGTTATTCAGTGGTGCTTGTTGTGGCCATTTTAGTTCGCCGTGTATAACGGACAAATGTGACGCGTGGTAGGTCAATGGTTTCTCTGCAAGAGTAGCATTGGCTACGCCTTGACACCCTCCACCCAATCCTTCAAAACCTCATGCACAAGGCCCACCGGCAGATATTCCTGCTCAAGCCGGCCATGCTTACGCGTCATCGATGGTTCTGACAGCTATAGTCGAGTAGCGTCGCTCTTTGCTCCATCGTCGTTGGTTCAGGATTCTGTATTCTGCTCAATGGGCTGATTGCGAACACACATCATGGCATCGGACATCAACTGGCAAGTGCCGCGATAGACGTCGTGATCCGCGTTCTCGAATTCACATTGCTGTGAAACCGATTTTGATTCACACGCTTGCCACGCTACTTGATTGATGTCCGTTGTATGCGACCAAACCGAGTACGGTAGTGTAAGCAGTGCTATTCCAAATGTGCAACGGCTAGCCATTTTCATCATGAATGTGTCGGTCAACGTTAAAAGAGGTCCCCGTTAGCGCGGTGGGCGACCACCACCAACAGCAGCGTCATCACCTTCAATCTGACCGGTGAAACATCCGATAAACGTGTTCTCCCAGGCAGACGCTGCGTGATAATGGTATCCACGTACATCATCGGTAGCGCCACGGCACTCATCCAGATCAGTGTGTTCGTTACCGTCTGCGTCCAGCTGGCCGTAAACTCCGTATCCGTCCATCGCATACCCCATTAACGAGGCGTGACTATCGACTTGTTCACCCGTCGTATTGCAATCGGTGGAGGCGTGGTAGTGATAGCCTGCGTTAGGATTTATGTGCCCTCCACAATCGTCAAAAGCGGCAATGGTGTAGTTTCCAAGGATGTCCGCTACGGGAGCTGCGGCTGCCAGTACGACACCATTGATTGCCACACCAACATTACTGTTTCCGATTGGGCTAGCGGCCTCTGCTGGAACCGGAGTCGTTGGAATCAGAACGGTCTGTGAAATTCCACCGCCGTAGTAATCGATAGAACATTGGACACACATGTTCTTGTATTGTTCTTCAACATTCGGTTGTGCGGCACCTTCACAAGCAGCCTGTGTGTCTGTGATTTTGACAACCCCGGTAGCGGGGTCATAAAGGTTCCAGTTACTGTCGCTATACAGATTCGGCAAGTTCACAATGAAATCACCATCAAGATCGTAAACCTGGCCACCACCGTCAAACCAGATGCCTGCCTCATCGGCAGTGGTCGTTATGGTACCGGGGCAGAACGGACCAATTTCCGCATCCCCTGCGGGAGTGCCTTGAATCACCAGTTGATAGCAGGTAGTTTCAGCACCGCCGCTCAATGTACAGTCCACTATAGTGGCGTCTTCTAGCAATGCGCCGTCTATGAACTGGGTGACATCCATACTACCTACGGTTGTCGGGGTACTTTCTTCGGTATCTGTATTGTCGACTGTTGTGCTGCCATCGACGGGATCGTCGCTACTGTCGCTGCACGCGCTTATAAGAATCGTTAGTGACAGTATCGTTGCAATTCGCACCACAGTTATATTCAAAGCCATGTTAATCATTTTTTTCAGTTGTAGAAAGTCGACGATTTTGCATAAAAATCGTCAACACTTGCTCCGCTAATTCCTTCTCCAGGAATGCGCTCTATGTTGGGGACTTAGATTAATCACCAAATGTGCAAATATGACGAACTTTTTAATCTGGATAGGTAATACGCTGAACCGAGCCAACATGATGGTCTCTGTGTTATTACTCAGCCCATTGCGCAACCAGGTCAAGCACATCATAGTGCGCTACAACTGCAACATATAGTAGGCGGCGAACAGCAGATCATATCTCGTCCTGCATGGCGAATTACAGTGCATCATCGCCAATGCATACGGTTGACACATAGCTCCCCACCAAGTCATGCAGCGTTGACATATACCCTCCACTCCGCGCCGGGCGTGATGTATCTGATGTTATGGCAACCACCACACCTGCCGAAGGCACCACGAGGATCAGTTGGCCGCCATACCCACGGGCGTATGCGGCGAGATGATTACCCATCGGTCGCAGAAACCAGCCATATCCATAGGCATCATTGGACCAGGGAGAAACGGTGCGCGGAGTGAAACTTTCTGTGGCCCAGTCATCTGCCATCACGCCCTGGCCGTTCCATCGCCCATTGCGCCGATAAAGTTCGCCAAAGCGAGCCATTTCCAGCGGAGACATCGACATTTCATTACCGCCAAGGTAGTAGCCCTGGGGATCTTGTGTCCAGGGTGCGAATTCAATACCCAGAGGCTCACCAAGCCATTCACGCGCCAAGTTCAACAAGCTCTTGCCCGTCACCTCAGTGAGCATCGCCCCGAGAACATGCCACCCCGCGGTCGAGTACAGCATCCTGCTGCCGGGTTCCGCGGTAAAAGGGCGCGTCAACGTGTACTCCACCCAGTCACTACTTGCCGCCCAACGACCATAATTTCGTCCAGATTGACGCTCAAGACCGAGACGCATGGTCAGAAAGTCCTGTACACGCAGTTGAGAAACACGAGGATCAGCAGCTCGCGGCAACAGTTCAGGGGCCAGTTCTTGCAGAGTCACACCAACTCCCGCAAGTAGGCCCCGTTTGATCGCACAGCCAGCCAGAGCTGCGACTACCGACTTGGATACCGATTTCACATTCACTGCACGATCCACAGGGGGTCCGCGCAAAGTCTGGGCCAGAATAACCGCACCTGCCCGCATTACAACAATGGAGTGAAGCCGTTCCAAATCTCGGGCGGCATCGGCCAAAGCGTTGATATCGCTAGCGCAATTATCAGACGCTGTCGCTGTGCGGTCGTCACTGCCCCCAATCACAGGCAGAACGGTTGCCGCTACACCCGAAGCAGCACTTTTAAGTAGTATTCGTCTTTTCATGCCTGATTGGAGTGAGAATTTGCGAACGATTCTGAGTGAAGCTTACACAGGCTTTGAACAGGTCTTTAGTTGTACGCGCTTACTATAACCACCTGCCTGGCCTTCTTTCATGATGTTAATGATTCAAGATATGGCAACTGTTTAACCGGTGCCAGAAAACCATCGCTGTAACGTGTGCGTCTCGATTGTTCAGCACTGCCCAACATCTCTTTTGTCGATTGCTCTTATGAGCGGTACCACAAGGTGAACTGAATCGACAGAACGACGTCGAAGTACCTTAACCGGGTAGCTGGCAATATATACTGAATCGCAGGGCGATACAGTTGGTTCTTGACACGCCAGTGATCTGCGTACTGATATCAAACGGTACAACGACGAAACCTTTGATTTATCAAACGTTCACTGATGCGTATGACGATGCGCGAATATTTAATCAGGAGAAACACTATGAGCCGTTTTTACAATCGCCGACAATTTCTGATGGCCTCAGGAGCTGCTCTGACGACGACAGCGTATGGCATCTCGCTACCTGCCCATGCTGAAGATCTGGCACCAACACCCAGTATGCGCGGCGGGGCCAACAATTATCTTCCCGATGCACCCATAGTCGATCGAATTGGTGGTGGTGGATTCTGGATGACGGGTACTGTGCGGCGCGCCGGAGATGGTGCTCCATTGGCAGGGCAGCGCATTCAGATATGGGCACACACCACCGAAGGCCACGAGCGTGACCAACGAAGCCACGGCGCCACCCTCACCGATCAGGATGGTGTGTTTAATCTTGAAATGCCACAAATCGTTCCTGCTTTCGGTCAGGCTCACGCCCACCTTGCCTACGACAGTGAAGAGTTTGAAACCGTCTTCCTTCGCCCGGTCATGAAGAATTCAGCCGAAAAAACCTTGAGCGCTCATTTTGTTCTGCAGCTGGCCTGATTAGAGCCAGAAGTGATCAGCCCTAGCCTGGACAATTGAACTAACGATGGGCCGAGGTGCGATCGCTATTTGGGTAAGTGTTGTGGTTGTCGGTATCACGCCGATCGTTATAGCCGGCATGAGTCCTCTGCTTGAATGGCGTAACTGGATTTATATCGCGGCAGGCTTCGGTGGCGTTGTTGCCTTGTCTATACTGCTCCTACAGCCAATATTAGCCGCGGGTATTTTTCCGGACCTTTCATTGGCAAGAGGACGCCGAATTCACCGCTGGACCGGCGCTATACTTGTTGCTTGCGTTGCCGTTCATGTCATTGGGCTATGGATTACCAGCCCACCTGATGTTATCGATGCACTGTTGTTCGTGTCAGCAACCCCGTTTTCCATCTGGGGTGTAATAGCTATGTGGAGTGTTGTCATCTCAGCCTTACTGGCGGTTATTCGACACAAACTCTACGTCAGCACACTGCTATGGCGAAACAGTCATCGCACCCTTGCCATCATCACAGTAGCAGGCAGTGTTGCACACGCCATGATGATTGAGGGCACCATGGGCACTACCTCCAAAACAGCCTTGTGTGTGCTGATGATCGTCGCAACAGCAATTGCCGTGTCACCACGATTAACTCGTCGTCTCAATGCGCTTATCAGATCATTGAAGTGACACATGAGGACAGTTCTCACGTCGGATGCTCCCAACGAGTGCAAATCTGCAAAGGTATGCACCGGGGATCGAGATGCTATAGGCCGAGAGCATGCACAAGGACGATGCACTGGCTGGCATTAAACTCACCTACCCCGGTACCGTGCAGCCTTCCTGACTCAGGAGCGCTTTATCATGTTTGTGATCAATGCGGTACTAAACGCTAGCTGACTCGATACAAACCCTTGGTGCTTTTTCAAGTCATCTTCAACGTCCACAACGCGCTTGTCGTAAAAGATGTGCACCAGCGGATCGGGTAGCTTTTCGATCTCAATAAAGTTGGCACTGGGAATAATCAACAGCTTAGGCATTAACGGAATGTTCACCTTCTCGATAACAGGATTCTTGCACTTGATACAACAACCACGACTAACCAGCTTTGGCTTCTTGTAGAACTTGAATTCTATCTTGTTCTCATCGAAAGGCTCAACGTTCTTCGCATGGAACACCGATACATCTGCGTAGTCGGTCTTGTTGAACTCCCGGCAAATAGTGCAATGACAGAAAGCTCTACAAATGGGCATGTCCACCGTATTGATCACTACCGCACCGCATGAACATCGACTGCTAACACCTGTTTGCATTGCCATTGGCAAATCTCCGGCCCACTAGTTTTACACAAAACCTAAAGAAACAGTATACCGTTCTGATTACAAGCAACCCTTGACACAGCGCACTATCGTAGTGGACGTTATAAAAACACTACGCTAACCATCTTCATCACGATAACAATTACCGTTAATAGCCACAGTACTAACTCTACCGTGCCAGAACATGTGAACCATTCGAATATACGCTAGAACATGAACGCGCGAATTTGCGGTTATACGCTAAAAAAGTCGAGTCAGGTGCTAGGGAACAACCCGAACAGTTACCTCGCCATCTTGCTACGCATCTCGGCCAGCAACTTGTCTGCCCCCTTGGTAACCAGCGACAAGTCCGAGCCACACGCGACAAACGAAAAACCTTCGTCCATGAGTTGCGCGGCAAAGTCCACGTCAAAGACCAGCGTGCCAACGGGCACACCTTGCTTCATGAGTGCACTGGCAGCAGGCTGGATAACGTCCCATACCTCTTGGCACATCGGCTGACCCAACTTACCAATATCAGCAGCAATATCAGCAGGACCAAAGAACACGCCATCAACCCCGTCGACACCGGCAATGGCGGAAGCCTGCTCTATAGCGGCGAGGGTTTCCAACTGTACGATGACGGTGGTCTCTTCTTCCACTCGATCAAAGTAGTCTGTAATACGCCCAAACGCATTGGCACGCGTCATACCACTGACTCCGCGAATCCCGCGGGGCGGGTAGCGAGTAGAAGCCACTGCTTTTTCTGCCTCCTCTACCGATTGAATCATAGGGAATAACAAGCCCGGTGCCCCCATATCCAGCAATCGCTTGACCATGACTGCATCGTTCCAGGGAGGCCGGACGATGGCTGTGCTGTTACCGCTGGCAAACACCTGCAACTGCGTAAGAACAATGGAAAGATCGTTGGGAGAATGCTCCATATCCACCAGCAACCAGTCGTAACCACACGTGTTCACTGCCTCTGCTGCAAAGTTGTTACGTAAGCTCACCCACAGACCAATCTGCTTTTCAGCCGCCTTGATGCCTTTGTTGAAAGGATTGACAGGTAGTTTCATATAATTGCTTTCTCGTCGAATTTTTCGTTACGGACAATGCGTTCGTAGTTGAATGGCGAAAGATCCAGCGATCGATATTCACCAAACGTGATCAGCTCCGCCGTACCCCGCCCCATGGCGGGAGACTGTTGGAATCCATGCCCGGAAAATCCATTGACGAAGATAAAATTCTCTACCATCGTATGCGGACCAAGAATGGCGTTCTGGTCGAATGTATTAAATGAGTAGTGACCTGCCCAGGAATTAATCAGCTTGATTGCCTCGAACTGGGGAATACGCGCAGCAATGGTCGGCCATGCCTTCTCTTCCCAGATACTGTGATCCTGAACGAAGTCATCGTAGTCTACCGCCGGATCCTCATCGGGAGGACAACCTGCCAGATAGTACTGTCCATCAGTGCGCATGTGGACACCAGAAGGATCGATCGTCAGGGGCAAGTCTCTATCCAGCGGCTGTTCTGCACTAAAAATAAAGGTATAGCGCTTACGAGGCTCAACCGGTATCTCTATGCCAGCCATCCGGGACGTCAATACGGCACGCGGACCTGAAGCGTTAACCACCGTGCCACAGCTGATCGTTTCACCACTCTTCAGTGCCACACTTTCAACGCGAGTGCCATTGGCATTACGCGTCATGGACACAACCTCATTGGTGACATACTCTGCGCCTTTTTCACGCGCTGATCTTTTCCACCAGTCAAAAAGCGTATTACCGTCAAAGTAGCCTTCATCCTTGAGGTTATGGTTTCCACCAATGATATCGTTCATGTTATAGAACGGATAATCACGCTCGATCTCCTCAGCCGTCATGTATTTCGTGCCGGCGCCCAACTTCTGCTGAACCTTCTGAGTTTCCTGCAGCGTTTTGGCAAACTGATCGTTGTTGGCCAGGTACATGTAACCATAGCTTTGCAATACAACATCGGGGACACGCTCGTCGTTACCCATGAAATGACGGAAATTCTTGACGAACTCAGCGGCGAATTGCGACACCCGTATGTTCACTTCGTTGGAGAATTGTTGCCGCATGCAGCTGTTGGTGTGCGCAGTTGAGGTGAACTCGTAAGTGGGATCACGTTCAACAACCAATATAGTGCCATTAAAATCGGGATTGTCTGCCAGAAACCAGGCCACTGAAGAGCCATACATGGCTCCACCCACGATGACAACATCGTAGCTAGCCTGTTGAGGAGGGCGCAGGGCTATTGTGCTCATAACTGACTCACTGGCTCAAATGTACTGGCAGGTTTTTCGGGAATATTAATCACGTGACTGCCTGCCAGACAGCTCACTATGACAATGGGGCAGATTACGACGTACTCGCAATCCGCGTCAACAAAACCTGACGCGGACTAGGCCTGTCGCTTTACAGACTGATAACCCTCAGACATCGCAGAGAACACGGCTGCTACGCAGACAATAGTAGGACCCGTAGGCGTATCCAGTGAATAAGACGCAAATAAGCCCGTGAATATCAGAAGGACGCCTCACAACCCGGCATTCAGCAGATTAATCAGCTGAGAGACGAGATCGTACAGTACCCGGGTGCTTGCGTGTTTTGTGAACCACAGTTCAAGGAGCGCCTGATCCACACAGTCATTCATGGTACGAGCGTGAGGCATGGCGAGCTTGATCCGCTAGGCGCACAACTGATTCGAGGTGCAACGCTCTACGAAACGTTGCTTGTTAATATGGCCAACACACTAGTCAGCTGTCTTGAAAAATAAGCCAGAAAGACAGAAAACACTGATGTAAAGGACGATATTTTTTACGCCGTCCTGCGGCACATCCGCCATAGACTGTTAAAGTTGCCAGGCACTTATCGGTTCTCCACGGAATCCACCCAAGCATGCTTGTAACTTCGCTTATTCCAGTAACGATTGTTGTTGCAGTCGTTGTGCTGTCCAGCTTTCCTGCAAGACAGGCTCAGGCCCAGAACGATACGGCTAGCAACCCGACAAATGCAGAGTGGCTTGAATTCCGGCAGGCCGTGTTCGTGGGTGAACCTATCCTATTGCATTTGAAAACCGGCCAGGCGAGAGCCGTGGTCTGGCCAGAGCCGATAGAACTGCTCAACGATGAGCAACGGCTACCCGGCTGTGCCGTCGAAATCGACAACGACGTGGTGGCTTTTTTCCCCCTCGAGGATTTCAACCGAATGGCCATCCAGTTTCGCGGCCTGGAAACGCAGATTGTATACGAGCTGCAGATTCGGGCCAGCAGTCAAGGCATCGAAGAACCACTACAAATCACACGATAGAGCTTTTGGCAGAGTGTGGAATTCGGATTATTCCCCCATTGTCAGCCCACAGTCTTATGATCTAGCTTTATGCCCTTCTGCTTTCTCTCATGACCGCACGCTACGCGCTGTATTTCGCACCAAGAAATTCGTCTGACCTATACGTGTTCGGTCGCACTGTCCTGGGGCGCACACCACACGATCCTGCAAGAGATGTTACGACCACCGAGTTCCACGATCAGAGTCGATGGGAAGCTCTGACACGGCAACCGGCACATTACGGATTTCATGCCACACTCAAAGCACCGTTTGAGCTCAAACCTGAGTGTTCCGAAGAACAGCTGATTGCCGCCGTAGCTGATTTTACGCTTCATAACCCAGCTGTTGAGCTAAGCGATCTGACCCCCAATCGCCTGTCACGATTCATAGCGTTAACGCTAAGCAATCAATCGCAGGAGCTGACAGATTTTGCGATGTCCTGTGTTCAGCAATTTGAAAGATTCCGCAGTCCCCTGTCGGCTCAAGATATACAACGGCGCCTTGCACAATCGCTGACGACAGAGCAGATATCGTTGTTACAACACTTTGGCTATCCGTACGTCGGTGATGAATTCAGATTCCATATGACATTATCGGGCCCGCTTACCGACGAGGCAGACGATTTCGAACAGTGGGTGATCGAGCAATACCATGAGACCGTGCGCAATGAGCCCGTGCTTGACCAGATAGCCCTGTACAAACAACCTGACAGAAAGACCGCATTCACCGAACTGATGGTTTTTCCTTTAGCCGATTCTGCTGCTTCAGAATAGTTTCAACCCTGACGGATGCACTGGATAAACTCGACAAACCTGTCAACTGCGTCTTTCAAATCACCATTATTGTGTATCACGACGTCATGCCCTTCTCGTATGCTGACGGTTAATTGGCGCTCCATGCGCTGACTGATCTGGGAATGGGTCTCCCGACCTCGGGCAGCAAGACGACCCGCAAGGATGGCCTGATCAACGACAAGATGAGCAACATGCAAAGCAGGATACATACGCCGAATTTCCGGTAAAGCACCACGGCTGCCATTGAGGATAACGGTAGAACCACACGTTATCCTGTCTTGTATCCCGGCGGGTACTCCGTAGTACAAACCGTGCGCCTGCCACGTTAGCGAAAATGCACCAGCCTGAGATTGGCTGATGAATACATCTTCACTGACGGAGGCATGCATTTCGTCACCCGCCTTGCTGTTACGCGTGATAACACGTCGCACGAAGTGAACATCACCACAGCCTGAGAGCTGCTGCCGACTTGCTGCCAGTACGCTGTCTTTACCCGCGCCGCTAGGGCCGACGACGACGACCAGAGAACCACTGTGGCTGCTGCTCACGAGACCCGTATCCCCAGCCTCCATACACCGCGCACTATCGGCGCCTGATCCTGATCGGTATTGTGGGCAACTCTGACAAGATCTGCACGCAGACCAGTACGCAACTCACCCCGATCAGACAGATTCATGGTTTTAGCAGGGTTTCGGGTAATCAGCGAAATAGCCTCCGGTACGCTGATAAGATCAAGCTCTCTGGATAACATGAACGCTGCCTGCAAGAGACTGGAGGGTACATAATCTGATGACAGCAAATCCAGACAGTGATTCTCTACTAGCGTTCGCGCCGCAACATTACCGCTGTGAGACAAACCGCGCACCACGTTGGGAGCTCCCATCAGCACACTGAGACCCGCCCTGTGTGAGGCCTGCGCAGCTGCCAGTGTTGTCGGAAACTCAGCCACCCTTACGCCGTGCTTAATGGATTCTTCTACGTGCGCCAGCGTGGCATCATCATGACTGGCCATCGGTATCTTGCGCTCTCTGCACAATGAAGACAGTGCATTGCGGTGTTTATCTGAATACTTTTCGGAGGACCTCACACGCGACGCCACGTACTCATTGAATGCTTTGTCTGATAGCTTAGTCTTGCCCTTGTGATACGCGGCGTAGGCTGCCATCGACGTAAACTGGCGCTGCCCTGGCGCATGATCCATCAACGACACCAATCCAACATCAGGCGTGTTGTCGAAATCATGAAAATCATCCATGACATCAGCGGTAGACACCTCACAGCGCAAATGCAGCAGATGTTCAGCACGTAATCTGTTCTGTTCTCGAGCAGTCCTCAACGCTTTAGCGAGCATCTTCATCTCACCTGTGGCGAATTCGCCATTTTTTTCCTGACCAACGCGCAGACAATCATAAACGGTTGTTATGCCAGCAGCAGCAACTTGCGCGTCATGCGACTGGATAGCCGACATCATGCCCCACCGAACACCCGGACGCGGTGAGTAGTGAATCTCCAGATGATCGGTGTGAAGCTCGATAAGACCCGGTACCAGAAATTCTCCCTGACAGTCTACGGCAAGCTGCTTTCCAGTGACCGACTTGCCCGGTTGGGACTCGCTGATATCTGCAATTAGTCCATCGACCACTTGCAGACTACCGTGCACTACCGTGTCGGCAAGAACCAGTTGTGCATTGTGAAATACCTGTTCAGTTGACTCGTTCACTTGTAGATCTTTTTCCGGTGCTGTCAGTGACAAAAGCAGCTTCGGCTAAGCTGCAGAAATGACATTGAAGTTGCCGCATTTAACGCGCCATGTCGACCCTGTTACATTACGGCATTTTGAGGTTTCGCTGAATTGCCCATTCAGGTAACGTTACCTCCACACTGTTATAGCGCGCTTGTTCTGTTGGAAAAGTCATGAAATGTAGATTCTTAGTGCCGTTTGCATCAGATCGAGATTGAGGACAACCCGCCATGTCATACTGCTCATGAGTTTTCCAGTTGGCAAGGTTCGACCGATTCATGACACTTCCACAAAACTCTGTGCAAAAAAAAGGGAAAGGCAAGGTCAGTTCCAGCGCTACCCCACTGCGATCAGCCGATGATTATGTCGTTCAGGCTGCATGGATGTATTACCGGGAAGGTAAAAATCAGCAAAGTATTGCGGGTTCCCTCGGTGTGTCACGAGCGTCTGTGGTCAACTATCTGCAACAAGCACGTGAGCGTGGCTATGTGCGCATCACCCTCGAAGACCAGTTATTTATTGGCCACAGACTCTCGGGGCAACTGTGCGAACGATTCAACCTCAAAGCGGCCTACGTACTGCCTGACACCGCCAATGAAGATGTAGAAAGCGTATTCAGACGGGTATCGCAGGGTGCTGCCGTCTGGCTCGGCTCGTTACTTGTAGCCGGTGACAGACTTGGAGTGTCGTGGGGTCGGACCATATACGAACTAGCCGAAACCATGCAATCCTCTCAAATACCCGATCTGGTGGTATCACAACTGGTGGGATCAATGTCGACCCCCTATGGCTTCACCGCAGAAATCTGTTCTGCCCATCTGGCACGCAAGCTCAGTGCGAGCTGTATCAACCTTCATGCACCGGCGATTATCAGTGATGCCGACCTCGCACAACGATTACGCCAGGAACCCATCATCAGTGCACAACTGGCAGCGTTGAAGCAATGTAACAAGGCTGTGTTCGCCTCAGGCACCTGTAACCGGGAGAGTCACATCGTGAGCTCGGGCGTGGCATCGGTTGATGAACTGGACTGGTATCTGGATCACGGCGCGGTAGGCGTAGTCTGTGGACGGTTTATAGATATTGCAGGTAACGAAGTTGAAGGTCCGCTGAAGCAAAGGATGATTGCCGTGGACCTGGAAAATCTGCGTGATCTGGAAACCAGCTTGCTTGTGTCAACAGGAATGGATCGTGTGGTACCTATGATCGCCGCATTAAATGGACGATATGCAACCCATCTTGTGACCAGCGCCACCACCGCCGAGGCACTGCTGAATCAAGCAGAATCTGCAATCTGACGAATCAGGAAACATGGCAGTCAGCGTAGCTGTTCGATATTGTGTTTTTCTTGTATGAGAAGTGTGGGCACACTGAAGTGCGGGTACTTTGTGAGATCTGGTGGCAGTGATCATATCTCTAGCAAACCTGTTCATACTGGTACTGTCTAAGTACAATCTAGCTATGGCTATAGCCAATGGGAAGGGAGTCTAGGTCAATGCATAAGCCGATATCAAAAAAAATCGCATCAACGGTTTTTTGTCTGTTCATTGCGCTAATGGCCAGTAGTTGTGCTGGTACAGTTGCAAGACCGACAGCACAGGAAAACCGTGATCAATCAGGTCAGTACGACGGGCAGTGGCTTGTTGAAGTAGCCAAGGGCAGAAGTCTTCAGAACTATAGCAACTGGCAGTTTACCTGCGGTGATATGTCAACAGAGTTCGATATTCTGGTTAAAGACAGCACTATCACACTCACATCTGGAGACGACACGGTCGAAACCTATGTCTCCGCTAAAGGCTTGTTCAAAATGTACTTGCCTATTGAAGGGAGTGCCAAGGCGAGCCAACTGTCAGACCTGTCGATCAACAATGGTGATCGACAGGTTGTTCTGCGAGGCACTCTTGGGGGTGAGAAACAAGTAGGATTCTTCACGGTAGGGATCGCAGACTTCGGTTATGCCGGGTGCACCTCAAAGACAACCTTCACACGCAAATAAGTTGAAACAAACCTCACTGACTAAACAAGATTCTCAATCCGGATGGTTTTGAACGTTTAGTCAGAATCCTCTCTACAAGACTATATTGGTCTGGACTTGTTTGTGCACATATGTGCCGTGCACAGGATATTTTCCACCAGTGATAGTACCCCTATAGATAGAAACGCCTGGAACAGCCGGATGAGTAGTACAGATGACTCCCGCACGAAACGAAATGTTGCAGTTCTAGTAGCTGCTCAGGCTATTCTGGGTGCACAGATGCCAATGTTGTTTGTTGTTGGTGGGCTGGCAGGAGGCATGCTTGCCGACAATCTTTGCTTTGCCACTTTGCCAATATCACTCATAGTGTTTGGCTCGATGACCACCGCCCCGTGGTTGTCACCCCTGATGCAACGCCGCGGCAGGCGAGTGGGGTTTTTCATAGGAGCTATTGGTGGGGCTGCTGGAGCTGCTATTTCAGCATACGGCTTGTATATCGAGTCTTTCGCACTACTGCTGACGGGCTCGTATTTCACGGGTATTTACATGTCGGCACAGGGCTTCTACCGATTTGCAGCAGCAGATTCAGCGTCGGCGGCATTTCGTCCAAAAGCTATTTCATATGTGATGTCTGGTGGATTACTCTCAGCGATATTCGGTCCACAACTCAACAAAGTCGTATTTGATGTCACCTATATTCCTGTTTTTGGTGGTGTCTATCTAACTAATCCTTTCATGGGAACGTACCTGACTATCATCGTGATGAATCTGGTAGGTATGTTTCTGTTTCTGCTACTTGACCTGCCCGACAAAGAACACAATCCAGGTGAGAACAACCCGGCAACAGGCAGATCCAAGATGGAGCTCCTACGGTCACCAAAAATTCTGGTGGCAGTAATCTGCGCGATGGTTTCCTATTCGCTGATGAACCTGGTAATGACATCGACTCCATTGGCTGTGATCGGATGCGGTTTTACAGGGAACAATGCCAATGACATTGTGTCCGCACATGTTCTTGCCATGTTCATCCCTTCATTCTTCACAGGACATCTGATTGTGCGGTTCGGCGCTACCAGAATAATTGCTGCCGGACTTATCATTCTCGCGCTCGCTGGCGTTACTGCTCTGTCAGGCATAACGCTGGGTAATTTTTTCGTAGCGTTGATCTTGCTCGGAATAGGCTGGAATTTTGGATTCGTCGGCGCGACCAGTCTACTCGCCACAGCACACGCACCTCATGAGCGGGGAAGAGCCCAAGGGCTGAATGACACGATCATGTTCGGTTGCGTCACCATGGCCAGCCTGGCATCAGGCGGCCTGATGAATTGCTCAGGAGGCACTCCAACAGATGGCTGGCATGCGGTGAACTATGCGATGGTGCCGTTTTTAATACTGGCTGGCTGTGCGCTTATCTGGCTTACCCTTAAAGACACAAGAAACGAGAAACCCGCAATACTGTAACCACATTGGGCGGTTACGAACAGTCCCCTGATGTTACCGCTTATTATTCGATGCTGATAACGCACTACTGGCTCAGCCCTAATTCTGGTTGAACGGGACCGCCGCACTCGGATTTACAAGATCTTCGTAACGATCCGGCGCGGGGCCATAAAAACCGGATCTGCTACTCCCTGCGTTATTATCGAAGCCAGAAGAATTGCCCGGTGTCTGAGGTTGCGGCGGCTCGTAAGTATCAGGAACAGGCTCTGCTACTACCACCCCCCCAAGAGGGACGTTCGTAATGTTATAGACGTCTGGTCTTCTTGCTACTTCTTTTTCCAATTCACTTTTCACGTGGACAAGTTCCATGTCACTGGCCAGCAGATCAGATTGCAGCACGAGAGTCTCCCACTCAAGATCGGCTACTCTCGCCCGCAAACGATTGACGTTAAGCAGCTGATGTTCAAGCTCATTGGTCAACTTCCGATTATTGACGAACGGCGTTGATACATTCTGATCCTGATGAATCAATTCCGATTGAATCGACTCCGACGCCAACGTCAATTCTGCGTCTTGTTCTGCCTCTGAATCCTGTTCTTGCTCTAGGGTAGGTTCTGCTGCCGACGTCACTGAATCATTCACATTACCTACATCAGTCGATATCAGTTGAAGTGCTGGAATCCCCACATCCTGGCTGATACGAGAGCTCAGTTCAACCTGACTGGTAAGCTCAACCCCCTTTGAGGACTGTCCGATGAGATAACCCACGGCGAATAAGCCTACCAGCATGCACACTATCAGCAATCGTACTAACATAATTTGAATATCCAGCGCGCAGGATTATTGCTCTTGCTTTGATAGCAAAAACATCTGTCACACCTAAGCCGTCTAATGCACTTCAAGTATCCTTCCTCTCAAGGCAAATCTTGCCACCATCCAGCTACATACCTGTTCGTGCACCCTACTGAAAGCTGACGGCTGAGCAGAAGATCAACAACTATCTGTTTTCGCAGCCCATATTTTCAGCGGTATGTTACATGCGGAATATACAGCAACAAAAATAACTGGCAACTCAATGAAAGTGGTTGTTTGTGAACTTAGTCGAAAGTGTAAGTTGGTTCGAAGTTTCAAACTCCAGCACGCGAAAGGGATGTAAAAAAGATGACAGATTGCAATTGGCCTGAACAGAAAGATCAATCTGAATAGAACAAGCTGGATCGATAACGAGAGTCGTTGATCGTGACTCCGCTGAGCACACCAAAGTTATTACTGCCCACAGCAAAAAGGCCGTCCCCGGAGGGACGGCCTTGATGGACGTCAATAAAAACCCGGCAATGACCTACTTTATTCGGGCTTCCTGCCCTCACCCCTTCGGGGTCACGCAAACAACGCGTGATGCAAAAACGCTCCTGCGTTTTTGAGCACATGGGCCCAGG
>Ga0114956_1000091_pt1 | contig 50386 bp, 37 predicted proteins | sample MaitaG_FD_87304 | JGI IMG/M metagenome (GOLD analysis project Ga0114956, IMG submission 87304) | Marine algal microbial communities from Maine, USA - Maine_Asex2 metaG | ecosystem: Host-associated > Algae > Red algae > Unclassified | place: Maine, USA | collected 2015-01-05 | reverse complement strand
GAAACCAGATTACATCCTCCGGCAACCTGACCCGTTACCGACGCCGGATCGTATCCTGGCGAATCCATGAATACAAAGCCATTGACGTCTACTGGCTGGGCGTATTTGAATACACCGGTTAACGGGCTGGTTCCACCTTTAGCAACTGCACCCAACGATTTTTCCAGAATAGTCGTCAAGCCACCCAGCTTGTTACCCGGCGATGGGTTGTTGTCCAGACTGCCATTGTTACGCGCAACATAATCCTGCCACCAGTCGATTCGGTCCATCAGGTGTTTGGCTACGGCGGTACTAACAGCGCGTCGCGTTAGTAAGTGCTCTGCACCATAGATCTCTGGCGTTTCTGCGAGCACCGCAGTACCACCTTGCTTCACTAACAGATCAGCGGCATAACCCAATGCCGGGTTAGCGGTGATTCCAGACCAGGCATCAGAACCGCCACACTGTAAAGCAAGCATGAGCGACGATGCAGAACAAGCTTCACGGCTATTGCGATTCACTTCAGGCAACATACTCAGCAAATGTTGATGCCCCTGCTCAACCGTTTTTTTATGTCCGCCCGTGGTCTGAATATTCATGGTGCAAAGCAGAGGACCACGTGCCAACGAGTGTTCTGACAACGTGGATTGAATCTGGCTTGCCTCGCACCCAAGACCAACAAACAACACACCGCCAATATTAGGATGTGTTGCATAACCGGCCAGTACACGTTGCAAGTTGTCCCAACCTTCACCCTGTGTCGCCATTCCACATCCTGTACTATGAGTGAACGCAGCTATACCATCGACATTCGGATAAGCCTGCAGTACTTCATCAGATAGTGAATTTACTATATGGTGCACGGCTGTTGCCGAACAGTTCACACTGCTAAGTACGGCTATAAAGTTTCGCGTACCAACACGTCCATCAGCGCGCTTGAAACCTTGGAACGTATCGGTACTTTTTATCGTCAACTCATTTATATCGCTACAAAACTCATGCGCAGCATCGTTATTCTGAAAATCAAGGTTGTGCGTGTGTATGTGCTCTCCAGCCGCAATGGGTGCTCGTGCTACACCAATGGTTTGCGCGTACTTTCTGACCCGCTCTCCGGCAGCGATAGGTGCAAGGGCCATCTTGTGACCCTTTGGGATAGCATTTTCTATTGATATCTCGCTGAAGCTCTCACCTGCCTTGAAGCTCTCACCTGCCTTGAGCGTCCGCAAAGCCACGCCAACATTGTCTTCGCTCGATAATTGCAGCACAGGATTTCCAACCGCATCATCCTTAACCCAAACGATCGGTGAGACATCGTCATTCATAGCATTATTAACTCGTTTTTATTATCCATAAAGCCGGGCACTTCTTGCAAAGTGCGTTTAGTGTTAATCGTCTTTCAGGTGCCTGATCAAACTTGGTATGGTGTCATCACCATGCCCGGCATCGACAACCTTTTGCATAATTACCTGAGCATCTTTTGGCATGGTGATATCAGCGCCTGAAGATTTGGCCATATTATTAAAGTACCCAATGTCTTTGTTGCCATTCGCCACCGAGAATTGCAATTTACTTTCATCGCCTGTTAGTGCACCCGCCATCATCCAATCGAAAAAATCACTGCGGTTTGGTCCGGCGGCCATCACATCGTATAAAAGTTGTAAATCGACGCCAGCGTGCTGTGCTGTTTTTATAGACTCAGCGACAAGGCAAGCAACCGACATGGAATAGCCATTGTTAATAAGCTTGAGCTTATGACCCATGCTCAGTTCACCAACGTGGAAGAGGTTTTCAGACATGGTCTCCAGCAGTGGCTTGGCGGTGGCAAAATCAGCTTCACTGCCACCTGCCATCATATTCAATGTGCCAGATTCGGCAGCCGCTGCAGAGCGACCTAACGGTACATCGAGCATGGTACAACCACGTTTTTTGAGTTCTGCACCAATTTTCAATGTTGAATCTGGTTCTGACGTGCCGCAATCAATCAGCATAAACGGGTGTTCCATACCACTGAGCAGCCCGTTATCACCCAACACAGTTTCTTCAACTACTTCAGATGTGGTTATACATAAAATGACCACATCAACTTTTGCAGCCATTTCTGCCGGAGACTTAACCTCAGTTGCACCCAGTTCTAGCAACCGCTCGACTGGTTCACGTCGCTTATTCCCCATCACTACCAACGGATAGCCTGATCCAATGACATTGGCAGCCATGCCAACACCCATTGAACCAAGACCGATAAATCCAACTCTTGTTTTTTCGTTCGCCAAAACTATTTTCTCCGTTACGGGTAGTTAAACGCCGTAATTGTTGTTACTTATTAAAACAATATTTTAGTGACTATCGCGAGGTACAGGAGCACCACTGCCACCTTGTAGAAAATCGAGATCGGCACCTTTGTTAGCCTGCATAACCGTCTCCTGATACAACTTAACGTAGCCTCTGGTTGATTGAGGATGAACAGGTTGCCAATCAGATCGGCGTTTGTCGAGTACCTCAACCGACACGTTCAGGTTCAGCTGTCTGTTCTCAACGTCAAGCGTAATCTCATCGCCTGATTGTACCAGCCCGAGTGGACCACCGACCGCCGCCTCTGGCGCAACGTGCAATACAACCGTACCGTATGCAGTACCACTCATGCGAGCATCAGATATGCGTACCATATCGGTAACACCTTGCTTAAGTAACTTGGAAGGCAAGGCCATATTGCCAACCTCAGCCATGCCGGGGTAACCTCGCGGACCGCAGTTTTTTAATACCATGATGCTGCTTTCATCGATGTCCAGATCGTCTCTATCGATGCGTGCTTTGTAGTCTTCTATATCTTCAAACACAACGGCTCTACCGGTATGTTGCAAAAGCTCGGGTGTTGCTGCAGACGGTTTGAGAATAGCGCCATCGGGTGCCAGATTACCTCGTAACACCACCAAACCACCCTGTTCTTTAAATGGTGTACTAACGTCGAACACCACGTCTTTCTCATAGATTTGTGCATCTTTGACGTTATCCCACTGGGTTTGACCATTCACCGTCATGGCATCTTTATACAACAACCCAGCGTCGGCCAACTGCTTCAACACGACTGGTAAACCACCCGCGTAATAGAAGTCTTCCATCAGGTAATCGCCCGATGGCATCAGATTAACAAGACAAGGCACGTCGCGACCAATCGCATCCCAGTCGTCCAGACTGTGATCAATACCGACACGGCCAGCGATGGCAAGTAAATGTATAACCGCGTTTGTGGAACCGCCTATTGCACCATTTGCCCGAATGGCGTTTTCGAACGCCTCTTTGGTCAGAATATCTGAAGGTTTTAAGTCCTCAGCAACCATTTCCATGATTCGCCGCCCCGCCATATGTGCCAGAACCTGACGTCGTGAATCTGCGGCCGGGATGGCTGCATTGCCAGGCATACCCATACCAAGTGCTTCAACCATACAGGCCATAGTTGAGGCAGTTCCCATGGTCATACAATGACCAACCGAACGAGACATGCAAGACTCTGACTCCATAAACTCTTCTTTTGTAAGCTCGCCGGCCTTTACCATCGCGTCGAATTTCCAGACATGGGTTCCAGAACCAATGCGCTCACCACGAAAACGTCCGTTAAGCATCGGACCACCGGAGACAACCAGCGTAGGTAGATCGCAACTGGCTGCACCCATCATCAATGAAGGCGTTGTCTTGTCACAACCGACCAGCAATACCACGGCATCAAGCGGATTGGCACGTATGCTCTCTTCTACATCCATGCTGGCAAGATTTCTAAACAGCATCGCTGTGGGCCGCATCAACGTTTCACCTAATGAGGTAACCGGAAACTCAACAGGAAAACCGCCCATCTCATAAACACCGCGCTTTACTTTTTCGGCAATGCCACGCAAATGAGCGTTGCACGGTGTCAGTTCTGACCAGGTATTACAGATTCCAATGACCGGTCTGCCATCAAACAGATGATGCGGCAGTCCCTGATTTTTCATCCAGCTGCGATAGGCAAACCCATCTTTGTCCTGACGGCCGAACCATTGTGTGCTGCGAAGCTTTTTCGTCATGGCTTCACCGCTATGACTTTTTGACTGATTTCACCAAGACTTTGAATACCAACGTCCATTCGCTGACCGACAGATAAATACTTTGGTGGGTTGAAACCCAGACCTACACCCGGCGGCGTACCCGTTGGTATTAAATCACCAGGGCGTAATGTCATTGTCTGGCTGATATAGCTGACAATATGTGCAACACTGAATATCATCGTTCGCGTGTTACCCGTCTGCATCCGCTCGCCATCAACGTCAAGCCACATATCTAACTCTTGTATATTTGACACTTCATCACGCGTGGTTAGTACCGGACCAAAAGGACAGAATGAATCGTGACTTTTTCCTTTGACCCACTGGCCTGTACCATCAAGCTGAAACGCCCGCTCGGACACATCGTTAACCACACAGTAACCAGCGACATGCTGCAACGCGTTTTCCTCCGATACATACCGCGCTGTTTTTCCAATGACAATTCCCAGCTCAACCTCCCAGTCCAGTTTGGTACTACCCTTCGGCATTTGTACATCATCGTTAGGTCCGCATAGCGACGTGTCGGCTTTCATAAACAACACAGGTTCGGCCGGGATAGCCATACCCGATTCAGCGGCATGATCAGAGTAATTTAATCCGACACAGACAACTTTTCGTACGTTAGAAACTGGTTCTGCAATTCGGGTGGAAGCATCGGCCACCGGACACGCCTCCAGATCTATTGCGCGCAACTGATCGAGGGAACTATCATCAAGTTGCTGGTATCCAATATCAGCTATATGAGCCGAGATATCTCTGATCTGGCCGCCGGAATCCAAAGCACCGGGTTTCTCGGCCCCGGGCTGGCCAAAACGTAAAAGCTTCATGACAATATTCCTGCTAAATTAGTAGAACAATGATAACTCTTAACAATACAGAAGCCCTGCCTTCCAGACAACAGGTGACCATAAACAGCACAAGATCAAAGGAACTCACATGCGCTGGGTATTAAGGGTCACTGGTTTTATAATCCTTTTCTATTTGTTACCCGCTGGCTGCATGTTTGCCCAGCACAAAGTGTCTGATGGAAACAAATCCTGGTGGGAGCTGCGTCGCGACAGCAGTGAACAGGCCCCACCAGCAGCAGACTCAGATGAAGCAATTGTGCAGGTATACGCTGCACGAGCAGCTCGTTGGCGTGGCTCATTTGGTGTGCACACCTGGGTCGCAACAAAACGCCGATCGGAAAATCGTTACACGCGAATGGAAGTCATTGGCTATTCCGTATTTTGGGGGCACAACGCTGTAAGAATTCGCAATGGATCTCCAGATAGCTACTGGTTCGGCAATCGGCCCTATTTGCTGCGCGATATTCGCGGTGCTGAAAAAGTCGAGGCCATCATTGACCGGTTGCATCAAGCGGCCGACAGCTATCCGTATAACAATACCTATCATGTATGGCCGGGACCTAACAGCAATACATTCACTGCCTATCTGGCTCGCGCTGTGCCTGAACTGCGGCTTGAACTTCCATCAACTGCGATTGGCAAAGACTTTGTTCAATGGCATCAGGTTATTTCCAAAACCCCCTCTGGTACGGGTGCACAGCTGTCGCTAAAAGGTTACGGCGGTGTGCTGCTAGGACTTGAAGAAGGATTGGAAATCAACGTACTCGGGCTGACCGCGGGCATAGATTTATTTCCACCAGCAGTAAAACTGCCTGCCGTTGGTCGGATCGGTTTTTCTGACTATCGGCGCTTCAACGAAGACGACCTACCCCAACATTGAGTCTGAAAAGGCACGTTCTCGAACGGCGGATTGTTGACATTTTCTGACGCAACGTCATTTTTCGACATACAGCTTGTCATTTTTTGACGGGGCGTCTAGAATTGCCACATGAGTATGTCCCGAAAACAACGCGAGATTGCGAACAGGCACACCCTGTTTCTGGAAATTGGACGAGGCATTCTGGAAGAAGAGGGCTATCACCTCCTGTCCATGGAACGCATAGCTGAGGTTGCCGAATACTCGAAGGGAACGGTGTACCAGCACTTCACCTGTAAAGAGGAAATACTCATTCAACTATGTAATGAGGATAAAGCACGACTGCTTGCCTTGTTCAAGCGCGCAGCAGAAATCGAGGGAACCAACAGAGATCGCATGTTCGCCGTTTTCTACGGCCACCAGCTCTGGGCTTACAACCATTGCTGCCCTACGAAAAACAAGACCGACATGATGCAACACCTGTCTATGCACGGTGTGCTCGATAAGGTCACAGAATCAAGTCGGAAAGTGCATGATGAATTACAGCTTGCGATGGTCGGCCTTGTTAGTAGCATTGTCGATCAAGCTTTGCTGAACGGCGACTTAAGCAAATCAAAACATCTACAAGCATCAGAAATAGTATTCGGTCTATGGTCGCTTAGCACCGGCGGGCAGACCTTACAAGCATCCGAATTACCACTGGATGAATTCGGCATCCGCGATCCAGGCATGACACTAATCAGAACCATGATTTTGATTTTTGATGGATTAGGATGGCAACCATTACATTCTGAAACACGGTTAAAGAAACTTCTGAAGCAGTTGAATACAGAGGTATTTGCCGAGGAATTCGCGCAGAGAAATACAACAGGCTGAAAACAGTTCGAAATCAAATAAGCATTGAACGAAACCAGATTCACTTTGCAGTCAGAGATGAATCTGCTACTCGCAGATTCATCATTATCAGAACATTTATAAATAGGGGAAACACCAAGTGATTGAACGTTACGCACAAACTTTGCTGCGCTACCGGTGGTTCGCCATCGTGTTAACCATTCTGGCCACTCTGGCACTCGGCTCAGGTGGCAGGTTTCTGGTTTTTACCAATGACTACCGGGTATTTTTTGGTCCGGACAACCCGCAGCTGCTAGCCTTTGACCAACTACAAGAGACTTACACCAAGAGCGATAATCTATTCATCATGCTCGAGCCAAAAAGCGGCACGGTGTTCGATAATGCGTCCATGGCAGCCATTGTCGATGCTACTGACCGGGCCTGGCAGGTTCCTTACTCGATAAGAGTAGATTCAATTAGTAACTTCCAGCATACGCGCGCCGAGGGCGACGATATGTTTGTGGAAGAGCTCATAGAAGATCCCGAAATTCTTGATAGTGCAGATATAGAGCGTATCCAGGCTATTGCGCTCGACCAACCGCAGCTGGTTAACAAACTTCTTTCAACCGATAGCAAAGTTACCGGCATTAATATTACTGTTGAGCTACCTGCCCCGCTGACAGAGGCAGATATGCTGCTATCAGCGGAAGAGCGTGCCGAGAAAGATCCCAACATCGCATTGGCAACTGCGATGAACTACGCGCGCGGCATGGTCGCCGAACTTGAAGCCGATTATCCAGATATTAATTTTCAAACAACGGGCATTGTGGCCATGAATCAGGCGTTCCCTGAGGCCATAACCGCCGATGCCAAGACACTGCTGCCCATGGCCTTCCTGGTGGTGATAGTTGGCGTATTGTTTTTCCTGCGTAACTTCTGGAGCATGGTTGGCACAGTGATCGTCGTGCTGTTTTCAATCATGCTTGCGATGGGCACGGCCGGTTGGTTCGGCATACTTTTAACTCCTCCCGCTGCATCAGCGCCCACCGTAATACTCACACTGGCGGTGGCCGATTGCGTACACTTTCTCGTCACGCTGCTACAGAACATGCGCGACAAAATGGATAAGAACAGCGCAATAGTAGAAAGCCTGCGAGTAAACTTTACACCGATCTTCTTAACCTCGGTGACTACCGCAATCGGCTTTCTCAGCATGAATTTTAGTGACTCCCCGCCCTTCCACGATTTAGGTAATATTGTTGCTCTTGGAGTTGGCTATGCGTTTTTACTTGCGGTCTTTTTTCTGCCAGCACTCATGTCTGTGCTACCCGTTAAGGCAAAGGAACGAACTGGCAATAAGACTACATTGATGGATGGTTTCGCCAATTTTGTTATTGCCAAACAAAGGTTTTTATTGTGGGGTATGGCGGCCGTTATGATCGGCTTCTCTTTGATGGCTCCAAAAAACGAGTTAAACGATGTGTTCGTGAATTACTTTGACACATCAGTGCCTTTCAGAGTAGCTACCGATGATGTAACGAGCAAGCTATCGGGTCTGTATATTCTTGAGTTTGATCTCGATTCCGGCGAAGAAGGCGGTGTCGGCAAACCCGAATTTCTGCGCGACGTTGAGAAATTCGAGCGCTACGTCGAGACTCTCGATGGAGTGCAACATGTTAGTTCGCTAACCGAAACCATGCGGCGATTGAATCGCAGCATGAACGGTGATAATAACGAATTTTATAAATTGCCAACTGAGAGAGAATTATCAGCTCAGTACTTGCTGTTCTATGAGATGTCTTTACCCAGCGGCCTTGATCTGAATAATCAGATCAACCAGGACAAGTCAAAGACACGCATGTCTGTGACTATGGAAACCCGCTCGACTCAGCAAATACTGGAATTTGAAGAGCAGACTATGAAGTGGATGCAGGAAAACACACCTTCAATCGCCACGGTAACCACTGGTGCAACGAGTATGTTCACCCACATTAGTATGCGCAACATTATTAGTATGCTCACTGGAACCAGTATCGCACTGATATTGATCAGCCTGATTCTCTTGTTCGCACTACGTTCAGTCAAATTCGGTCTAATCAGCCTGATTCCTAATATTATTCCAGCGTTGATGGGCTTTGGAGTCTGGGCTTTGCTGGTTGGTGAGGTCAGCCTGGCAGTGTCGGTCGTAGTTGCCATGACACTGGGCATCGTCGTCGATGATACGATTCACTATTTAAGTAAGTATCTTCGTGCTAGACGCGAACGCGGGATGAATCCGGAACAAGCCGTTCGATACGCATTTAGTACGGTCGGTGTGGCACTGGTTGTTACAACCGTTGTGCTGGCGTTCGGATTTATGGTGCTGGCGCAGTCCAACTTCCTGCTCAACAGTCAAATGGGTCTGCTAACTGCGATAACAATCGTAATCGCTCTGATTGTCGACTTTACTTTCCTGCCTGCCTTTCTTATGTGGGTAGACAAAGATAAAGACAAAACCGAAGATGTCAGTGAAAATGCTGCTCAATTGAGTGTGTCGGGGCAAACTGCATGAGAATTCAATTAGCAAACCAGTTTATGTATCGTATGAATAATAGTAAATCTACGGAGAAAATGATGAAATCTACCTGGTCAACAACCTTAGCAGTTGCGTTGCTAATTGGCGCATCACCATTGGCGCACGCGCAAACACCAGAAGAGCTTGGTCTTGCTATTTCTACGCAGGTCAGTGATCAAAATGACGGCTTTGCGGATTCAACATCGAACATGACCATGACGCTAATCAATCGTTCGGGTAAAAAGAGTGTGCGTCGAATGCGCGCCAGAACACTTGAAACCGCGAACGATGGTGACAAGAGTCTGACCATCTTTGATGAGCCGGCCGATGTGAAAGGTACGGCGAGTCTCACCTATTCGCATGCACTTAAACCTGATGAACAATGGTTGTTTTTACCTGCACTAAAGCGGGTTAAAAGAATTTCTTCTAAAAATAAAACCGGTGCGTTTATGGGGAGCGAATTTGCGTTTGAAGATATCAGCTCACAAGAAGTCGACAAGTACACCTATAAACATTTAGGTGAAGAAGAACTCAACGGTATTGCAGTACACAAGATCGAATCGTACCCCACCGATAAATACTCCGGCTACACACGCCTGATTAACTATATTGACAAGGAACGGTTAATTGGTTTGAAAGTGGAATTTTATGATCGCAAAGACAAACTGCTCAAGGTGCTAACCTTAAATGACTACGAACACCACGATGCAAAGCACTGGCGCCCTGCTCGCATGGAAATGGTGAATGAGCAGACTGGCAAAAGTACCATTCTCGAATTTTCGAACTATGCGTTTGGCACAGGCTTAACCGATAAAGACTTCAGCAGTAACGCTTTGAAAAAACTGCGATGAAGAACCGTCGTAAAATTTGCAAAGCGAACATGCTGATTACGACGTGCGCGATGCTGACAATCAGCAACGCTTGCGCTGAGTGGTCGCAACGCGGCGATATCAGTTTTCAGGTTCAGGGATTTACGGACACCGCACAACACAGTGCAACGCAGTCCTTTAATACATCGTTGTCCGGATCTGCAGAATTTAATCGGGCAATTGGTGAAAACGGCAACCTGACCATCAGTCCCTTTTTCCGTATCGACCAACATGATGATGAACGAACACACGTCGATCTGCGTGAATTTATCTACCGATACAGTGGTGAGACCTGGGAGTTGAATGTTGGTCTGGGTAAGGTGTTCTGGGGTGTGGCTGAATCAAACAACCTTGTGGATATTATCAATCAGAAAGATGCGGTTGAAGGCCTGAGTCCAGAGCACAAACTTGGACAACCTATGGTTAATATTTTATTGCTTAAAGATTGGGGAGAGATTAGCCTGTTCGTTCTGCCCGGATTTCGAGAGCGCACATTTGCCGGCCCAGATGGTCGACCTCGCGGTTTTTTGCCAATTGATTCAGATAATGCTGCATACGAATCAAACGCTGAGGACGCACATGTCGACTTTGCTGCGCGCATCAGTGGCGCTGTAAATGAATGGGATCTTGGTGCTCACCTATTTCATGGAACATCCAGAGAGCCTCTTCTGATATTTCCAGCATTCATACCCACTCCGTTCTACTACCAGATGACTCAGGTTGGAGTGGATATTCAAGCCACACTGGAAAGTTGGTTGCTAAAATCGGAAGCCATTTATCGTACTGGCGACAGTATTATCGACCATGCTCAACTGGTCAGTGGATTCGAGTACAGTTTTTACGGTGTTGCTGAATCGGGTGTTGATATAGGTGTTGTAGCCGAATGGCTTTATGATGATCGTGGAGATAAGGCTGATACCGTATTTCAGAACGACATGCTAATAGGGTTTCGCTTTGCACTAAACGACGAGCAGTCATCGGAAGCCTTGCTTGGTATGATAACTGATCTCGATGGCGGCGCAAACGTGCTTACCGCAGAGGCCAGCCGCAGAGTCAGCGACAAATTCAAGTTGACACTCGAAGCGACTGTTTGGGCAAATGCTGAGAAAGATCTTTTTCTGGGCCAACTTGAACAAGAAGACTATCTGCAAATTGAGTTTGGCTATTTCTTTTGAAATAGCCTGTCGTTAGCACGACCGAATGTGTTGAATGCCCGCGCTGCTCTTTGCGGCGCTCTATGAAATAGCTTCTTTTTCCAGTTCAGCCACTTTCTTTTGTAATCGCAACAATTCTGCGTGTACCTGCATCAGCTGCTGCCGTACATCATCAAAGTAGCTTCCCACAAACGCATCCACTTCAGTAATAACGCGCTCACGGTCTTCGCCACTAAGCGAGTCAAGATCAGTTAGATTTAACTCAGTTTTACTCGGTTCAGGAGGGCCAGGAAATTTGCGCGCTGTTTCACGAGCCATTTCTGCCCATCTGGTCGCCACAAAGGTGTCTGGGTGTTGCGCTATGGTTTCCGTGATCCACTGCTCTAACAGTCTGGCGTGAGAGTCGGTACTGGTGCGCAAATGATGAACGTTATCCATAAGGTTTAGCCCTTAATGTGAACAAAACTAACAACTACTTTGGCTGCTTCGATCATCATACATTCGCACCACAAGCACCACACGGGTGGGTTCACAAAGTTACACCTTTGTACGTCATACGACTGACAAAAATGCAGAGTTTGTAACAAAAAAAGTGTCCAGGCTTAGATACAGTGTCTGGCTGTAAAAGTTGGTATCAAACACACTAATGGGTGTTTACGAGATACCGCTTTTGTAACTAGACTTTGGAATAGAAGCCTAACTATGCAATTACGGGAAGCGAAAGTGAAGCAAGGTAAAATCCAGAATAACAAGCACAACAGTGCTCGCCCTACAGTTTACATTTGTTTGGCATCCAGCTTATTGCTTCTGAGTGCGTGCGCAGATCGCAGCACCACAGCAGACAACAACCCGGTAGCTGTTGCGGAAAATGCGAATACTGATCCACTGGCCTCTGGCAACGCTACCAGTGCGGGAAATAATGGTACGACAAACGACACCGCTGATGTTGACAACAACAACCAGTCTGCAAGTAACACCGACGCAGACGGCACCGATGTCGACGCTAACGACGTAAATAATAGTGAGGCAATAGATGGCTCTACAGATACAGCCAGCATAGACAATAGCGCCGCTGTAAATAGTGGTTCGGATTCACTTTCTTCAAGCGCACCACTGATACTCCAGCCGCTACCGCAGCCACCATTGACCAGAGCACCCGGAGCTACTGACGAACCCATTGCCGTAACCGGACCTTTCAGTACGGTGTCTGAGTTTTTTCTGGTCAGAGACCCGGGCGCAAGATTGCCAGAAGATATGTCCGGCGCATTAACTGAAGCAGACTTCAACGAAGGCCTGCTTCCAGCAGTTGTGAGTAATCCGACCAACGTGGACCCAACCGTAAACCGTGCGCCTTACTTTGAAGGACTCGACAACAGAACCGTTTTCGCGGGCGACACACTCGAACTGGTATTGCGTCCAATTGACCCTGATGGAAGGCTACCGGGTATGTTTCCAGAATCGTTGCCAGAAGGTGCTCAATATATTGATAACTTTAATGGCACACGAACACTGCGATGGCGTCCACTGCAGCCCGATGTCGGTATTCGCGAATTCACCATTACAGCTGTTGACCCAGACGAGCCGCAATACCGCACAAGACAAACTGTCAGAATCCGCGTAGTTCTGCCGGATGATGTTTCCGGCATTGTTAATTTAGCACCGGCGGTTAATGCCGTTAGAAAACATACAGTCCGTGTTAATGACCCGGTAGTAATCGAACTTAAAGGTACTGATCCGAACGGCACCATACCAAGCCTGGAAGTATTGAATCAGCCACCGGGCGCTACACTGGTTCCACATCCGATTGAACCGGATTTTAGTGTACTGCGTTTCGTACCAGAAACAACTGGCTTGTTAAAAATGACCGTGGTGGCACGCGATGCGGTTAATCCTGATAGTACCGGCACCACAGAACTCGAAATAGATGTTCGCCCGGCCGGAGATTTTATTCGTGATGGTAGCCGCCTGCGTGATCTTGCTACAGCACGTAATTTTCGTATTGGCTATGCATCTTTAAAAGATTTTTACTACCGTCCAGACGGTGCGTTGTATGCCCGCACAGCAGCCGAGGAATTTAATTTTGTTAGTAGCGAAAACTCGTTAAAGTGGAGCTTTATTAATCCATTGCCCGGTCGATATCGCTGGGCAGCTGCGGATAATCTTGTGACGTTTGCTCGTGTGAAGGGTATGGAAATCCATGGACACACATTAGTCTGGCATCGACAATTACCTAACTGGATAAAGTTTTCAGCACCTGAGACACGCGAAACTCACATGCGCGAATTCATTGATCGGGTACTGACACGTTATTCAGACCGCGTTGCAATCTGGGATGTGGTTAACGAGTCATTCGAGGACGATGGGAGCTATCGCAACAGTGTCTGGTATGAGGCCATGGGCGAACGATATATAGAAACGGCTTTTCGCCAGGCCAGAGAATCAGCACCGAATGCCCGACTGCTTTACAACGAATACGACGTTGCCTGGAATGGCCCGAAATCCGATGCTATGTTCCGCATGTTGCAATCGTTAAAAGACCGTGGCACACCACTAACCGGTGTCGGGTTTCAAATGCACATATTCGCGGCATTCGATAAGTTTGATGAAGTCGAAGCTAATTTCCAGAAGGCAGCTGATCTGGATTTGGATGTATACATAACAGAGCTGGACGTGTCGCTAAGCGACGGTGCAACGCTGGAACAGCAGGCCACAGTCTACCGCCGCGTTCTGGACATCTGCCTTAAACAACCTCGCTGCAAAGGTATGCAGACATGGGGATTTACTGATCAGTATTCGTGGCGTCGAGACTACAACCCATTGTTGCTGGATAACGCGTACCAGACCAAACCTGCGTATCATGCAGTGCAGGAACGCCTGAGCGAGAATTGAGATAAAAAAAGGGGACAGACCACGAATATATAGTGCATACATAGACTAACAGTCTATGTATGCACTATATATTCGTGGTCTGTCCCCTTTTTTCCCCTTTTTTCTTTTATTCATTCTCGTGCCGTGCGATCACGCTGGCATTCTGGTTCTCGTCCACACTAATCGACAACTGCATCGGTCGGCAGCACACATAACAGTCTTCGATATACTGTTGATAGTCGACCGAACAGTCCACCGTTACATCCACTGAGTCGCCACAATACGGACACTGAATCGATAAGGTGCTCAGTAATTCCATTATTTTCTCGCGGAAACGGAGTTATCCCGACACACTAAGAGGCAGTAGAACGTCTCTTTCGTTTGAACAAAATGCTCAGCGCAACGAGCGTGAACAAGACAAACCACGCAAGCGACCATTCAGCGATACTCAATCCGAGAAATCGCCAATTCACTTCCGCACAATTTCCATCGCCTTTGAACAGCAATTCGAGCGTACGCAAAAACGGCATATTTTCAAGCCAGAACTCTAAACCTGGGCCACAAGCAGGAACCTGATCAGCTGGTAAATGTTGCAGCCACACCTGACGACCGGCAGTCGCTAGCCCACCAATGGCAGATGCGGTAGCTAACAACGCGATGAACCTCTGCGCGCCCCACGAACGCACTGTGAATATGCCTATTAGAGCCGCAATTCCAATGCCGTAGTAAAAAAAGCGTTGCGTCATACACAACGGACACGGGTCGAGATATTTCACGTATTGCAAATAGTAACCATAAGACAGCAAGCATGCGACGCTTATTAGCACCATCAACCACACCCAGCGATTAGCCGCCGGAGGCGATTGAATTTCTGGTAGCTCATTCATGATCAGGTCAGTATTCTTCAATTTCGAGTCCCTTATTATAGTACGAGCTATCGTCACATATCGATATAAAAAGTTCGGGATTATGCATATAGAGATAGAAGGCGTTACGCGCTGCATTTCTAGTTTTTAAAAAATGGTGCCGCACAACTTTTACTAATTGGCTACGAGCTAACGGCGAGAACCCCTGGTTCTTATTACCAGTTTTATAAAACTGGTGCTTTTACCACTACTAATCCAGTTTTTGAGCCAATCTCGGGATTATTACCATTCTGAATAGGTGCAATTGTCACTCTTCCTGCACGCGTTCCAGCCAAACTGTATTCACTTTCACATGTAACGCATTTCGCCACTTACTAAGGCGCTATTAAGGAACAGACACATGATTATCAACCAGGAACGTTTTCGCAAAAGTACGCTCTGTATCGCGATTGCAGCCTCTACAATGCTACTAACAGGATGTGGCGCTGGTACAGGAACAACCAATGGCGGTTCCGAAGTTAGAGCTGCTGAAGACCAGCAGGAGGTACCAGGCTCTAATGTATCTTTATCGGTGCGCTTGCCACAGCGTATGATGAATTTAGGCATACCAATCGATGTGGTCGCAACTATCAGCGGCGAGACCCTGACAATGAGTGAAAATGGCGACCTGTACAGTCTTGATATCTCACTACCACTGTTTCGCGAATACGCAGTATTTCTGGCAGCACAACGCTCAACAGACGGATTAATTCTGGCGTCGGCTCAAACAACCGTAAAAACTGATGACAACAGTGTTGCGTTGGCGATTCCGCAACAACTATTCGACACCGACATTGACGAAGACAGCGATGGCTTCGACAACATCTCAGAGATCGAACGCGGCTCGGAGCCACGCTTGCAAACTGCTGACTTCGATGGCGATGGTATTCCTAACGAATCTGACAGCGACGATGACAACGACGGTATTGCAGATGCTTACGACGCATTCCCGCTTGATTCAAACGAAGGTGTTGATACCGACGGTGATGGTATTGGTGATAACCGCGATCGTGACGATGACAACGATATGATTCTCGACGTAGACGATAAATTTCCACTTGATGCTAACGAAAGCCTCGATCTTGATCTGGATGGTTTTGGTAATAGCGTCGACCTGGATGATGATGGTGACGGAACTATCGATCTGGAAGACCCACAACCTTCAAACCCGAACATAACCGGCAATGAAGATTCAGACGGTGATGGTTTCCGCGATCTGGAAGACAAATTCCCGTATAACGCGCTAGAGCATGCTGATGCCGATGGTGATGGTATCGGTGATGAGGCTGACCCGGATGACGACAACAATGGTATTCCCGATATTCAGGACAACTCGATTGTAGGTATTCCATTCTCAACCCGAATCCCAACGCTTGATGGTGCTTACGGTTGGTGGGAATGGAGCGACGCTGGTCGGTCTGACAACCAGGGTAACTACTTGAACATCAATCACCTGATGATCGACGAGAAAGGCATATTTCTAGACGGTACTGGTGAAACCGACTGGAACCGGCTCAGTGAGAGCAGCTTCTGGCGCGCCAAGCATGACGGTACTAACTTATATGTACTGATTGTTGTCAAGCATGAGTCGTTCTTCGAACACTTTAATGACTCTACTGACATCTGGAAGGACGATTCGGTTGAGCTCTACTTCGATATTGGTAACGACAAAGCCACTGCATTTGGTGCTGATGACTACCAACGTATTTTCCGATACGAGCACAACGCAAGCGACAATATTCTTGACGGCTTTCACGCAGCGAGTGGCATGCGCAGCTATTACCGCAGTAGTCGTGCGATGGAAATGGCCAACCAGACACAGTCAATTTATGAGATTTCAGTGAACATGGCGTCAATTGGCTTAGGTACTGAACAGCGATTTGGTTTAGATGTACAGATCAATGACGATGACGATGGTGGCGATCGAGATTCGAAGTGGGCCTGGTTTGCTCCTTCTTATCAGGACGAGAGCTGGAACAATCCAAGTCTGTTTGGCACAGCATCTCTTGCACCAGTAAGAAATACTAACGCCGACTAAAAGAGCAACACCCGTGAATGTTAGCCCCGCTTTTAGCGGGGCTTTTTTTGTCTGCTGTTTTTCATCCGCTCTATTTTTATACGCTCTTTATTATCTGTTCTGATTGGTCGTTTGACGCTTAGCCAATCACACCGGCATCGAATAATTGTTGTATGTCTGAGAGTGAATAGCCAACTTCATGCAAAACCGCTTCACTGTGCTGGCCTAACAACGGCGCGGCTCGTTTCACACCACCCGGCGTGCCATGAAATTTCACTGGCGCACCCAATGTGCTGACTGCCCCTGCGACAGGGTGATCAACTTCTGTAATCATCTCCCTGGAAAGTGCTTGCGGGTCTTTATGCATTTGCCCAACATCCAGAATTGGGCCGGCAGGAATGCCGGCATCATTGAGCAACTGCACCCAAGCCGATGTCGAGCGAGTAGTAAAAGTGGTTTCCAATTCCTGAATAAGCGCTTCCCGATGAGCCATTCTATTCGCGTTAGTGGAGAACCGTGGGTCGTCCCCCAAGTGCTCAGCCTTGATAACCTTAAGCATACCTTCCCAGTTAGTCTGATTCGCGGCTCCTACATTAATCCAGCCATCGTTAGTGGCTATAGATTGATAAGGTGCATTGAGCGGATGCGCCGAACCCATCGGCTCTGGAGCAACACCAGTTGCAAACGCAATAGCCGATTGCCAGAAAGTGTGAGTGATGCCCGCTTCAAACAAAGACGTATCGACACGCTGCCCTTCGCCCGTTTTTAGTTTAGAGGCATAAGCCGCACTGACTCCCATAGCACCCAGAATACCAGCAGTGATATCAGTTACCGGTGGACCCACCTTAACTGGTGAGCGACCAGGGCCCTCTCCAGTAATTGACATAAGGCCCGACATGCCTTGTGCAATCAGATCAAAACCGCCACGCTCACGATACGGACCAGTTCGGCCAAAACCAGATATCTCGCAATAGATTAAACCAGGGTTAATTTTCTTGAGCGTTTCATAGTCAAGACCTAATCGAGCCATGGTGTCGTGACGATAATTTTCTATCAGCACATCTGCATCTTTGAGCAAACGCAGCAACACCGATTTTCCATCTTCGTGTTTTAAATCCAGCGCAATACCGCGTTTATTGCGGTTCATCATCATAAAGGCTGCTGATTCGCCTTTTATTTCTGGCGGAAGAAAACGACGACTATCATCACCTGTGCAAATTTTCTCAACCTTTATAACATCAGCACCCATGTCGGCCAGCATCAGTCCACAAACCGGACCTGCCATAATATGCGCCAGTTCAATCACACGCATGCCCTTGAGTGGCCCAGTTGCCACGCTGGTGCTATCGACGGTCATGGGTGACTAGCGACCCTGCCAGTTTGGTTTACGCTTACCCAGAAACGCATCCATACCTTCACGAAAATCTTCGCTGGTATAACAACTAACGATTAGATCATCTCCTTCAACCTGCGAAGCAGACTCACGCAACCGACGTAAGCCTTCCTTTGATGCTGCGATGGTCAGTGGTGCATGGCCGCGCATCTTTTCACAAAGCTCAAATGCTCGCTTTAATGGATCGGAGTTTGTCTCGTTCACAAGATTAATCGCTTGCGCCTCCTCTATGGTGATCAGGCGGGAGGTCATGAGAATTTCTCTGGTTCGTGCGGCACCCAACAGTTCAACCAGCCGGGACAAGTTAGTCACCGACAGGCAGTTGCCCAGAGTTCTGGCGATGGGAAATCCAAACTTGATGTCATCACTGGCTACGCGTATATCGCAACAGGCAGCTATTGCAGCACCACCACCTGTGCATGCTCCTCGGATTGCTGCAACAGTTGGAACAGGCACTGATTCGAGCACACCGAGCACACGGTCCATGGTTCGTTCATAGTTCAACGCATCTTCTTTGGTAGAGAAGTCTCTGAACCTTGATATGTCCGTACCTGCTGCAAATGCCTTATCACCGGCACCAGTGATAATCAGTGAACGGATATCCAGTGTTTTATCAACAATGGTGTTGCAGATGCCAGCCAGTGTTTCATACATCTCAAACGTTAATGCATTACGTGCATGTGGACGATTGAAAGTAATGACGCCGGTATCACCTTCTCGACGGAACAGAAGTTCATCGTCCATATTTAGTTCCTCACGTTACTAGCGGTAGAAATATTCAACAAGAAACATCGGCACAGCTGGTACGTAGGTACACAGCATCAGCACCAGAAACAATACACCGACAAAGTACACATTCACTTTAGACACATCCCATATGTTAGCTTTCGCAATGGAGCACGATGTGATCAACACGGATGCCACTGGCGGTGTTTGCTGACCAATAGCAAGGTTCAAAGTAACAATCAGTCCAAAGTGTACCGGGTCGATACCAACCAATTCGATTAATGGCACAACAATCGGTACCACCAGAATAATAGCTGCCACTGAATGCAGAAAGAAACCGATAATAAGAAAAAAGACATTCAGAATCATCAGGATGACGTACTTGTTGTCGGTTAACGCCATCATCGATTGCGCCAGTTCTTGTGGCACCTGTGCACGTGTTAAAAATCCACCCATCAACACAGAAGCGGCTACCAGCAACATAACTACGGCGGTTTGTATGCCACCTTCAATCATTGCACTTCGTAAACGCTGGAAATTAACCTCGCGATAATACAAGCTCAGCCCGATTGCGGCGACAACCGCAAGTCCAGCCGCTTCAGTCGCTGTAACGAACCCGCCAAAGATACCACCAAGAATGATAAACGGTAGTAAGAAAGTTGGTAACGCATCAATGAATGCCTCCTTTACGCGCTTCGTATCAAATGCATCTTCGGTTGGCAAGTTGTATCTGCGCGCAAAACCATAAGCAACGCTCATTAATCCAGCCGCACCTAAAAGCCCGGGGACTATTCCGGCAACAAACAGTTGTTCAACACTGGCATTTGCTGATACTCCATAGACTATCATTGGTATCGATGGTGGAATAATAATAGCAAGCGATGCTGACGACGAGGTAATCGCGGCTGCGAGCGGTGCTGAGTATCCTCGCTTTTTCATTTGAGGAATCATTACCGAACCAAGAGCTGCGACATCGGCAACAGCCGAGCCTGAGATCTCTGCAAAGAACAATGAAACCCCAATATTCACCATACCCAACCCACCCCGAACAAACCCGATAAGGGATGCAACAAAATTTATTAGTCGATCTGTTATGCCACCCGCATTCATTATGGCACCTGCCAACACAAACATAGGAATAGCAATTAAGGAGAATTTGGTGGAACCATCGTACATATCCAGAGCAACAGTAACCAGCGAGCCCGCACCTTCAGTGACTAGCAAACCAACCACAGCGGCAACCGCGAGTGCAACGGCAATGGGCACGTTAATACAGATGAGTATCAGCAATACGAGGAAAATTCCGAAAACCATCATGCGCGTTTCTCCTCCTCTGCAGCTATTTCCGCCTCGATCTCCAAATGCTCCAGAGATTGACCTGCAGCAACTGTTCTCAAATAGGCAGGCGCGGCCAGCAATTCACAGATAATAAACAACGCCGCACCAATCGGAATAACAGACTGAGTGAACTGAACCGGCATCCAACGCAGGCTAACCAGATTATCGCCTTCGAGTACCATCAATACTTCCCACCCGGCCCAGGCAAGCAAAGCGAAAAAAGCAATGAACACTATTTCGGCAAATACGGCTAGATAGAGTCGCAATGGCATTGCAATAGATAACAAAACAGAATCAAAACCAATGTGCTTGCGCTTGATTACAGCCAGCGCACCGCCGTAGTAGGTAATCCACGCCAATACAACGCTGGCAATTTCGTCGTACCACGACAAAGATGCATCCAGCTTTCGATATACAACGGCAATAACAACGATGGTAGTCAAGCCGACCATCAATAACATCAAAATCAGCTCGAGCAAGTTCTCAAGTGATCGCGAAATACGATTCAATTGAAATCTCCTGGTTTAGAAAAATGGGGGGACAGAACAAGCACTAACCCTGACCTGCAACAAACCAGTGTTGAGTCTGTTGCAAGCCAGTGTTGTAAACACATTGGCCCGATTACTTCACCAATGACTGAACTTTGCTGATCAATTCCGCGCCGCCTTCAACAGATGTTGAAAATTCGTCGTAGATAGGCTTCGACGCTTCAACGAAAGCAGCCTTATCAGCTTCATTAACCTCGATACCACCGTCAATCAGATTTTGCAGGAGCTCTTTTTCAAGGTTTGCAGCCATTTCATATACTGCATCTTGCGATTCTGCAGCAGCCGCCATCAAATCAGCCTGAACATCTTCAGGCAATTTGGCGAAATGCTTCGCTGATACAAGCACGTAAGCCGGTGTGTAAACATGCCCGGTGATAGAAAGGTACTTTTGCACTTCCTGAAACTTTGCAGACCAGATTTGCGCATACGGATTTTCCTGACCGTCAATTACTGCTGTTTTGAGCGCAGTAAATACTTCAGAGAAAGACATAGGTGTTGGGTTTGCGCCATAAAGCTGGAACATTTTTACACGCCACTCACCCTTAGGCGTTCTGAGTTTGATGCCTTCCAGATCAGCCGGCACGTTTACTGGTCGGGTATTGTTGGTGATGTGTCGAAAACCATTTTCGTAATAGCTCAGAATCTTGTAACCATTCTTTTCAGCTGCTGCATTGAAAACACTGTCGCCAATTTCGGCTTGAACTGCCTTCATATGTTCGCGGTCCTGAATGATGTACGGCATTTCAAAAACACCAAATTCATCTGCGACCGACGACATAACCGATGACGGCAATGAAAACGTAATTTGCCCTAACTTGAGCTTTTGCAGTAACTCTTTGTCTTTTCCGAGCTGCGAAGAACCAAATGCCTGTACCTCGGCACGATCTCCCAAACGAGCATTAGCATTCTTGACAAATTCATTCACCGAAGCTTCGAACAGCGACCCCGGGTTGCCAACATGTCCGAATTTCAAAATCAGTTTTTCTGCACTGGCCTGGCCTGCGCTAAGCGCTAGTGCCGTACCCAACACAGCGGATAAAAAAGTCTTCTTCATAGTTAATCTCTCCAAGTGTTAAACAACCGCTCGCGCGGAATTTGTCGAATTACTTCTATGCAGCTTTTGATGCCTGTTGTCTATTCGACTTCAGGAAATCCAGCGCTGCCTGAGCGCCACCGGTTTGATGCGGCACTCCAGCCAAATGCAGACCTACTTCAATACCAGATAGCGTTCCTAACAATGTGACATCGTTTATATCGCCAAGATGCCCAATACGAAAAACCTTGCCCTGCACCTTCGATAACCCGTTGCCTAGTGACGTATCACACTGCGCTAAAATGACCGATCTTAATTCATCAGCATCAGTTCCATCGGGCACTCTTACAGCGGTCAGCACCGGAGAAAACTCAGTATTAACCTGACACTGTACCTCCAAGCCCCATGCTTCAACAGCTTGACGCGTTGCGGCAGCATGACGCATATGCCGGGCGAACACGTTATCCAGACCTTCCTCATTGAGCATATCAATGGCTTCTGCCAGTCCGAACAGCAAGTTTGTTGAAGGTGTGTAAGGAAAGTAACCTCGCTCATTGGCCTCGATCATTTCCGCCCAATTCCAGTAAGCTTTAGGCAGATTTGATTGCGCACTGGCTTTCAATGCTTTTTCGCTAACAGCGTTAAAAGACAAACCTGGCGGTAGCATGAGTCCTTTTTGCGAACCAGAAACAGCAACATCAACACCCCAATCGTCAAAACAAAAATCGGCAGAGGCAAGACCTGAAATAGTATCGACCATTAACAGGGCTGGATGATTGGCGGCATCTATCGCTTTTCGCACTGCATGTATTCGCGACGTGCTTCCAGTTGATGTTTCATTGTGTACGACGCATAAAGCCTTAACCGTGTGGTCTTTATCTGCTCTTAGCGCTTTTTCAATAAGCTCAGGGTCAGCACCACGACGCCAGTCAGTTTCCAGCACTTCAGGTTTGAGTCCCAGCTTCAGTGCAAGCTTTTGCCATAGAAAAGCAAAGTGTCCGGTTTCTACCATCAACACCTTGTCGCCATGATTCAACGCGTTGACCAATGCCGCTTCCCAGGCACCTGTACCTGATGCGGGATAGATGATTACCGGTTGCCTGGTTTTAAAGATGCCTTGCATGCCGGTGAGCACACGATTACCCAAATCGGCAAACCCCGGCCCGCGATGATCAATAACCGGCATGTCAATGGCACGAAGAATTCGATCAGGAACAGGGCTTGGCCCCGGTATTTGCAGGAAATGACGTCCGGCCTTTCGCATGTTATAAACGTCCCGTAGATGTTTATTTTTAATAATGAATTCAAAATAAGTTATTTGACTAACAAATGCAATGCTAAACAACGAGCACAGCAAATTAAATCAACGACTCAAAGGCGCTATAGCCGGTGATGTGTACGGAGATTTGTTTTCGCGCGGACGCTATGCAACTGATGCATCGATTTACCAGATAATGCCTGCCAGTATCGTTGTTCCCCGCAGTATTGAAGATGTGCAAATATCACTGGAAATAGCTCGGGAAGCGGGTATGCCAATAACCGCACGCGGCGGGGGTACCTCGCAATGTGGGCAGACGGTCAACCGCGGCTTAATCATCGATAACTCCCGTTATCTCAACAAATTAATCAATCTTGATGTCGCGAACCGTCGCTGCGTTGTACAGCCTGGCATTGTGCTTGATGAGTTGAACCGATTACTAAAACCGCACGGCCTGTGGTTTCCAGTGGATGTATCAACTGCATCACGAGCCACCATAGGTGGTATGACAGCGAATAATTCGTGCGGTCAACGATCGATTCACTACGGAACAATGAGACATAATGTCCATAGCGTCGAGGCAATTTTGGCCTCGGGTGAAACCATGCGCTTTGATCAGGTGCCTGCATCGCTACAGGGCATGACCGGTAATAAGCGGAAACTGGTAAGGAACCTGTTAAAGGTCGGCTCCCAAGAAGCGGATAACATAAAGGCACGCTTTCCCAATGTACTTCGTCGTGTTGGCGGTTACAACGTCGATGCTCTGGTGCCCAATGCAGGTAGCGATAACCACACGCATAACCTGTCTCACCTGTTGGTAGGTTCGGAAGGCACGCTCGCCTACTCGACTGAGATTGAATTAAAGCTATCACCGCTCCCTGCGCAAAGAGTGCTGGGCGTGTGCCACTTCCCTACGTTCTATCAGGCCATGGATGCCGCTCAGCATTTGGTTAAGTTGGGCCCGCACGCCGTCGAGCTCGTTGACAGCACCATGATTGACTTGGCGCGCAATATTGATATGTACAAAGCCTCGGTTAACGAATTTGTCAGAGGCAATCCGTCGGCGGTGTTATTGGTCGAGTTTGCGTTTGAAAGCCAGGCGGAAAATCTGTCTCACTTGAAACAGCTGCACGAATGTATGGCAGAACTCGGCCTGACCTGGAACGGTGAAGGCAATGACCACGGCGGCGTGGTTGATGCCATAGACTTGAGTATGCAAGCGCGCATTGGCGAAGTACGAAAAGCCGGTTTAAACATAATGATGTCGATGAAGTCTGAGGGCAAGCCGGTGTCATTTGTCGAGGACTGTGCAGTAGAGTTAACTGACCTGGCTGAATTCACGTCCGGACTCACGGAAGTATTCAACAAACACGGTACACCCGGCACCTGGTACGCACACGCATCAGTTGGTTGTCTGCATGTCAGACCGGTGTTGAACATGAAGTTGGAAAAAGACGCCAACACCATGCGTGAGATTGCCGATGAAGCATTTGATCTTGTACTCAAATACAAAGGCTCACATTCGGGCGAACATGGTGATGGTATTTCCCGGTCAGAATTTCACACGAAAATGTTCGGCAAGCAAATGGTGAGTTGCTTTGAAACGATTAAGCAGCAATTCGACCCCGATAACCTGTTTAATCCGGGGAAAATCGTTGATGCGCCGCGCATGAACGATAGAACCCTGTTTCGTTATCCGCCCGAATATAAAATGATCGAGATCAAGCAGCAGCTTGATTGGTCACAATGGCCCGGCGCTAGCGGAGGTTTACAAGGCGCTATTGAAATGTGCAACAACAATGGTGCTTGCCGAAAAATAAACGGCGGTGTCATGTGTCCATCGTATCGCGTTACTGGAGACGAAAAAGATGTAACGCGTGGACGTGCTAACACCTTACGGCTCGCTATGTCTGGCCAGCTTGGAGCCAATGCAATGGCTTCGGATGAAATGCAAGACACGATGAAACTGTGTGTTTCATGTAAGGCTTGTAAACGCGAGTGTCCAACCGGCGTCGACATGGCAAAAATGAAAATCGAAGTTCAGGCCGCACGGGCTCGATTGCATGGGTACACGTTGCACGACCGACTAGTTGCGCATCTGCCAAGGTATGCACCCGTTGCATCAAAGCTTCGATGGCTTATCAATCTGCGCAACCAACAACCCTGGCTGGCGAAACTCACCGAACGTTTGTCCGGATTCGCGGCACATCGCGAACTCCCCGGCTGGGCTGCTAAACCGTTTAAAGTAATACCGGCGACACCAGAACCAAAATCTCCCAAACACAACGATGTCGGTGCGCAACGAGAAGTTGTGCTTTTAGCCGATACCTTTAATACGTGGTTTGAACCCGATAAACTACGGTGCGCTAAAACCGTACTCCAGGCGGCCGGTTATACAGTTCATGTGGCACAGCAACCAGGGAGCCGTAACTTATGTTGCGGAAGAACGTACCTTGCCACCGGTATGATAGAACGTGCCCGCATTGAGGCACAAAGAATGGTTAATGCACTTCTGCCATGGGCCGAAAAAGGGATACCCATAGTTGGTCTTGAACCCAGTTGCTTGCTAACACTGCGTGACGAATACAAAATCCTTATCCCGGGCAAAGCCACTGAAACTGTGGCTGCAAAAGCACTGCTCATTGAAGAACTGCTCATACAAGATCACGAAGCCGGCTTGCTTCAATGGACATTAAATGCACCAGCAACGAATGTACTGGTACATGGTCATTGCCATCAAAAAGCCATGGATGCCTTTAGTGCTGTGACAAAAACACTTTCACTCATTCCAGACTTAAACGTTGAGGTTATCAATTCAAGTTGCTGCGGTATGGCTGGTGCATTCGGTTATGGTCGCGATACAGCAGAAGTGTCGGTAAAAATGGCAGAGCTTGATCTATTGCCGGCCGTGCGTGAAGCACACGAGAATACTATTATCGTTGCCGACGGCACATCCTGCCGCCATCAAATTGCATCAGGAAGTAATCGCCAGCCTGTACATGTGGTTGAAGTGCTGGCTATGGCACTGAACAGTGGAGAATCATTGTGACCACGCTCGATCAAGTTTCTTCTATCAAAAGACCAACACTGCACGACGAACTAACCGATCGACTTCGCGTCATGATAATCGAAGGTGTACTGACCGCCGGAGAAAAAGTACCAGAAAAGGCACTATGCGAAAAACTCGGTGTATCACGCACTCCAATGCGTGAAGCACTAAAAGTACTCGCAGCCGACGGCTTATTACACCTGGAACCAAACAAAGGGGCTCGTGTTCGCGCAATTACGGTAGAAGATCTTGAAGAAGTCTTTCCGCTTATGGGTGCTCTTGAAGCACTGGCGGGCGAGCTTGCATGTAAAAATATAACGAACAAACAGATCGCGGCACTAAAAACTGAACACAAGAAAATGTTGGAATACTTTCACGCAGCTAACATGCCAGCCTACTTCAAGCATAACGAGCGCATTCATACTCTCATTATGGAGGCGGCAGCAAACAAAACCCTTGCCGATATGTATCGATCATTGTCTTTGCGCGTACGTAGCGGACGCTATATAGCTAATATGAGCCCCACTCGCTGGCAACAAGCCGTCGATGAACATGAAGAGATGCTCGTTGCACTGGATAATCGCAATGGTGCACAACTTGGCGCTATTTTAAAACGACACTTGGACAACAAATTAACCACAGTGCGAACCTGGGTTGAAGAGCACTCTAATTCTTGAGCTTGAGTTACACATGATTTCTAGCCACGTGTAATGCTAACTGATCTCTGAAATTTCCACATTAAGTGCACGTGCCACATCTACAATTGCCATAACAAGCTTCTTGTTTTTATCTGAACTCAATGCGTCCGGGTGCGGGTTTGAAAACTCACCTTTATCATTGTCGAAGTAACGGCCAGAGGCGTTAGTAAATTCATCGCTCAGCGCCGCCCGAACTAAAATATCGGTTCCAATATCGAGCCCTTTGCCCTCAACACCGTAAGCTTCTTTGACCATGTTGCTACCAAGCATAGACGCCGGATTGACAGCCATGATCGATGGTCCATTGTTTCCCAATTCATTTGCTAACTGAAAAGACCACATTGTGATGCCAAGCTTGCTCTGGGCATATGCATCGTTGTCACTTAAACGAGTTTTGCCAGCAAATGCATCGAAGTTGACTGGCGACTGTGCTGCCGATGACAAATTGATGACTCTGCTACCCGTTGGTAGTTGTGGCAAAAGACGCGTGGTTAATAAATAGGGAGCAATCGTATTGACGATAAAGCGAATGTCATATCCTTCCTCTGTAACGGGAGTTGGCGTGCTGAAAACACCTGCGTTATTGATAACAACATCAATCTTTGAATGGTTTTTGGCAACCGCACTAGCCAGAGCATCGACTTCTGCAAGCTTTGAGAGATCAGCGCGATAAGCCTCTATGATTCCAGCCCCGCTAATTCTGGAGAGAATGTCTTTAGTTTTTACTAATTTTTCTTCAGAGCGGCCGTGTAGTAAGACGGTGTGTCCTTCCGCCACTAAAAGCTTGGCTGTCTCTTGACCTATACCGTCAGTTGCGCCTGTTAATAAAATGGTCTTTTTCATGATTAATATCCTATTTCGAAAATTCGGGAATAATCTGTTCGGCAAGTGTTGCTAACGTTGCCTCAGTATTGCCAGCATTAAAACGAAGATTTAGCGCGACGTGATTGACGCCAATGACTCTTCTGGATTCCAGATATTCACGCAGCGGATTGACACCAAGTTGTAAACCCAAGTGAATAGATTTTGGTGGTGCGTCAGGATCCGCAGCGAGGTCAATATACAACGGCTCCATAACTGGCTTGTTTGATTTACCGGTAGCCTCTAAACGAGCACGGTATTCTTCAATCAATATCGACTGCGAACCAGCGGGTCGCGGATAAGTCATCCAGCCATCAGCATTCGCAGCAACCCAATCGCTCGACTGTTGGCTTAATCCGGTAACAAGAAGTGGAATTTTCCCAGCGGTCGGCTTAGGTAGCATATCGATGCCTCCGTCGACACGTCCAAATGCATTGCGAAATCGCGGTGAAGATTCGCCCATATGACGAATGTAGTCATAGCTCTCCTGAAACAATGAGCCTCGATTTTCAAACGGTAAATTCAAAGCAGGATATTCTTCTGGCCTATCGCCAGAGGCAATGCCTAAGATCAATCTGCCATTAGATAGAACATCAGCGCTCGCTGCTGCCTTCGCTACATGCGCAGGATGTCGAAGCGGTAAAATAATGCTCGCCACACCAAGCGCGATGCTGGTTGTTCGCATGGATAGCGCACCAAGGTATACAAACGGATCGAATAATTGCCCGGCATCTCCAAATGACGGAACATTGAAGGGCACATCCCGCAACCAAACTGCAGCAAAGTTCAGCGATTCCGCCAATTGGACGCGCTCGATGTGGCGGCTCATTTCCGGAACAGGGCTGCTCGAGTAAGTTTCGATGGGCACAACCAACCCTATTGATAACTTACCAGGCTTGAATACCGCATCGTACCCAATGTTGATTGATTCAAATGAATCACACTGCACCGTCTTCTTAGGTGTGTTTTGCATAATGATCATCTGTACCGTACAAGAGTTGGACTTTCGATCTTTTTCCAGGTGGTACTGCGTGAGTGGCACGACTGTACTATGGCGCTTTTGATGTCGTAGATAACAATCGCTTGATCTCGCACGTTCTTTCTCCAGCTTTTCGCTCAGTCTTCTTACGACGCTCAGCGTTGAGGTATTAATTTAATACTCTGAGAACAGGAATAAAACTAGTGCTTACGGATATTAGAATTCGGGTTTCGAATATAATAGAAGCCGGACGAGAATAAAAACGGGGGCATAAATGGACACCGAGGGCATAAGACTTTTTGTTCTGGCTGCGGATAGCCTCAATATCAGCGCATCTGGCAGACAACTGGGTTTAGCTCCTTCGGTCGCTAGTGCTCGACTTTCCAAGCTGGAAAAACAGGTTGGCGCAGATTTATTTCATCGGTCGACAAGGAAGGTTGTGCTGTCATTAGAGGGAGCAGAGTTTCTTCCATTCGCTCGCGAAATCCTCGCTCAGGAGGATGCTGCGCGATCGGCATTGGGCTATGGTAATACTGAAGTCTCCGGTACATTGCGTTTTGCAGCGTCCAGCACTTTTGCACAATTGTTTATCGCGCCGATTATTCCTGAGTTTTTAGACCGGTACCCGCGCATAAATCTCGAACTAAAGCTATCTGATATTCAAACAAATCTGATCGAAGGTGGATTCGATCTCGCGTTGCGCAATTATGCCATCGAAGACAGCAGCCTTCGGGCAAGAAAGTTGGCAGACGATCAACGTGTTCTGTGCGCGTCTCCTGAGTACCTTGTGCGACATGGCACCCCGAAAAGTCCTGAAGACCTTGCAGGTCATCAATTTTTGGTGTTCATGGATAGTGCTGCCAGAAAACTTACTGCATCGGATGGTCTGCGTGAATGCACTTTTCCACCACCCGGTGCAAAAAACCGGGTGGTTTGTGATGACGGTGCGAGTATGAGAATTGCGACAATAGCCGGGGTTGGAATTTCTATGAATTCTCGCTGGAGCATTAGTAAGGAACTCCAGAGTAAGTCACTTGTCCATCTACTGCCGGACTATCAGGTACAGGATGCGACTGCTATTTGGCTGGTTTACCCAAAGTCAAATGTGCTTACTGCAAAAGTACGAGTATTTATTGACTTCTTGGTTGAGAAGATTGGTGAACGGCCAAACTGGGAACAATAGAATAACAGTTGAGTAAACTGGTCATGTTTTCTCGGTCATTAAATCAAAAACCTGAAATTTGGAAGTATGATCATCTCAATAAGATTGGATACACCATGTGGCGTAGCAAGGTCTTCACTGGGCCGACCTCTTCATCGATCATTCTATTTAGACACACAAACCACCCCCATCAACACAAATTGTATGGCCGGTGATAAATGGCGAGGACATCAGAAAGAGCGCAGCGTAAGCCATGTCAGTGGGTGTACCAACAGATTGTGTGGGCAGTGTCTTTTTGAAACTGTCAAACATAGCTTCTCTGTTTTTCGTTGGCATTCCCTGATAGGCACTTGTGCCGCTGGTCATTCCCGGTGAAACAACGTTTACCCTTGCAGGAGCAAGTTCTACTGCAAGGCCTTTTGCCAGTGATTCAACTGCAGCATTGATTGCGCCGAGTAGCGAAGAATTACCCGGGCGCTGTGCAAGAATGCCCGAAAACAAAACGATTGAACCCTGTTTTGCCAATTGGCAGTGCCGAACGCATAGCACCTGTCCAATAAATTTATTGTCGATAGAGTAGCGGAGATCATCTATGGATGTGTCCAAGAATTGGTTTGTTCGCACACTACTGCCAGGTATAGCCAAATGATCGACAGTGCCGCACTTGTCAAAAAATGCTTTAACGGATACTTCATTACTTGAATCAACCGTAAGGAATTCAGCGTTATTTCCAATCTGGGCGACTGCGTCTTCAAGTGCGGCTGATCGCCTGCCACCAATAAACACCTGTGCACCACTTTCAGCGGCTGCTTTGGCAGTGGCAAGTCCCATACCCGAACTGCCGCCGATTACCACAACTTTCTTACCTTCCAAATTCAACATCTGTTCGTCCTTTAATATAAACGGGTTTTTATGAGCTGCGCTAGCACTCGCCAGCGTTTTAATCCGAAGTTATTCACTTGATTAAGACAGAATTGGATGATACAAACGATATGAATTTAAATAAAACGAAAGATTTTCATGTATGAATTTAATAAAAGTGAAATCAGAAGGCTTGATGGAACGCTTCTGCTTATCTTTCTTGGCTTGCTTAGAGACCGAAAAGCTACACTGGTAGCCGAACAGCTTTCAGTAACACCTTCCACCATTAGCCACGCGCTGGGACGGCTAAGAAAAATATTTGGAGATGAACTTTTCCTGAGGCGATCTCATGGTCTCGAACCTACTGCATTAGCGCTGCTTCTTGAAGCGCCAATAAGGCAGGCTGTAGAGACGCTGAACCACGCGCTGAGCAATCTGGATGAATTCGACCCGACTAAAAGTAATGCCGTTATACGTCTTGCCGCATACGATCTTGAATTGTCCACATTATTACCGGCACTGTCGTCACGGCTAGAACAAAAGGCACCTGGTATAAGATTGATAGCAAAAGCGCAGACCAAGCAAGCCGCGTTAAATGGGCTTGCTACTGGAGACATTGATATTGCAATCGGTTTTTTCAAAGACCCCGGATCAAACTACATTGCGCAGGATTTGTTGGAACAGCGGTTCACGGTGGTATGCCGAAAAAAAGATCTGGTCGGAAAATCCATGACAATGAAACGCTATCTTGGTATGCGGCATGTCCTGGTTTCGCCTGGCGGTGAACTAAATGGAATAGTTGACGATGTACTTGCCGAAATGAATTTGAAGCGCGAAGTTGTATTGTCAGTACCGCTGTTTTTACCGGCACTGGCAGCGGTTGCCAATGCTGGCTTGATTGCTACTGTACCGAAACTAGTAGCTGATCATTTTGCTGCATCATTTGGCTTGATAGTACTCAAACCACCACTTACTATTCCGGGGTTTACTGTTCGGTCAGTAAGCCACAAGCGTAATAGTGCAAACGCCATTATCAACTGGATTCAAGAAGAATTGGCTTATGTGGCTAACAATAAATACTGATTATACTGATTGCTAAACGAATAACACCGATTCAGAACGAGTAGAGAATCCAAGAGCTACGTCTGGAATTGGCTGCGGGTTCAACCGGTCAGCGCAACACTCTATAACTCTAGCAATACCTATTTGGCTAATAACGAACGACATAAAAATCTATAAGAGAACTATATGACAGTTGATTTACAGAATCATCTTATCTTTGGAGTTGATAGATCAGGCACCGCCGTAGTAAAGCCCATACCTCCGGCAACCGAAAAAGAGGTGGTTAATTTTGAGGAATCTATAGGTCATACATTACCAGATGACTACCGTAATTTTCTTCTAACGATCAACGGTAGAGCAGTAAACAAAGTTACAGCAAAATATTTTATCTACTAAGTCGAGCCATTAGTTGAAATTGCTGACGGCTACTCTAGAGTTTTTGAAATAGGTTATATGTATTCGTTGTTTGAAGCCGATAACTATGAACCACACATCAGCAAAGTTCCCAATGAATGAACCCACTTTAGGGTAGTTGCACGGCCACCCTTTTAACTAATCTATTGTCGCGACCCCAAGTTGCAGATCCATTAGTCATCTTAGCAATCAAGCTGCTTTCCGAAATTCTGGCTCACTAAAGCAACGTTTGAGAATACACTCTTTCAAAGCTTCAGCCGGGTGCTTGCCTGCGATCTGATCTGCCACCAGAATGTCTTTATCATCACAATGGAAAATTAGCGTATAAAATCCTGTGTACTTTTTTCCTATCGTTTGAGATGCAATCTTTTTTACAGAAAATTGACTTGCGTCACGCAGCTTGCCCTGCTGCAACGAATATACAAAGCCGAACCAACTCTGACGGCTATAAAGAATATTCGTTTGCTTTTCGATTTTTACTTCCACCGATTTACCAATAATAAAAATCGAATAGACAATGGCTATCGCACCAACAGCTAAAAATAATAAGCCTGGCCACCAACCATCTAAAAAGGCGAACACGCCTCCGATGGCGAACATTAGTCCAACTATAAACAACGACAGACTTGTCTTGACATGGCGCCCGGCATTGCTCAGCACTTCAATGTATTGCGCATCCTCAGTGATAGGAATTTGTTCGCGAGCAGATGATTGTGCGCGCGCTCGGGTTAGCTCTTTTGCCTTATTCAAGAAAGGTTCAGGAATGCTTAGTAATTGGCTGGCTGCAGCTGGTGCGTCTGCGACGTTGACATTCCAGCTGCGATCAATTTTACCAACATCAGCATGCTTGAAATCGCCTTCAATAGATACATTCCAAACGATTGCCGAATCGGCTTCCCAATGGATTGACGTATTGTGTTCCCAATCTTTACTTGGATGACAATCTCCAGGAACATCAAAAAGAAACTGACCTTTAACGCCTTGTGGCATTTGTGTAAGGTAGATCGGAGATGCTTCTTGCCAAATAGTGGTGATAAATTTGTTTTTACCGCGTCCGGTTTTTTGCTTACAGGTTAGTAGTGCTCTGAGCGATGTGTCAGCCCTCAGGCTTTGGCCGGCCTTTGTGTTGTCGATTGAGAAAATACCGCCAAGCTGTCCACCCACTCCGGGTGCAGGTGGATCTAAAAACAGTGGGGTTGGACCGAATTTCCGGAAACCACGATATATTTTATGGGCATGATACATAATGGCTATACCCACAAAAGCAAAAAGTACACTCACCAACGTCTCGTATTCACCTTTTCGAATAGCATCTGGAATTGCAATCAGACTAATAATTGTGCCTGCAACAAATAACAAACTGCCGAGAATAGCTAGCAAAAGGTAAGAAGCCTTTTCGTTACATCTTATTCCGATATCATTCTGGTGCTCTCTGGCCTTTTCTCTGTTTTCAGGTCCGCGTAAAGACAGCCACATTATCAATACACCCATTCCACCCAAAAAGAATAGAAAAAGAGAAGCGAATATCACCCAGGTCCAACGAAAAGTACGATCAAGAACTGAGTTAGATGGGTTGTTGGCGTTAACATAAGCAATTGCCTCATTTTTGCCCTTTGATGCTTGCAAAAATGAATATAAGTTCTGCCAATAGTTTCCAAAGCTATCACTTCCCTGACTTACACTAATTCGATCATTTTCGTAACTGGCACCGTTAAACAAATAAGAGTAACTGCCTTTTACTAAATAGGTAGCGCTTTCGCCTCCCTGCACCGTTTCGAGTTCTAATTGATTAATAGTCGCCGATGTCTTTACCCAATTCGCAGACATGACATAGTCGACAAGCATTTTTCCGCCACTACCGTAGGCTATTGTCAATCCACCCAACACAAATATCAAACCAAATATGGCACCAACCCAGTTTTTCCCTTTGGATTTTTTGCTCATAGCCCGTTCTCCTTGCCCATCGTTGCCGATGACGTGTTGAATTATCGTATTTATGTTGTTGTTGGGTACAGGCGGAGTCGTAAAGCCAATGCTGTTTTTGTCGGCCCACTCGTGAAATTCTTGAATTACCGGTGTTTTGCAAATACGGTGTTAACGCATATTTAATTCTTGATTAAAACTAATTACTTATCGCGTTATGAATTCGGACTTACTCACAAAATCATAAAGCTCAATTAAGTACTTTGCCAGTATTGTTAACACTTAAAGCACTGGGAGAACCTTATGTCCTCCCAGCGATTTACTTCAAGCGGACAAGACCGTCCATTACAGAATCCAGACCTCCGTAAACAGACAGACTACCCACTTTCTCGGTCACTCGTTCCAGAGTTTCCAATTCCTTCAAACGCAGCGCTACCGTGTTGTTCTCCATAACCTTTGCGGTGTTCAGCAAAGATCGAGTAGCGTTGGTTTCTTCTCGACGACGAATAACATTAGCTTGCGCCACTTTATCCGCTTCAACCACTTTTGCCAGCAACTCCTTCATGTCACCGGGCAAAATGATGTCTTTAACACCAACACTTTTAACACTGATACCCACATCGCTAAAACGCGAGCCCAGTGAATCTGCCACCTGCTTGTCGATAGAGGTCTTATCTTCAAGTAAGGCATCTAGCGTGCGCGTACCAACTGCTGCACGCAAGCCGAACTGAATTTCCTTGTACAGGTGATCCATTGGATCTTTCAGCTTTTGAATCGCCAATGAAGCATCCACGTACTGATAGGTTGCACTCAGGTTAATTCGAAGCGCTACTTTGTCGCGCGTCAGAATTTCCTGTCCTTGTACCTCAAGCGTTTTCACACGCATATCAACCAAATCGATGCTGACTGCTCGATCGACATTGAAAAAAGCATGCAAACCAACACCTAAGCTTGCAGCAATTTCACCGTCAACGTACAACAGACCAACATGTCCCTCAGGGACAATTCGACCCACAACCGCATTTCGTGCAATCGCTTTCACGTTACCGCTAGTGCTTGATACTAACAATCGCGCAACGCGCTTTTCCACTGCCAGGCCAGCATTCAGATCATAGCGTTCGACTTTGAACTTCACGAAACCTTTGAAGTACATTTTGCGCTCCGCAGGACCGATAACCGCTTGGATCTGATCGTTGATATACACCAACGCTACTTCATCAACGCAAGTTTCGACTACATCAAACACCTCGCTCACAAGCTTAGGTTCTGACTCAATCAAAAAGTCACTAAGGCGGTGAGTAAACTCTGGCTTGGTAATGTCATATCGTTCCAGAACATAAGCTGCGTTCAGGGTCAGATAACGGTATGTGCCCGGTGCAAGGAAAGCGTAAAAGTCTCCATCCTTGTACAGGAGAGCACGTTCAAACTTACGTACAATATATTTTGTATACAACATTTGCGTTCTCCTAATACGTTAAATATAAATTATCCATAAAACATGTCTGTCTCAACAATCCAAGACAGTCTAAGTTGGCACCGTTGCCACAACATCACAATGGATTGCTGGCATGAGGGGCCTGAGTTAGCTGCGAACCACCGAACTGGCAATTTATCGCCGAACATTACTGCTATCGGGCGACAAACCCCCAGCCAGGCAATGAGCAACTAACCGAGACCAAACAAAATCACATCAACCGACTATGACGCTGCTGTTTGCATCAACATCCCTTACAAAGCGAATATCAGCACAAACCGGCAACGGTCGCCGGGCGGGTGTTTCTCACCCAAAAGAGAGGATTCGAACCTCGGCCTAAGCCTTACCATGAGGACCGTAAAAGGGTCTATGAAAGCTGGACTCGAACCAGCTACCTTCAGATCTAAAGTCTGATGCTCTACCTAGTGAGCTATTTCATGGTTCACATGAGTGTTGATCCAGTTCGGTACACACGGTGCAATGGTTAGCTTTGGTGTGCCAGCGAGGCAATAAAAACCTCGACCGCTGAACTGTCAATCCTCCTGCGACTTGTTAGCCAAATCGAACATCGATTTAGCAAATTCTGTTTCCTGGCATCTTTCAACAATCACTTTATGCAAGGTAAAAAAAAGCCCCGGTTAAACGAATCAACCAGGGCCTTTAAATTTAAAGCGCTACTGAAAGACTCGTTGTGCAAGCCTTTCACTGAAATTTTCAGTAATTACTTAGCACATATGACTACCTTTTAAGTGGATCCCAATCTGTTGAGACCCCTTCGTCGGATAGCTGCTCGATTCGAGATTCCTATCCGTAAAACAAACATGCGTTGACCTGCGCAGAGCACACAACGATATTGTGCGACTCAAAACGGCAGCACCTTTGCTTGTTTCGTATTGTGATTGAATAATCATAAGGAGCGCGATTATACGTACCATTGACAGTATGTCAACAGTCAATGAATAAAAATGTCGACATAGTTTGTTGTGGCTCAAGATTTATAAATTCAACAAAAATATTGCGATGTCATTTCAACCGAACCTGACTCACAGTACTCAACGACTCATCTAGCAAATAATAGTGATAAAGGTAGTATCGTAATCCATAACCGACCTATGTAAACATGAGTTGATGGGTTATCTGCACCATGCAAACCGAGAGCAAACGTAGACGCTGTCACAAATTAACAGTAAGCGGTTAGGTGAGGACGTCTAAAGCAACCGTTAACCGTTCGCCACACTTGTCGTCATGATTTCTCATGGAGACAAGCATGCCCTCTGAATCGGTAACAACGCGCCAAATATTCTGGCGCGACCATGTCCTGCCAGCTGACTGGTTACAAATCTACCAGTCGGTTGGAAAAGCATAGCTGCCTGAAGTTACCCACGAACTATTGAAAAACGGACCGAGCAAGGTGCTCGATCTGTTTTTTCCAATTGCCATTACAAGGCTAAATGATGCATTTAGAAATCACTCATTTCTCCAGTCATCTCCGTCGTTACCTAATCGAATCCAATCTGCATGAGGGGGATGGAATTCATGCTTAACATTGTGATTAAGCGAATTAAAGTTGTGAGGACGGTTCAGATTCATGATGGGATGCGCACAGCTCATTCCATCTCTTACACAATGCTCGAGCCACTTCTTACCAACTTTTTCATCCCATCCGTTTAACCAATCTCCATGTAGAGATCTTCCGTCACGTGTATTATTTTTGTCTGAAGATAAATACAAATTGGAAAAATCCACGTTTATATTTTCAGGCAAATCATAGGTAATGCGATATTGAATAGCGGGTATCATAACGAATCCGGCTGTTGGACACGCCCGATTAACCGTGTCCTCAAAAATCACTTTAGGGTTATCATCCTGGTTTGAGTTCCAGCATTGGTAAAATTGAACATCCAATGTCAATGTTCCGGTATTTGACTTACATATATCTATCGGAGTACCGGACTGGTCTCGAACGACTACGTCCTGCCCGTTGACTCTTTCAATTACGTGAAGATTTCTTAGACCCTCCAACGTTCCGGCAGTAACTTTGTGTCCATTATTAACTCTACTGGTGCAGGTATATTGTGGTTGAAAATTTGCTTCCGCATGAACATGGTCCATATCTAAAGTCACTGTGCCAACTTTGGGTAATTGAGTATGGATGGATGTATTGTGCCTTTGTAAATCATCTGGCGAAACGTTTATGTCCAGATCGAATCCAGCCTTATAATAAATAAATGCATATTCAGGCGCGATAGCTGTTCGATCGCTGTCCATCAATGTTGGAGTCCAGTAACTAGACAGATTGTGCGTTCCACCGACACATGTACTTCTTGGGAACGAATCGACATCGCCAATGTTCTGAGGGACTGTAAGATTTTCGTCAGTTATGTTGCCTACTCCATTACGCATATTCCATGGGGCTGAATCAGGATTTACATCGCTATTGCCGAAAAACGTATGCAAATGCTTGGATGTTTCGTTTCCTGGTTCTACCACAGGATCTATTTGATCCATGTGCGAGTAATAACACTTAACGCGAAAAGCACCTGTCTCATTTTTTACCGGATCTCTGTAAGCCCCGTTTGGAAACTTACCGCCGGCATGGTGAGGAGAAGTATCAACCACATTGGAGCTTTTCCAGGTTCGAGCATTACCCCACGATTTATGTGGATTCCCCACAGGGAAGCCTGTTTGCGGATCTAATGTCTGGCCATATTTGTTTATAGCCACACCAAACTGAGGAAGTGGTTGTTCGACCATACCATCGTGGTCCATTTCGTCCATGGGTGCAGGTTCATCGGCCACTGGATCTTCTGGAACAGGTGAATTCTCAGGCTGCTGACCCTGAATCGATGCTGGATTTCCAGAACGAGTGCTATACGCAAACAGACCATGGCAGTTATCAGTAACCCAAATTTGATTTCTATTCGCCGTGGTTCCCCAATTACGATTTTCAACACAGGGCTTGCTACCTGCTGAATCGACATCTTCGACTAACTCAGCGCTAGTAAGCATATCGTTATGCAGAACGAAACACGCAAGTGCGCTACCAGTACTTTTACATTCTAACCCGTGTTGCAAAGAGGAGTTAACAGACGAATTCAAATGTTTCGCACCAGCGGAACTCAAGAATTCAGCAGGCCTTTCTGTTGGTGCAGAGTCGTTTAAATTTGTCGACTGACTTGGAACCGTTGCGACAGGAGCTGAAGGTGTGGAAGTTGGCGGTGCTACCGGTGGGGTATCAGAATCTACATTTCCACCATTGATAATTGCACCAAACCAATTCTGGTTTTTCTTGCTATCAGACCCACAACCCCATAAATGAATTTTGCCACCGTTTTTTGCCGATTCAAAATCAGGACCGTGCACATCCAGACACAGATTTGTGTCTTTTACTCGAACCTTCTGATTATCAACAACCCATTTCTGATTATCCTGACCATTACAGGACCAAAGCTGCACCTTAGCGCCATTTTTTCTCTGCACATAGTCGTCCCAATGGACATCCAGACACATGCCATTTTTGGATTTAATCTGATCACCTGTCATCGTCCATTTCTGATTTACCCAGCCATTGCACGTCCATTGCTGAAGTTTAGCGCCGTTGATCTTATCTCTATAGTGTGGTGCGTGTACATCAAAACACTGATTTCTATTATCGATTTTCAGATCACCTTCAATCCCGTTAGCCAGAATAGTGTGACTCGAAATAAGAGTTGCTGCAGCAATAGTAGCCGCTGATATGTATCGTTGATTCCGCGTTCGATAATTTATTATCTTTTTATCCATATTGCTTTGTCCTTGCCGTTGCCGGCTTATTGAAAAATTGAAAACACTTCGATTTGATCTTTGCGATTAAAAACATACGTGTAAATATTATTAATAACTACAAATTCTAACGATTGATCAAATCGAAAAAGACAATATGCGATAAAACAGACTTACACAACTTAACTAAATTACCATTTGCTTTTTATTAAGCACATTCGAATAACAAATTTAACGATAAACACTACGTATATAGCTGTATTTATAATTTTGCTTTACCGTTATAAATAAATTACTAAACATACACTCCGATATAATGTTGTTTGTATGCGCATATATAGCTCGCTGTTTTATCTAACAGCGCAACAAAAGGATGGGATTTAAAACTACATTTCGTTTCCAATATCCCTGTCTACTATGTAACTGCTAATTTTATTTGCTTTAAAAAATAATAGATGCACAAGAAATCACGCATACCCTGGAAGCCGGATGCAGCGACCAATTAACTAAAGCATCCAAAGTAACCAAAGTATTAAAGACGGCCGAAGGGAGCAAACTATCCAAAGTATCAAAGACGATCGACGGGACCAAATTATCCAAGGTCACCAAACTATTCAAAGTGACCAGTCTAAGCAAACAATTCTGAGTTACCAAGCTTAGTAAATCTGCCAACCAAAGTGACCAAAGCAACAGAATTCAGAAATCTGGAAGACGAGGCCTCGAGCTAAACGCCTTGTGTATTCAAACGGGAAACAACAGCCGAATATCAAGAAGTAGAATGCTGATAAGGTGAGTATTTTCAACTAAGTAATCCATGATGAGCGCTTGCAATCTGCAAGCCTCATCCGCCAGTTGCGTCAGCACACTAAACCAGTAACGGTTCAAACTCTGAGCTATAAAACTCTTTCAGCCCGGCATCGGATTTTAAAATCAGGTGCGCGGCAATGTGATGTTTCTGCGCAAACTCGATTGCCGTATCGGGCCCCATAACCATCATTGCTGTAGAAAAGGCGTCAGCTAGCAGAGTTGTTTTGGCCACCACGCTGACTGATGCAAGCTGATGACTGACTGACTCGCCAGTACGTGGATCAATTGCATGTGAATAACGTTGACCACCATGGTCAAAGAAGTTTCGGTAATTGCCGGATGTTGCAACAGCCTGATTATCAAGCTTTAAAATCCGGAAGACATCTCGTTGTCTCGCATTTGGCTGTTCAATAGCTACCCGCCACAACGACCCGTCTGGTTTGCGACCACGTGATCGTAGCTCACCTCCAACTTCAACAAGGTAACTTTCAATCCCTTTGCTATCGAGTTCGTTTGCGACGCAATCAACCGCATGACCTTTGGCAATACCTGAAAGATCAATCTGATTTCTTGGTTTACGCTTACGTACCACGTTGTTATCAGAACTAATATCGATCGCATCAAACCCGACGCGTGTAAGTGCTTCGCGGATTCCGCTGGCTGCTGGTTTTACATAGCTGCCACCCTTATTTAGTTTCAATGCACCAGCACCAAATCCCCATAGATCAACCAACGGACCAACCGTAAGATCAAACGCACCTGCGCTCAGGTCACTGATGTTGTGTGCCTGTGCAATTACCGAGGTTGTCGCCGGGCTCATGACTTGCCAATCAGTATTGGTGCTGTTGTTAAACGCAGACACTTCAGAATCCGTTCGCCATGTTGACATGTGCGCATCAACATCCTGAAGCACCGAATGAATCTGCTGTGCAAGATGCCGTACAGAATGACTACCCGAGCCGGAACTGGAATTGCCCGCCCTGCTCAGCCGAACGCTGTAGCCCGTTCCCATGATTTTACCGTCGAACCCGGTAAGCTCCGACGATCTGGATGCACGTCCGCAGCCAACCAATGCTAACGCGCCGGTTGGCAATATCAAATTGCCAGCCACAACAAGCGAGCTTTTTAAATAATTACGCCTGTTCATGGCAATGGTCCGATTATCCACAAGTGATTTAATTTCAATACGTCGTACATGACGTTATCTTTTGGCACTTTGTTAGTCTAAATGCACAGCGTACCAGTTTACCTTTATCGAACCAGCTTAACTCAACGCCTGAGCGCCACGGATGAGTTGAAAGCGGTAAACTTACTGAAGGTTTAAGAGGAAATCCGTTTGAAAACGCGCATCACAGAGCTACTGGGTATTGAACACCCTATCATTCAAGGTGGCATGCACTACGTCGGGTTTGCAGAGCTGGCTGCTGCGGTATCAAATGCTGGTGGGCTCGGCACCATTACCGGTCTGACGCAGAAATCTGCCGCAGATCTGGCTAACGAGATAGCCAAATGTAATGACATGACCAACAAGCCGTTTGCTGTGAATCTGACCTTTTTGCCAACGGTCAGCTCGCCCGACTACCCGGGTTATGTGAAAGCGATTATAGATGGTGGCGTTAGCGTGGTTGAAACTGCGGGGCGTAACCCTGAGCAGGTTTTACCTCATCTAAAAGCGGCTGGAATCAAAGTTGTACACAAATGCACGTCTGTTCGACATGCTCTTAAAGCACAGAAAATTGGTTGCGATGCCGTATCGGTTGACGGGTTCGAATGCGGCGGCCATCCGGGAGAAGATGATATTCCAAACATGATTCTGTTGCCGCGTGCAGCAGACGAGCTCGAGATTCCGTTTGTGTCATCGGGTGGTCAGGCAGATGCCCGTTCCTTAGTTGCGTCGCTGGCTATGGGCGCTGAAGGCATGAATCTGGGCACCCGATTTATGTGTACACAGGAAGCGCCCATTCATCAGAACGTCAAAGATGCCATAGTGGCCGCATCAGAACTCGATACGCGCCTGATAATGCGTCCGCTTAGAAACACAGAGCGTGTGCTCAATAACGCAGCCGTGGAGCGTGTTTTACAAATAGAGAAAACCAAGGGTGCAGACGTCCAGTTCGACGATATTATTGACGATGTTGCTGGTGTCTATCCGAAAGTAATGATGGATGGCGAGATGGACGCAGGTGCCTGGTCGTGCGGCATGGTTGCCGGCCTGATTAACGATATTCCATCCTGCAAAGAACTGATCGATCGCATTATGAATGATGCCGACGATATTATTCGTGCACGACTTGAAGGTATGGTCGCAGGCTGACCTGGCTTGCGCGGAACGCAACAAAAATCAGTGCAGCAAAAGGTAATCCACGAAATACCGCCCACCCTTAACAGCCACGGTCATGACTGACATAACCTGCCCTTGGGTGGCGAGAAACTGCTGATCCCAAACCAGCGTAAAACTTTTTTCTTTGCGAAAAATTGCCACAAGCTCGCGCTGACCTGGTGAACCCCAATCAGACTCGTACTTGTCGCACGCTTCCAGAAAGGCTTCAGGCCCGCCAACGCCTTTCAGATCAACCGAAAAGTGGCAGCTATGCAGGGCGTAATCTCGACGCGCCAAACCCCTGATGATGTCATCCATCATCGGGTTGGCCACTTTCAAGATATCATTGTCATCTAGTTCTAGGCAGCTCATGCAACAATATTACATGCGCAAGCCGATTTTGAGTAGATTTAGTGCCTGTCTGTTGGGCAATCCCAACCTACAACCACATTATTCCTGGTTTTGCTTACCCATGCGATAGCCGCGATACCACTCTTTATCGAGCTCTTTAGTAGCAAAATAAGAGTGATGGCAGTTCGCCGGTGTGGTGCCCTTTATCCCCGCGTCCATACCCGCTTTACGGGCCGAGGAAGGTGTGACGTGGTGCAGAGGTTTAAAAGATTCAGAAATAACTGAATTCAAACCGATAAAATCAAAGGTGCGCTTCATAGCGACAGCTCCAGACAAAAAATTAAATTACCGGCCAATTCCGGTAACGTCGGAGCGAAAAGTATCACGCACTCAATAGTGAAATAGCAACCCAGTTCGCAGAGTTGCAGTGTTAATGTAACCGTGTCGGAGCACTCTTACCGATTCTTCGAGTAATGCTCGAATCGTGCGGCATCAGGTCACAGACTCTGGTCTCCAAGCCGGTTCTGCTCGAAAGTGACCTCTGTCATATCGACTTGAAAGTCGCCTGAATCGTACACGAGTCCGAATCCTGCACTGTGTGTTAACACACAGTGTTGCAGTGTTATTCGAGTTCCAAGACCATCCACAATAATATTGCCATTACGGGCCGGGTCTCCGCCGCCATGAGAGATACGCACATGCTCGTAGCGATTGTTCGCACTATTGCTAGAGACATACTGAATGCCGTCCCAGTAGCCAGCAGAGGCTTGTAGCCCCTCAATAGTGATCGGCATCTCTGCGGTGCCGATTGCATTGATAACACCAGTATTTAGCACCAGCACATTGACGTCAGCCGCCATGCGCAAATTTGTACCGGCAGCCAATTCCAGAGTGCCCTTATTAATGAGCCCGTTGCTGAGCACATAATGGGTTGATTGCGCCGGCAACCGAACAGTTTGACCTGCATCAATTCCATTGCCGAACAGCTCTATGCCGCGTGTGGTCGCCGTAAACCGATTTTCAATGCCCAGCGTTTCGGCGTCTGCAAGTGGCAATTTCACACCAGCACCCGTGTTGTCGATCAACGCATTATTGTTAAACAAGGCGAATCCACCCGAACTCAAATCAAATGCGTTAACAGCGCCTTTAAGTTCTGTATGTTTTACGCGATGCAAAGCACTGCTGCTTTGTAAACGAATGCCGTCCCATGAACCAGCCAGGCCTGACGCACTTTTGACAAATACAGGGAGTTTCTCTTCGCCTTCCATGGACAGGGTTGATTGACCCTTGAGTGAAATTGACATTGCATCATCAGCAATAATGGTTGTACCTGCAGCAACTTTCAGCTGTGCAGAACCTGCAACGGTTGCGTTTTGTTGTAGTCGATAACAAGGCGCTGAAAGCACAGTGTTCGATCCAACCGAGGCTGGAAACACTGCGCTACAAGGTGCGTCTTCGAGCGTTATAGTCACGCTGTCATTGATACCAAGCGATTCTTGTCCGTTGACACCGCTAATCTCGATACGGAAATCTTCGGTGTTTTCAGCGACTATATCTGACTCAACAATGAAGGAAATGGTTTTACTGCCTGTGTCGCCCTCGCTCCAACTCAAGGTGCCATCGGAACCTCGGAAGTCAGCCGAAGCATCTGCACTACCGGCGATAAAGCGATAGTTCACAGAACTCATACCTTCGGCAGCGCCAAGTCGGGAAACTTGCACCGTACCTGTTCGACTTGATTCAGACAGGCTCAGAGACTTTTGTTCGATGGCGATGAAATCACCAGCATCAGGCAATGCAGCACCAAGTTGGACAGGTGCTGCCACAGAGGCCTCACCACCACCACCACCACATGCGCTAAACAACGCCAAAGCGCCAAGGCCGAGCGCCATGCGAAGCCCGCGTGTTATTCGATTTAAGAAAAATTTGCCTGCAGTGTCCACGTTCGAATACGCCTGTGTGCCAGAGTCCACAGCAGTTGTCGGCGTTGCAGCCACCGCCTAAACTCAGTCGATGTAAAGGCGTTCGGTTATGAGACAGGTATACGAAACTGGCCGGTACAATTTCACGGCAAAGGGAACTACATCACACGCAAAAGCTCAATCGAGAACTTTGTCGAGCAACTCAACCCAGTGAACCACCGCCTTTCCCGTGCCCGCTTGCAAATGTAGCTGACAGCCGATATTCGCGGTTGCAATGATGGCGGGTGTATTGGCTGTCAACGCAGCGACCTTATTGTCGCGCAATTGACGACTGATCTCGGGCTGAAAAATGGAATAGGTTCCGGCAGACCCGCAGCAAATGTGAGAATCGGCGACCGGTTTTAATTCGAACCCCAAACCGGTCAGCAAGGTTTCAGTTGCCAGTGGCAACTTCTGGCCATGTTGCAACGTACACGGTGGGTGAAATGCCACAGGCCCAATCTCTTTTGCGCGCGCTTTGAAGCGACTTAAGTCTTCGCTCTGCAGCACCTGCACAACGTCCTTGCACAACGCACTCACACGAGCCGCTTTTTCCTTATAATCGTGGTCGTCGCCAAGCACATGTCCATAGTCTTTGACCATTACGCCACAGCCACTGGCAGTAGTAATGATGGCCTCAGCACCTGCCTCTATATACGGCCACCACGCGTCGATGTTGCGGCGCATAAAATCTTTTGCATCACTTTGTTTATTCAGATGAAAGTGCACCGCACCGCAACAACCAGATTTCTCAACACTCAGCAAGGTAATACCCAATGCATTTAACACGCGCGCCGTCGCTGCATTAGTAGCCGGTGTCATCGACGGTTGTACACAACCGTCGAGCACCAACATGGTTCTGTCGTTTTTCGTGTCCGGCCAGAGACCCGCATCCTGTTTTAAAGGCACACTGGCAACCAGCGAGTTGGGCAATAGTCGACTGGCCAATTGTCCCATTTTTACTAACGGTGCAACGCGCTTGGGAAAAGGCAGGAAATTGAGGATGGCCTTACGCATTAAGCGCTGCTTGAGCGGTCGCTCAACCTGCTCTTCAACCAGTGACCGACCGTTGTCCAGCAAGTGACCGTATTCCACACCAGACGGACACGTGGTTTCACAGCTGCGGCAAGTCAGACAACGATCAAGGTGTTTCAGTGTTTGCGCAGTTGGCTTGCTGCCTTCTACCACTTGCTTGATCAGATAGATTCTGCCGCGTGGACTGTCTAGTTCATCGCCAAGTAAATTATACGTTGGGCAGGTAGCCAGACAAAAGCCACAATGCACGCACTTACGCAGCGTTTTCTCAGCCTCGATAACACGTGCATCATTAGCCAGTTCAGGGGCAATCGAAGTTTGCATGTGTTCAGTTCCGTTGCGTTTTCAGGTTGTGGTTCATTTATTGTTGTTTTTCAAAAGTCGAGCTCAGGATGATAACGACCCGGATTGAAAATCCGGTTTGCATCAAAACTATCGCGTACCCGTTTTTGCAACGACAACATCGCACCTGCAAGCGGTTGGAACAATGGCTCGGATGCCTGCATTTGCGCCGACGAATAACAACTCGCATGACCCTTAACCGCTGCGGCGGCCGCATAGATTTTTTCGGCATCCAGCTCGGTCTTTAAAAAACGCTGGGCACCAGCCCAGTCTAATAACCAATCACCTTCCAAATCCATCGGGGCAGTGAATTCTGGCACGCTGATTCGCCATAAAGGACGATCATCGTTGAAAAAAGCATGATCTAATTCGCGCAGGCTGCGCCAATACTCAGCCGCATTATTCACAGGTTCTCCACCACAGGTTTTGGCTGCAGCCTCAACCGCCGACGCGCTACCACTTAAACGAATGTATTGCGTTGACTCGATTATCGACGCAGCACTTATCGGTAATGGTTGCCGCATAAGAGCAACCAAATCAGCTGTGACATTTGGTTGGGTTAATTCTCGTTGTAAGGTCAGTTCTGCCTCGGGAACCGGCAGCACTTTCATCGAAGCTTCGAGTAACACACCCAATGTGCCGTATGCACCAACATGCAAACGCGCTGCATCGTAGCCAGCTACATTTTTCATCACTTCACCGCCAAAGCGCAATGCTTGCCCCAGACCGTTAATCACCCGCATGCCTAAAACATAATCGCGTGCCGAGCCAGCAAACGGACGCGCCGGACCAGATAGTCCACATGCCAGCACACCTCCGATGGTGCCAGTATTGAACACCGGTGGTTCAAACGGCAGCATCTGACCGTTGTCTGCAAGCAAACGATTCAGCTCCTTCATTGGTGTACCGGTTCTCACCGTCACCACCAACTCGGTTGGTTCATAATTTACAACACCTGTGTGTTCCGAGGTATGTAAGCTTTTGTGTTCTGAGCATCGCCCCAGGAACGACTTGCTACTGCCACCAACAATATTGATCGGCGTGTGGGTGCTAATGGCTTGCTGCACTTGATCTACAAGCTGTTCTGTATTGTCTTGTCCAGATTGATTTTTTCTGTCTTGATCAGGCACGTTCAAAATCTTTCCAGTTCGGGGAATGGAATTTGTCCGTGATGAACATGCATGGCTCCGAATTCTGCACAGCGTTGCAAAGTGGGTACAGCCTTACCCGGGTTTAGTAGCCCATCAGGGTCGAACGCGGCTTTGATAGCGTGAAATTGCAACAACGATGCCTCATCGAACTGAACACACATCTCGTTTATTTTCTCCACACCAACACCATGTTCTCCGGTAACCGTGCCACCCACTTCAACACAAAGCAACAGAATGCGACTGCCGAGGGCTTCAGTTCGTTCGGTTTCACCGGGTATGTTGGCATCAAACAGAATCAACGGATGCAAGTTACCATCACCGGCATGAAACACGTTTGCAATGGGCAATTCGTACTCTGCTGAGAGCTGCTCCATGCGTCGCAATACATAAGGCAGCTGCCCTCGCGGAATGGTGCCATCGATACAATAATAGTCTGGTGCTAAGCGACCAACTGCTGGAAAGGCCGATTTGCGCCCTTTCCAGAGCAACAAACGTTCATCTTCTGTTTCTGCAACACGAAGCGTTGCTACATTGCATGACTTGAATACCGCAGACACTTTTTTAATCTGGTCGGTAACCTCCTCTTCAAGCCCATCCAGTTCGCATAGCAACAACGCGGCAGAATCGGTTGGATAGCCACAATTCGCAAAGGCTTCAGCTGCCTCCATGGCGGGCTTGTCCATAAGTTCCAGCCCCGCCGGAATGATACCGGCCGCAATGACTTCACCCACCGCGCTACCCGCATCTTCGACACTATTAAATGCCGCCATAACCAGCTTGGCGCAAGGCGGTGTTGCTAACAACTTGACCGTCACCTCAACAACAACAGCCAGCATACCCTCAGACCCGTTGAGTAATGCCAATAGATCGTAGCCGGCGCTGTCCATGGCGTTTGATCCAATCTCCAATAATTCACCGTCGATAGTGACAACAGTAACTGCCATAACGTTATGAACGGTTAACCCGTATTTAAGGCAATGCACGCCACCTGAATTCTCGGCAACGTTGCCACCAATGGTGCAGGCAATTTGTGAAGACGGGTCTGGCGCGTAGTACAACCCGTAGGGTCTGGCCGCATCGGATATGGCGAGGTTTCGCACACCGGGCTGGACACGCGCGAAGCCCCGCTCAGTATTGAGTTCCAGAATCTGAGAAAATTTGGCCAGACCCAAAAGTATGCCGTGTTCGAGCGGCAAAGCTCCACCGGATAGCCCGGTTCCGGCACCACGAGCCACAACGGGCACTTTGGCAGCGTTTGCCCAGCGCAATATAGCCTGCACTTGTTCAACGGTTTCAGGCAAAACCACCAGCAGAGGCGTCTTTTTGAACACGGTCAGCCCATCAGATTCGTAGGGCTTGAGTTCTTCTGAGCTACTCAGAATACAATTGGCCGGAACCAGCGTGGCCAGCGCCACAGCAACTTCTTGACGCTTGGCAGTCATATCCGGTGTGGCAGGTTGATCTGATTGTGCGGCATGAGATGACATGGGTAACACGACTCCTGAATAAGACCACAACCAACATGACCATAGCTTAGCGGATTAGCCGGCAGGTAAGTTTGCTACCGGCAAAGCAGTATTGTACTGATTTCTGTCAGCCTATATATCGAAATTGCGCTGAACCCAGCTAGTAATCAAAACCCGACGATCAATGCTTAAAGTACGCTAAAATGCCGTGTCGGGTTCAGTGACGGCCCGCGACCCGCTGCGATTCAACAACGTAGTTGAATGACCAAATTCCATTTTCGACCGATTAGAACAAGTTAATCCTATGAGACGGCGTAGAGACGCAAAAATTATCGCAACATTGGGCCCTTCAAGTAACTCGCTTGAGAAAATAAGCGAACTATTCGATGCGGGTATAGATGTCTTCCGGCTCAACTTCAGTCACGGCACACACGAAGATCACGCACGAACTCATGGATTCATACGTAAGGTAGAAGCGGAACGTGCACGTCCAATCGGAATCCTTGCAGATCTCCAGGGACCAAAGCTGCGTGTAGGTCGATTCAAGAACAAGGAAGAAGAGCTTGAAACAGGACAAAAATTCATTCTCGATATGGATGAAAAAGACGGCGATATTAATCGTGTCTGCCTGCCGCACCCTGAAATTTTTGCAGCTCTTGAAAACGGCTCTCAATTGCTGGTTAATGACGGGAAAATTCGACTTAAAGTACTTGAATTCGACGACTCGCACGCAGTCACTGAGGTCATGGTTGGCGGTCTCATCAGCAACAACAAAGGCGTTAACGTACCCGATGTTATGTTGCCTATATCACCACTGACCGAGAAAGATCGACTCGATCTTGAATTTGCACTCTCTCTGGAAGTTGACTGGGTCGCCATGTCCTTTGTGCAGCGCCCGGAAGACGTTGTCGAAATGCGTGATCTGGTAGGTGATCGAGCGGCCATTATGGCCAAGCTTGAAAAACCGATGGCGATAAAACACCTTACTGACATTGTTCAGCTATCCGACAGTGTCATGGTTGCCCGTGGCGATCTCGGTGTTGAAATGCCGCAAGAGAAGGTTCCGGTTATACAACGACAAATTGTTCGCGCAGCTCGACGCGAAGGCAAGCCAGTGGTTATCGCAACCCAGATGCTTGAATCCATGATCAGCTCACCGGTCCCTACCCGAGCAGAATCTTCTGATGTTGCAACGGCTATTTATGACGGGTCGGATGCTGTCATGCTGTCGGCTGAAACTGCTGCGGGCGAATTTCCGGTTGAAGCCGCCACTGCGATGAATCGAATTATCATCGAAGTTGAGCGCGATGTTTACTATCGGAAATCAATCGATGCCAGCTTACCGGCTCCTGGTGACACAGTTGCAGATGCCATCAGTTCATCACTGCATCATATCTCCAACGTTCTGCCACTGGCCGCCACATTCACTTATACAGAATCTGGTTTCAGTAGTTT
>Ga0114956_1000089_pt1 | contig 50885 bp, 43 predicted proteins | sample MaitaG_FD_87304 | JGI IMG/M metagenome (GOLD analysis project Ga0114956, IMG submission 87304) | Marine algal microbial communities from Maine, USA - Maine_Asex2 metaG | ecosystem: Host-associated > Algae > Red algae > Unclassified | place: Maine, USA | collected 2015-01-05 | reverse complement strand
TCATCAGAATCGATGGAGTAGCTCATGCCCTTCATATCGGTTGTCCAGCGAACGTCGTCGAAGACGAAGAATTCAGGCTCAGGACCGAAGTAGGCTGTATCAGCGATGCCCGTAGACTGCAGGTACGCCTCGGCGCGGATAGCTACAGAGCGTGGATCACGCTCGTAACCTTCCATGGTGTCAGGTTCGACGATGTTGCAGCGAATGTTGAGTGTGTTCTCTTCTGCAAACGGGTCCATGACCGCTGTGTCTGCCTGAGGCATCAGTAGCATGTCAGAGGCGTTGATGCCTTTCCAGCCTGCGATAGAGGAGCCATCGAATGGCTGTCCGTCTTCAAACACGTCTTCTTCAAACATTGAAGCCGGGATAGAGGTGTGTTGCTCCTTGCCGCGAGGATCAGTGAAGCGGAAATCGACGAATTTTACTTCGTTGTCCTTGATGGTCTTGAGAACGTCGTTCGAAGACATGTGTAGTTTTCCTGTGTAAATTTATTTATGTTGGCCACGCACGCGTGGGAGGCGCGCCCGATGCTGTTGGTGCAGAGTATGTACCAACAGAGTAACTCGGGTAATTACTAGTTAAAACAAAAGCTTAAAAAATCTACGCTACGCAGAAGCGCACTTGATTGGTGCGTTACAGCAACAACCGCACCAAATAAGTGCGTACAACTGCATGTGTACCTGCATAGTCTACCGTATCGTCGTAAGGCTTCGGATTCAGTACACTTGCATACCCCGTATCCGAGCTTGACGTGACCATGACCGATGCTGCCGCGCATCCCGATGTAAACACCTTTCAGGGCATGATTGCCGTGTTGCAGAATTACTGGTCTGCCCAGGGTTGCCTGGTGCAGCAGTCGTACGATATGGAAATGGGTGCGGGTACGTTTCACCCAGCCACCTTTCTACGTGCCATCGGCCCGGAGCCCTGGTTTGCCTGTCACACGCAATCATCCAGACGCCCCACTGACGGTCGCTACGGCGAGAACCCCAATCGGCTACAGCACTACTACCAGTTTCAGGTGGCGATGAAACCCTCCCCCGAGGGCATGCAGGATTTGTATCTGGGTTCGCTGGCGGCGCTGGGTTTTGACACACTCGAGCACGATATCCGCTTTGTTGAAGATAACTGGGAGTCACCGACGCTTGGCGCCTGGGGGTTAGGTTGGGAAGTCTGGCTTAATGGTATGGAGGTGACTCAGTACACCTACTTCCAGCAGTGCGGTGGCATCAGCTGCAAGCCGGTGCTGGGCGAGCTTGCCTACGGTATCGAACGGCTGGCCATGTACATACAAGGTGTGGAAAGCGTCTACGACCTGGTCTGGGGCCACACGGCTGAGGGTCCTGTAACTTACCGGGATGTTTTCCACCAGAATGAAGTGGAACAGTCTGCCTACAATTTTGAACACGCAGACGTCGATGCCCTGTTTGCACAGTTTGATCAGTGTGAGAAAGACTGCGCGCGGTTGTGCGAGCTGCAACTACCGTTGCCGGCTTATGAGCAAGTGCTCAGAGCCTCACACTCTTTCAATTTGCTGGACGCCCGGCACGCCATCTCTGTTACCGAACGTCAGCGCTATATTCTTAAGGTAAGGACGTTATCCAGACAGGTAGCAGAAGCCTGGTTGGCCAAACGGGAGGTACTGGGGTTTCCATTGTTGAAAAACAACAAAGCTACAGCTGCCACGGAGTCCAAGGCCGATGTCTGATCTGATTATTGAAATCGGTTGCGAGGAATTACCGGCAGCGTCTGTCATGCCGATGGCAAAGCATTTGGGTAATGCTCTGTTTACTGTGCTCAAGCAAAGCGAGCTGTGTTCAGAGCCGCCTGAAATATTCGCAACCCCTCGGCGTCTGGCAGCACGCTTCACCAACGTGGGCAAGCGTCAGGCAGATGCTGAAGTGGAGCGGCGTGGTCCTGCAAAGGCAGCAGCGTTCAAGGATGGCGAACCCACCAAGGCGCTGGAAGGATTCATGCGTTCGGCCGGGGTCACCGTGGATGCGTTAAGTACTATTGATACACCTAAAGGTGAGTGGATTGTTGTCAAGCAGACGCAGGCAGGCAAAGCGCTTGACGAGGTGTTGTCCGATGCTCTGCCCACAGTGCTCAAGAACATGCCCATGCCGCGACGTATGCGCTGGGGCGCTGAGTCTGATGAATTCCTGCGGCCGGTTGTGTGGCTGTTGGCCATACACGGGTCGGATACGTTGCCATTGACGGTACTGGGTTTGCAAGCGGGTAACCAGAGCCGCGGCCATCGCTTTCATGCGCCAGGGCCACTGGTTATCAGTGATCCATCCAGCTATGAAGCGTTGCTGGAAGCTGCGTTTGTGATGGCTGATCCTGCTGAGCGTCGTGCAAGCATCATCGATGCTGTTCAGCGCGAGGCGGTGGCGTTGGGTGGCACACCGGTCATGGATGATGATCTTGTCGATGAAGTGACGCAGCTGGTTGAATGGCCGGTTGCACTGGCGGGGCGATTTGATAAGCAGTTTCTGGAGATCCCTAAAGAGGCGCTTATTCAAACGATGCAGGAAAACCAGCGCTACTTTGCGCTACTCGATAAAAAGGGCGAGCTGATGCCTGCGTTCATTACGGTCGCCAACATACAGTCCAACAACCCCGCCACAGTGGTAGATGGCAACGAGCGCGTTATCAGACCTCGTTTTGCCGACACCATGTTTTTCTGGAACCAGGACAAGCAAGTGACGTTGGCCTCACAACAGCCTCAGCTGTCTCGTCTGCTGTTTCAGGAAAAGCTCGGTAGCGTTGCCGATAAAGTGGAGCGCATGGGTGTACTCGGGCAATGGCTATCTGACAAACTCCATGCTGACAATGCCAGCGTACAGTTAGCTATTAGCCTGTGTAAATGTGATTTGAACACGGAGATTGTCAAGGAACTTGCCAAGATGCAGGGTATCTGTGGCCGCTACTACGCGTTGCGTGACGGACATCCTGAAGCGGTGGCGGAGGCTATGGAGCATCATTATTTCCCGAAGCAGGCTGGCGGTGAGTTGCCAAACGGTACGGTGTCCCAGATCGTTTCGCTGTCGGATAAAGTCGATACGCTGGTGGGCATATTTGGTTTGGGAATGAAGCCGACGGGTGCGAAAGATCCGTTTGCACTGCGGCGTGCATCACTGGGTATCGTGCGAATCATGGTTGAGCACAAGCTTGATCTGGGGCTGGATGCTCTGCTTAGTGCCAGTCTTGCATCATATGGATCGAGGCTTAATGATCCGGACAAAGGGGACATGCTTGCGTATGTCGTGGAGAGGATGCGTGGGTATCTGGTGGATAGAGGATTTACCCCCGACGCTATCGATGCGGTACTGGCGCGGCAAACCGACAAGCCGCTGGATGTGGTGGCACGACTGGAAGCCATGCAGTTGTTCCGCGACACCGAGGCTGCGGTTTCACTGGCGGCTGCCAGCAAGCGCATGGGCAATATATTGAAGAAGGTCAGTACGCCGGTTCCCGCCAGTGTAGATAGCTCGCTGTTAAAAGAACCCGCCGAGTCCACGCTATATAAACGCGTTAGCGAGGTAATGCCGGTTATCGAAAAATTCATGGCCACTACTGCCAGCGATGCGCCCGACTATAAGGGTGCGATGGAGTTGACGGCACAATTGCGCGAACCTGTTGATGTGTTTTTTGACAGCGTGATGGTGATGGACGATGACATAGCCCTGCGTAATAACCGACTGGCTTTGCTGGCTCAGGTTAATGAACTGTGTTGCAGAACGGCAGAGCTCAGCTTGTTGAATCCTGCTGAGAACCAAAGTGAGAAGGATCACTGATGATAAAATTGATCGTCCTGGATCGTGATGGCGTCATCAATGAGGATCTTGAGCGCCCTGTTGCTTCACCTGAAGAGTGGGTTCCCATTGCGGGAAGCCTTGAGGCTATTGCGCGTCTGAATCAGGCGGGCTGGCATGTTGCCGTTGCCACTAACCAGAGCGGTATCGATCGAGGATTGATCGAGCTTGAAATGCTGCACGCCATACACCAGCGAATGCACGAGATGGTTAACCAGGCCGGTGGCAAGATAGATGTTGTGGCTTTTTGCCCGCACAGTGATTCCAGCCAGTGCAATTGCCGAAAGCCTGCGCCCGGGATGCTCTACACGATCTGTGAACGGTTGGATATTGATCCCAGCAAGGTGGTGCTTGTGGGCGATTCATTGCGTGATATGCAGGCGGCCATGGCAACCGCTGCCACGCCAGTCATTGTGCGTACCGGCAAGGGACAGGTCACGCTGGATAACAACAAGGGTCTGGAACACATACCAGCCTACGATGATCTTGCAAGCTATGTAGATGCCTTGCTGGCTCCGAAGGAGAAAGAATAGTGTATCGATTGTGGCTGATTGCGCGCAGTGTCGTGTTCTGGATATGGCAGATTCTGTGTACATTCATCATCGGTATCCCGGTACTGATTGTAGGTCTGTTTTCGTGGCGTGTCGCCTACTGGCTGGCCGTGTTGTGGAACCGCAGTAACATCTGGGGTCTGCGCGTGATTTGCGGTGTGCGCTGGAAAGTGGAGGGCCGTGAAAACATTCCGGAAAAACCGTGCGTGGTGTTATCCAAGCACCAGTCCACATGGGAGACCTACTTCCTGCCCATGATCTTTTACCCGAGTGTGTATGTGGCGAAGCGTTCGCTGCTGTGGGTACCCATCTTCGGCTGGGCTTTGTACCTGCTGAAATTCATCATGATAGATCGCAAGAGCGGTCGTTCTGCCATCCATCAGATGTGTGAACAGGCGGCAGACCGATTGTCGTTAGGTCGCTGGATCATTGTGTTTCCCGAAGGCACCCGGCGCCCGGTGGGTGCAGAGCCCAATTACCGGATAGGTGGGGCGATGATCGCTCACCGTGTGCCCTGCGACGTTGTGCCCGTTGCACTCAACGCCGGTGAGTACTGGCCTCGCATGGGCTTTATAAAGTGGCCAGGTGAGATAACTGTCACTATCGGACCGGTTGTCACCAGCGAAGGCAAATCAGCTGCGCAGATCATGGCTGAATCGCAAAGCTGGATTGAGGGCCGTATGGCCGAAATCACCGTACCGGATCGTTTTCCCTATTAGCGTGAATCACTACCTGAGTGCGATGGATCGCAAGTATTTCAGTGGATTAACGCGAGCGCGGAATGATGGGCAAGCGAAATAGCTCGACTGCGTTAGCGGTCGTAGCCAACGCAATATCATTGGCAGTTTCACCTCTCAGCATACTGATACTTTCCCAGACACTGACCAGGTAGGCAGGTTCATTACGCTGCCCGTTGCGGCTGGCATCGGATTGGTCCGGAGCATCGGTTTCCAGTAACAGCGCATCCAGAGGTAGCTGGGCAACCAGTTCGCGTAGGCGCTTCGCACGCTCAAAGGTAACAGCACCGCCAAAACTCAATTTATAGCCCAGATCTATCAGCCGGGTAGCTTGCTGTCTGGATCCATTGAAACTGTGCACCATGCCGCGATAGTGACCCGATGAACGGATCATGCGGATAACATCTTCAACCGCCTTGCGGGCATGGATGACGACGGGCAAATCGAATTCACGCGCTAGCGCCAATTGCGCTGAGAACAGATGCTGCTGGCGTGCCTTGTCAGCACCGGCTATGAAGTAGTCGAGTCCACATTCACCAATAGCAACGGGTTTTTCGCGCCCGATCCAAACGGCCAGATCGTCAATATCACCGGTTTCATGTTCATCATGAAAGCAAGGATGCAGGCCATAGCACGCGTAGAGATCATGATGCTGCTCACACACGGCCTTGATTCGTGGCCATAGACGTCGAGAGATTCCCGGTACTACCTGTGCGATGACATTGGCGGCGCGTGCGGCTTCCAGAACCGAAAGCCTGTCATTTTTCAACCGGTCATCGTCGGTATGGACATGACTGTCGATCAGCGGGGGAAGGAGCTGACTTGGCTTGGGCAATTTGCAGACTGATCCTGACCGAAAAACGTGTAACAATCTACCATGTGAATGCATGTCTTATTGCCCGGTGTTCCGGGGTGTAATGAAGTGGTGGGAGAACAGCGATGCGCTGGAAAAAAGGTCGACGAAGCAGTAACGTTGAAGATAGACGCGGAGCGGGGCCAGGCCGAGCTCGAATGCCGGGCCGTGGCGGACTGAAAATTGGCGGCGGTGCCGGAATCATCGTATTACTGATTGGCATGTTTCTGGGTGTGGACTTATCGGGCCTGCTAGGAACCGGTGGTAGTTCGTCTACCGCAAACCTTCCCAGATTGGCTCCACAGTCCAGCGAAACAGTACGTAACGATGATGAGGCAACGGCTTTCGTCTCTACCATGCTGGCCTACAACGAAGACGTCTGGACCAAGCTGTTCAAGGAATCCAACCAGCAATATCAGCCCGCCAAGCTGGTCATCTTCGACGGCGGTGTTAACTCAGCCTGTGGTTATACATCCTCGGCTGCAGGTCCTTTTTACTGTCCCGGGGATTACCAGATCTATATTGATCTGAACTTCTTCCGGGAGCTGCAGAAAATGGGAGCAGGTGGTGACTTCGCACAAGCCTATGTGCTGGCTCATGAAGTGGGTCACCATATTCAGAATCTGCTGGGTGTCTCCATGGCAGTGCAGAAACGTCAACGCCAGGTCGCCAAGATTGAGGCGAACCAACTCTCTGTGCGAGCAGAGTTACAGGCCGATTGCTATGCCGGTGTCTGGGCTCACCATGCGCACAAAGACAACCAGCTTCTTGAGCCGGGAGATCTGGAAGAAGGCATGAATGCCGCTGCGACGATTGGCGATGATGCACTGATGAGCAAAGCAGGTGCCCGAATACGTCCTGAGGCCTTTACCCACGGTTCTTCCAAGCAACGTCAGGAATGGTTGTACCGGGGGTTGAATTCAGGTGACCCGCAGCAGTGCGATACGTTCGCTAGTTAAGAAAGCAGATACTTCAATGCGAATGGATCGAGAGGAGTTCCTCGAGTGGCCGCGTAAACGCGTGACTCTGCTGGGAATGTCAGGTGTTGGCAAGACACGTCTGGCCAATATGCTCAGAAACGATGACTGGTTTCACTACTCGGTGGACTACCGCATCGGTACTCGGTATCTGGATGAGCCGATTCTGGATAACATCAAGACGCAAGCCATGCAGGTGCCATTTCTGCAAGAGTTGTTGCGTTCCGACTCCATCTATATCAGCAACAATATCACTGTTGATAATCTTGCACCTCTGTCCAGTTTTCTGGGCATGCTGGGCAATCCGGATAGGGGCGGATTGGCATTGAGTGAATTCAAACGCCGACAACAACTGCATCTCCAAGGTGAGCTTGCGGCCATGCGCGATGTTCAGCAGTTTGTGGAAAAGGCCAGAACCATCTATGGCTACGATCATTTTCTAAACGATGCCAGTGGCAGTTTCTGTGAAATCGAAGACTCATCTGTCATTGATGCAATCGCTGCCAACACACTCGTGATCTATATCAAGACAAGCCCTGAGGATGAAGCTTTCCTGATTGATCGTGCAGCACAACATCCTAAGCCGCTCTACTACCGTGAGCCGTTTCTTGATGAGCAACTGACAGAGTATTATCGTGAAACCGGACTTGAGTACACGGTTCAGATAGACCCATCGGATTTTGTACGCTGGGTATTCCCCAGATTGTTCAAGACTCGCCTACCGCGATATCAGCAGATTGCCGATGCTCACGGCTATGAGATATCGGCGCGCGATGCGTTCGAGGTACAGAACGCGAGTGAATTTCTTCAGTTGATTGGCGATGCGCTCTAGCGCTGAGGATCATCAATGCCATTAGTCGCCCATAACGACTTACCCAGTTTCAAGCGATTGCGTGCAGAAGGCCACCGGATCCTGTCGCCGGAACGTGCTCATGAGCAGGATATCCGTGCGCTGCATATCGGCTTGTTGAACATGATGCCGGATGCAGCTCTGGGAGCTACGGAACGACAGTTTTTCCGTCTTGTCAGTTCCAGTAATTCAATCTCGCAGTTTTATATACATCCGTTTACGTTGGACGAGATACCGCGAGGCGCTGCGGCACAGCAGCACATCGATCAGTATTACGAACCTCTGGCCAATATCCGTGAACTGGGTCTGGATGCATTGATCATATCGGGTGCCAACGTGACCCAGCCCGATCTTAGCCAGGAGGTGTTCTGGGACCCGTTGTGTGAGGTCATCGAATGGGCCGATGCTAACGTAACCTCCACACTGTGTTCCTGCCTGGCTACTCACGCGGTTCTACTGGCAAGGTACGGTATTCGTCGGCAAGCGCTTCCAGACAAGTGCTGGGGGGTCTATGAGCATGATGTGATCAGAAAGGATCATCCGTTGGTACAGGACATCAACACTCGGTTGTTTGCACCACATTCAAGATTCAATGAGGTCAGCGAACAACAACTGACAGAAGCAGGATTGCATGTCCTGATTACCGGTCGTGAGCCTGGTATGCATCTGTCGGTAAGTCCTGACGGGTTTCGCACCCTGTTCCTGCAAGGTCATCCAGAATACGACACCATCAGCCTGATGAAGGAATACAAGCGTGACGTGGGAGAATTCATTCACGGCCCGGCTGCGCAGTATGCGCCTATGCCACAACACTATTTTGATCGTTACACCCGAACGTTACTGGATGAGTACAGTGAGCGTGTCCACATGGCCCTGGAAGCTGGGCAGCAAGCTCCCGAATTTCCTGAGAATCTGGCCACTCCGCGGCTATCCAATACCTGGCACGATAGCGGTGAGGCTTTGGTGGGAAACTGGCTGGGGCTGGTCTATCAAGTTACTCATCGCGAGCGTGCGTTGCCGTTCATGGATGGTGTAGATGTCAACGACCCGCTAGGCTGGTTGGCTGGAGATGTGTCACGGCTCACGTAATGGTGTTTGCTACTCCATTGAAGCACTGCTAGCGCCGACAAACTGTATGGGAATCCTCATTCAGCTTTAAACATGTTCATAGGAAGGAAGTTAATCGGATCTGCCGTTTTCATTGGCATGTTTTTTTGGCAGATCGCTGTATTTTCAAGCGCTGCATACGGCAGCACTGACGAATACCCGAGGGCTCAAGTGCCCGCCTGGGTTGAAGCAACGGTGCCGTTTGATCCACAGCTTTTGCCCGTGGCCGAAGCCAGTTATGGTTTTCGTAGCCGTATTAACGAATTTCAGTTCAATGGTATTGAGCCTGGTAACAGCAGCTACTATCAGGCAATCGAGTATGAGTTAAGTAATCAATACGGTGTGGAGAACTACTCCAGTATCGACTTGTCATTCGATCCGAGCTACGAGCAACTCAAACTTCACGAACTCATCATCAAACGTGGCGACACCTTGATTGATAAATTTCCCGGCGCACGGTTTGATCTGCTTCGGACCGAGAGCGAGCGAGCCGAATTGATTTATGACGGCACACGCACTCTGGCTATCGTGCTGGATGACGTACGCGCGGGTGATGTCATACGCTATGCCTATACGATTGAAGGTGAGAATCCTATCTATCAGGGACACCGGGAATTTCGGGTTAATACCGAGCTCTGGAATGCGGTGGATCGACAGTACACGCGTATTCTGACGTCCAGTGACAAGCCCTTGAACCGTCGTATGCGAGGTGCTGATGTGCCATTGCTTGTGAATGAGGAAAACGGCATCACGGAGATCATCATCGATCAACGTGGCATTGCTGAATTCGACAGGGAAGATGATGTGCCTAGCTGGCATTTCGACAGAGGTACTATCGTATTCAGTGATATGGCAGATTGGCGTTCGGTTGTCGACTGGATGCTGCCGATGTATGCGTTGCCAGAAGCTTCAGTACCCGAGGTGATCACTATCGCCAGTGTTATCAAGACCTCTCATGAAGCACCCGATGCACAGATCGGTGCGGCGCTTCGATGGGTGCAGGAAGAGGTTCGCTACTTCGGTGTGGAGCTGGGTAAGAACTCTCATTGGCCATCACGACCTGAGGAGACACTGCAGCGTCGTTTCGGCGACTGTAAAGACAAGGCGCTGCTATTGATTGCCGTTCTCAGAGAGCTGGGTGTTGAGGCTTCTCCGGCGCTGGTTAATACAAATCGTGGCCTTGAAGCTTCAAATTATCCTTTCCGGATGCATGCCTTTAACCACGTCATCGTTCATGTGCTCCAAAATGGTGAGTCGCATTTCATAGATCCTACAAGGCGCAATCAGTCCGGTGCGTTGGGTGATATGCATGAGCCAGACTACGGTAGAGCTCTGATACTATTACCTGACACATCTGGGCTTACCGAGATGGGGAACTCACGCTCCAAACACAAGTTGACCATTGCCAAGCAATTGGCAATACCCCGGTTAATTGAGGGCAGTGAGGCCGCGAGTGTTGCGATGTTTACGGTTAACACCGAAAAGCGGGGTCGACTGGCAGAGTCTGTTCGGCACAGTCTGGAAACAACAGGGAAACAGGGCATTGCTGATGACTTCCTTGATTATTACAAAGACTATTTCGAGACAGTGTCAGTGGACAAGGAAATCGAGATTGTCGACAGTGCAGAGAACACCATGCTCATTACAGAGCAGTACCGTATAAACGATATATGGATGTCTGATGAAAACGTGAAACGCTACCGATGGTTGCACGCTGACGAGATTATGAGCTACCTTGATCATCCTGAACAGATACGCAACAGACGGCAACCGTACGAGTTGATACACCCTGTTGCCATCGAGGAAAGCTGGACTGTCTCCATGTCAGAGCCACTGATCACAGATGAGCTGGATGAGCAGTTCAGTAATGCCTGGTTGTCGTTCAGTAAACAGTCTACAGTCAGCGATGATGGTTCGCAGCTGACGGTGACCTTCCGCTACAGCACTCTGGCTAATGAGGTGGCTGCAGAAGAGCTGCAGGAGTATGCTGAATCTGTCAAAGAAATTGAAGATATGGCATCGTTTTATCTTGAGCATCAGCCACCAACATTGTCTGTCCGCACGATAGCCAGCAACCTCGCCAAAGCCGGTGCTGTACATTACTGGTTCCTGCTATTGGGTGTCATTGTGCTGGTGAACAGATATCGTGGCTCAACCCGACAGCAAGACCATGCAACAGGCTAAACCGTCCGGCGGTGGATAGAGTGGGCCTGACAGGTGTCAGTGAGGTTAATGCAGATCTGCTGAAAGTGCTCGGACTTGTCCTGGGCATTCTGGTGGTTGCCACCATCATCGGCCGGATGATGGCCAGACGATCCACTGAGAACAACGCATCCCTGATCGACAATCTCAATGCCCGGATCAATGCCTGGTGGGCCATGGTTGTGTTAATCGGACTTGCCTTTCTGGGTGGCAGTACGGGTGTGGTTCTGTTGTTTGCCGTGTGTTCTGTGTTGGCGTTGCGAGAATTTCTGGCAGTTACCTGTTTTCAGTGTGAAGACCATTGGGCGCTGATATCGATGTTTGTGGTGATACTGCCACTGCAGTACGGCTTTATATGGCTCGAGTGGTACGGTCTGTATTCCATATTCATACCCGTCTACGCTTTTCTGTTATTACCCATGCTGTCAGCTCTACGGGGTAATACGCAGCACTATCTTGTGCGCGTGGCAGAGATGCAATGGGCATTGATGATCTGTGTTTTCTGCGCCTCCTACGTGCCAGCCCTGTTAACTCTGAACATAAAAGGGTATGACGGCAGACAGGTTTTGCTGATTGCGTTTCTGGTGCTAGTCGTCCAGCTCAGCGATGTGTTGCAGTATGTGTGGGGAAAGCTGTTAGGACGAAGACCTGTCGCTCCAGCCCTGTCACCGTCAAAGACGGTGGAGGGTACGGTCGGTGGTATTGTCAGTGCAACGGTTGTCGGGATGTTGCTCTGGTGGATAACGCCCTTCACGATCTGGCAAGCTGGCATGTTGGCGTTGATCTGTTCGCTGATGGGGTTTATGGGGGGACTGGTACTATCTGCGATCAAACGGGACAGAGGGCTGAAAGACTGGGGAAGCGCCATTGCAGGGCATGGCGGTTTTATCGATAGGCTGGATTCAGTACTGTTTTCAGCGCCCGTCTTTTTTCACCTGGTGCGATATGGATGGGATGTGCCATGACCGATGATTCGACACAGCGTGACATAACCGATCGCCGGCCGTTGAAAAGCCGTGGCAGGGAATGGGCGACTCGACTCGCAGGTTGGCTGGCAGGCTCGGGAATATCACCTAATCAGATTTCCTTGTTCAGTGTGGTATTTGCTGTTCTGAGCCTGCTTTTACTGTGGTTATCATCCCATACCGACAGTGGTATCAGAGCACTATGTCTGGTTTTAGCCGCAATCCTGTGTCAGCTACGTCTGTTGTGCAATCTCATGGATGGAATGGTGGCGATTGAGGGGGGTAAGAAAACGCTCGATGGTCCTTTGTGGAACGAGATGCCCGATAGAGTGGCAGATGTCGCCATTCTGGTGGGTTTTGGTGTTGCGGCTGAGGCCATTGTGTCGGGCTGGGCTGCTGCATCAATCGCGCTTACCATCGCCTACCTGCGTGAATTGGGTAAAGGCATTGACGGGCATATTGATTTTGGCGGGCCGATGGCCAAGCCACAGCGTATGGCACTGGTTACGCTAGTGTTGTTGCTGGCTGCGGCAACCATAACAGTGTTGTCTTCGCCAGCAGCCGAGCGTTACGGCACGCTAGTGCTACAGGCAGGTTTAGGGATCTGTATAGCGGGATCGCTGATCACGGTATGGCGTCGAACACACCATATTCAGCGGCGCTTGTTACGCCACTGACGTGCAGCCATTATCAGGCGAAGACTGATACGTGCGAGCCAGTGTGTGGAGGCAACGCGATACTTACTGTAGACCACTCTGTCAGCCAGACAACGGTTGAACATGTCAGCGTCGGCTGACGCACAGGAATCTATACGCTCGATAGCCGGGTTCTGAAGAACATGCTCAATAATGTTCAACATCAGTATATGTCCGACAGAATAGGCTTTCCATTGATTGTCGAAACCGATCTTGTAGATCAGTAGAGTGCCATTGTTGATTAACCCGTATTGTGCTGCCACAGGCTTGTCGTCGAGATAGGCAACCGCCAGCATCAATCGGCCAGACTTTGCGGCATGAACGGCTGTGGTCTCCATGAATGAGAAAAGCGCAGGATGCGATGCAATGGACGAACCGTTGGCTGCTTTCCAGCTCTGGTTTTCCACGAGACTAAGGCCTTGCAGCAGCCGCGAAATTTGCTGCGGATTGTTCTCTGCATACTCTACGCGCCACGTACCAATATCAGCCAGTCTGCGCTGTTTGCGTTGTAGCGAGTTCCGGCTTTTCCCGCTCGTGATCTGTTGCCAATATTCTGGAAATGCCAGTTCAGAGCTGTTTAGACTGGCGCGATCGTGAGTGTCGATCTTCTCCATCACCTGGACTGCCCCTGTTTCCACTAACAGTTTACTGAACGGTTTGTGGTCGAATACTTCGTAAACATAATAATGGCGCGCAGTTGAGCCGTCGTTTAACCAGTCCCAGAAAGTCGCCATGCACTGCTTGGTGTGTTCCCTGTGGATCAGTGGAGAGCAAGACATGAAGTGGTCTTCAAACAGAGTAGAGTACTGTTCAATCGGCAATGGCAGGGGGCGAACCCTTTGCATCGGGAAAAAACCACACAACTCGTCGCCGCGCCATATCAGAACGACAAACCAGTCCGGATAGGGCATGTTGTCGAGCAATGCCAATAACGGCACTGGTTCGTAGTTCAGGTTTTCTTCGACGGCATGTTCTACCAGACGAGTCCATGCGGGTAACATTGCACGCAACTGTTCGATGGTTGAAACGCGTTCGGACTTCATGCGTTGCATGAGGGGGTCAAACCACCAGATTAAGCATTACCAGACTTACCACGAGAAACAATACCGTCATGATACCGCCCGCCCGCATGAAATCCGCGACTTGGTAGCCACCTGGACCCATTAACAGCGCGTTAACCTGATGAGTAGGTATCAAAAACGAGTTGGAGGTAGAGATGGCTACGGTGAGTGCAAACACCGCAGGGTCTGCATCGACAGCAACAGCGATGTTGACCGCTAGCGGCACGAGCAAAACGGTAGCGCCGATGTTGGACATAACCAGCGTAAAAAAGGTGGCAAGCAAGGCTATTACAACCTGCAGGACCCAGTTGGGAACGTCACCTACCAGCAACAGTATTTCCTGAGCTATCCATGCAGCAGTCCCTGATTGGTCGACCGCTATTCCCAGCGGTATGAGGCTTGCCAGCAGAAAAACAGTTTGCCAGCTGACAGCGTCGTAGGCCTCATCCATGGTCAATACGCCCGACAGCACCATGCCTATGGCCCCGGTGAGTAGTGAGATAGACAGGCTGTCGGTCAATAGAAACAGAGTCAGTGCCAGCGTGAAAAAGGTCAGTGCTTCGCGGATCTTGTTGGTTCGCAAATCCTCATACTTGACGTCTGTCGCCAGTACGAAGTCACGGTTACGCGACAGGTTTTTCAGATCCTTCCAGCTTGCGTGTACAACCAGTGTGTCACCGGCGAGTAGTTTCTGGTCGCGAAAGCCTCGCTTGATGATTTCTTCATTTCGGTAGATTTGCAGGATGTTGGTACCGAAACTTCTGCGCGGTTTGATGTCGCCAATCAGTTTGCCGATCAGTCCGGAGCCCGGCGGGATGACCATTTCTGCTATGCCGCCGTGCTGGGCGTTGAGGACATCAGAAAAGCGATCCGGTTCACCGAGAACTTCCCAATGGTTTTCACGGCAGTAGGCTGCAATCTGTTCTTTGTCTCCCATTAGTCCCAGTCGAGTATTGACCCATATGATCTCTTCCCTGTCAGGTGGGACCTTCACAACATCACCGCTGTATAGCGCTAGCATCAACGGAGTGTTGGGGTTGTTCTCCTCAACCTGGTGAATAGACATGCCTACCTGTGGACTGGCGTCGGTGATGCGCACTTCTACCAGCTCGCCTTTGATGCCATATAGTCGTTCAAAATACTCAGAGGCTCGAGAGGTTCTGTTGGTGTCAGATTCGTTGCCCTTTGGCAGTACAAAGCGCCCGGCAAGAATGAAATAGACAATGCCAGTGATGACCAGCGCAATGCCAATGGGGGTTACTGAGAAAAGTCCGAAGGTGTCCATCTGCAATTCAGCGGGTAGCGTCTTATTGGACGAAATCAACAGATCGTTCAACAGTATCAAAGGACTGGAGCCGATCATGGTGACGGTACCACCCAATATCGCGCAGAAGCCCATCGGCATCAGTAGGCGGGACATGGGGATGTCGGTGCGAGCACTGATGCGGGAGACAACTGGCAGGAACAGGGCGGCCGCGCCGATGTTCTGCATGAAACTGGATATGATGGCCACGGTGCCAGAGATTAGCGGGATAATTCGCTGCTCAGTCTTGCCACCCTTATTCATGATGATGGCGGCAAGCTTTCCCATCAGGCCGGTCTTGTCCAGCCCGGCACCGATGATCATGACGGCGATGACCGAAATAACTGCATTGCTGGAGAAGCCTGAAAACAGATCTTCTCTGGAGATTATGGGCTCTATGCCCGGGAGCATCGTGCTGAGTCCCAGCAGAACCATGACACAAATGGCTGCCACATCGACACGCAGTATTTCAAACGCGAATAGTATGATCGTTATTGTCAGCAAGCCCATGACCAGCAGCATCTCCGTGCTGAGTGTGAGCTGCTCGATCATGGAGCGTTGCGTGTGTACAGCAGATCAACCACCTCGTGTCCGAGGCGATGTCCCCGTTTCTCGAAGCGAGTGACGGGTCGCCAGTCGGGTCTGGGTGATGGTTTGCCAGGGCCAGCCTGATTGGTGAAGCGTGTATCGCCTTCCAGCCTTTCGATCATCCATTCGCCGTACTCTGCCCAGTCTGTTGCGCAGTGCAGTACCCCGTGGGGTTTGAGAGTTCTGGCCACGGCATCCAGAAAATCTTTCTGCACGATGCGGCGCTTGTGATGGCGTTTTTTGTGCCATGGGTCCGGGAACAATAGCAGCACCTTATCCAGGCTTGCCGGTTGCAACATGTTTTCAAGAACTTCCATGGCGTCATGCTGGAGGAGACGCAAGTTGCTTATACCGGCGCTTTCCATGCCAATCAGAGCGTGGCCAATACCAGACTCGTGAACTTCCGCACCCATGATGTTGATGTCGGGGTGCTGGCTCGCCATGCTCAGCAGAACATCGCCATTGCCAAAACCAATTTCCAGCCACACAGGCGCAACTCGGCCAAAGGTGTCGTCCAGATTAATGGGTTCGTCGGAGTAGGGGATACCAACTTGGGGCAACAATCGTTGCAACGCATCGGTTTGGGCCGCGGTGGTACGGCCGTTGCGAACCACGAAGCTACGGATGGAACGCCGAGTCAGACGATCCACTGATGCTGCATCTGGGGCAGGCTGACGGTCGCTGTCGACCTCGTCAGGGATGACCATCTATGCTCCATTGCCGGTGACGCCCGTTATTGGGCGAACACGTGAATCGTGTGCCTAATATTATAGGCGGCAATGTTAAAACAGGTTTGGAGATTTATGGGGTCATCGGTCGGAAGACGATGTGGCCAGTGCGCGTTGCCGGCGTAAACTGGCCCATCGGGATGACGTACGGATCAGCGGCGACGGCCACCGCGTTTGCCGCCTTTACGGGGCTCTTCAAATTGCACTTTCAATGACTTGTCACCGATAATTTTGCCATTAAGGCCCGCAATGGCTGCGCGTGCCTCATGCCCTTCCATCTCGATAAAGCCAAATCCCTTACATTTGCCCGTGAAGACGTCAGAAGCAAGCTTAATGGAGCGCACTTTTCCGTATTCGTTAAACATTTCGGTCACTGTATCTTCAGTGGATTCCAGCGGTAGGCCACCAACAAACATCTTTTTCACGTATTAACCTCGTAGTTCGCAATCGATCAACGATGCGGGCAAAGCCAAACCACCAATTCCTGGGGGTGGAATTAATGACGGATTTAAAACATCGTTTGTTATCAGTGTGTCCCGAGCCAAAGCGGTAGATCGCTTTGTTAGCGGCGCCTATGCGAACTGGAAGGGAGTCTGACAGATTCTTAAGTTGACGATATTGTACTCCTAAGTTGACACATTTGCTAGGAGTGCAGTGGCCTGAAACGGACGAATAGCGGGCTTCCGGCCACCTTATTCTCGGACAGCTTCCTGGTACAACCTGTTCTTCTCGGACCGTTTCAGTTTTTTGATTTGCCATTCGAGACGCGTGGCGTCTGCCCGATTTTTCTGATAGTCCGTATAAACCAGTGTTACCGGTCGGCGCCCGCGCGTGTAGCTTGCCCCACCGCTCAGCAAGCCGTTGTGCTGCTCAAGGCGTCTTGTGAGATCGGTCGTGATTCCAGTGTACAGCGAGTCGTCTTTACACCGTACCATGTAGACACACCAACGCAACGTGACCTCGGATGTCAACTCGGTTTCCTGATCCTGCCTTCGGCGCTCTTGCACGTGTTTATGGCCAACAGAGCTATCGTTTTTTGCCACAGTTGCGATTTTGTGTCGTGGGAATTGGGGGCGTGGGAACGTGGGTGGTGGAGGCTCTGGCCCGCACGGGCGTTGGGCACATCACAATGATAGACCACGATGACATCGCAATAAGCAATGTCAACCGACAGCTCCATGCGCTTCAATCCACGCTAGGGCAATCCAAGGTGGATACCATGAAAGCCAGGATCAAACAAATCAACCCTGCTTGTGAAGTCCATGCCGAAGACGATTTCCTCGTGGAGAAAAACCTCGAGCACTACCTGGATCGTAATTTTGACGTCGTTATCGACGCTATCGACAATATCCGTTTCAAGGCAGCCATGATTGCATTCTGCAAGCGTCGCAAGATCCGAATCATCACAACCGGAGGTGCGGGTGGCAGGACAGATCCCCTGGCGGTCGGGGTGGCTGATCTGTCAAGAACGTGGAATGATGCGCTCGCGGCCAAGGTCCGGTCGAGATTGCGGTCCGATTATGGGTTTACGGCAAATCCTAAGCGCCGGTTCGGTATCGAGTGCGTGTATTCATCCGAACAACCCGTGTACCCCGGAGCGGGTGGTGAGGTGTCGCACGCAAGGCCCGGAGTGCCCGGAGCCAGGCTGGACTGCGATCAGGGCTATGGTTCTGTGTCGTTTGTTACAGGTACCTTTGGTCTCATTGCAACATCCCGAGCAGTAAACAAGGCATTGGCGCAACGTTTGCGTAGTGATAGTTAAGTTAACCTGTGCTGGTAATGAAAAAAGGACTACATCCCCAATTCTGGCAGGACCGCCTGCGAACCAGCCTGATAGTGCTGGCGCTTGGCGTGTTTCAGCTTGGCTGCTCGGGTTCGTCGGCGCCGCCTGACACCGCGGAAAATCAGCCGGCAAATCCACCCGAGCAATCGTCTGTTGATCGTATTCCAACAGTATTGCTGCAGCTCCAGGATGATCCCGGTCTGATTGCCGATATCCCGAATATAGTGAATAGCGTCACCTTGGCGAATACCGGTCTGCAGGTGGCATACACGCGAGCTGGCCAGGAAGCAGATGCTCCGGCGCTTGCTATCGAAAGCCAGTGGGTGCACATGCAAACCTGTCTGGAACAAACCGCTGTACCGCCTATTGTCGTTGTGAAGGAGGATGAGGTTATCCCCTTTACAGCGAACGATGATGTGATTTACGGCATCGAGGGTATTCCGAACGCCAGTTCCAGTAAACAGGATGTTCCTCTCATACAAGTTCTGGCGACTGACTTCGACGGCACTCTGGGTAATCCCGGATTCAACCTGCGTTCGATCATGGGGCGGCTACTGTGGATTTCAGCAGGATTAGCGGAGCGTGATTATCCATTTCAGTGCGCACGACAACAAATCGAAACAGGCCTGTGACGACACTCTCTGAGAAGCGTCCTCCCAGTGCTGCCGTTCTGTTAATCGGTAACGAATTACTGAGCGGTCGCACGCAAGACTCTAACCTGGCTTACATCGCCTCACGCATGGACGGGCATGGCATACGTCTGCTTGAAGCACGTGTGATTCCCGATGAGCCTGATGTTGTAATCAACAGCATCAATGAGCTTCGCGCACGCCACACCTATCTGTTCACGACAGGAGGAATCGGGCCAACACACGATGATATAACAGCAGATTGCGTTGCAAAAGCCTTCGGGGTGACGCTACCTCATCATCCAGAAGCGACACAGCGGCTGATGGAATACTTTGCCGCCCGCGATATCGAACCGAATGAAGACCGGTTGAGAATGGCCAGGATTCCTGAGGGGGCCTCGCTGGTAGACAATCCAGTGTCAGCCGCGCCGGGATTCAGGATGCAGAATGTCTTCGTATTCGCTGGAGTACCACGCATAATGCAGGCAATGCTCGATTCAGTCATGCCGCAATTGCAGGGTGGTTCCATCATGCACAGCGTAACGGTTGCCTGTGATCTTGGAGAGGGCTCGGTGGCTTCGGCTTTGAGAGCGCTGCAAGCTCAGTATCCAACCCTGGACATAGGTAGCTACCCTGGCAAAGTGCAGGATGAATTTCGTCTGTCACTGGTTGTGCGTGGTACTGATCAGGAGGCGCTAGAGGAGGCCAGGCTTTTACTGATAGATACGATTGCCGGTATTGGCGGTAACATTTTTTAAGTTCATGGCAAGCGCGATACCGTCGGTTTTTTTAATGGTCCGGTGGATGCTCCCATAGTCAGGTTTGCCTCTAACAGTTCGGACATCGGAGACAGCTGAGGATTATCGATCAGCTTGAGCAGCATTTCTGCAGCGCGCATGCCGGCAAATCTGACTGATGATCGTGTTGCCGTAAACTGAGGAAAAGGATCACTGTTGTGAAAGAATGAGAGCTCATCATCGTGAATGATGACAGACACGTCCTCGCCCATTACTAGTCCGGATTGAGATATGGCGCGTCGTATACCGAGTGCCACTACATAAGATGAAACCAGAAACGCTGTTGGATGGTCTGCACGTGCCAGCATGGCCTTGGCTGCCACATAGCCATTGGCTTCGCTCATCTCGGCACTGGTCATCAGTTCGTCATTAATAGGAAGTGCTGCTGCTTTCATGGCTTCCAGATATCCCTGACGTCTGAGCCAGGCAAAATTGAAAATTTCCGGGCCGTTGACCAGTGCGATGCGTTGGTGGCCCAGATCAATCAGAAGTTGTGTGGCGCGTTGAAAGGCGCGGCGATTGTTCGTATCTACCCAACAGTAATCAAGCGTTGAATCGCTTACCCGGCCATGAACAACGAAAGGCAGTTCCATTTCTTTCAGCAATGCCACTCGAGAATCGTTCTTTCGGGGTGAGTGGACAATGACCCCGTCCACAGAACCTTTTGCGACGATGTTGCGGTAGGTTTCCTCCTCGTTCTGATCCTCTGCCATGGTGAGTAGCAGTTCATACCCATTAGCCGTGTAGGTCTGGCTGGCACCGGCGATGAACTCACCGAATACCGGGTTGACCACCTCATTTTCGGAGTACATCGGAATGATATGGCCAATGGCCATGGCCCTACCCGTGGCAAGGCCCATGGCACGGGTGTTGGGTCGGTAATTATGCTGTGCGGCTGTTTGCATGACCCGCTGGCGCGTGGATTCACGCACCTCCGGATATCCGTTGAGTGCACGACTGACAGTGGTTTGCGACAACCCAAGCACATCTGCAAGTTCTTTGAGATTCATGGGTGGCAATACAAGTGTTTCAGAGGCGCAATTTTGAAATCGCTTTGGGCAGACCATAAACGGCCGATCAGACTAAGTCAAAAAGCGTCATTTTTGCAGCAAAATCCATGAGTACGACGATTTTCATCCCTCGCACGAAAATTGTGCAACATTGCTTGACACTGATTTCCGGCTCGTGAATACTCCCGCTTCCAAGGCGCTTTGGATTTCTGGTCGTGACAGCTGTTCCTGGTCATGCATTGGTATCAAGAAGTGCTCTCGAACACTTTTGGAGAAACTATGAAGTCTTTTATGAAGTCTGCCGTTGGGGCAGGTGTGGCCGCCGTACTGCTGGCCGCTAGCGCGGCAAACGCTGCAGATCTGAAATTCGCACCAGGTGAAGGCGACTTCAACTGGGAGAGCTACGAAGCTCTTCAGTCCATGGATCTGAGCGGTGAGCAAGTCACTGTCTTTGGCCCTTGGTTAGGACCGGATCAGGTCCTTGTAGAAAGCGTTCTGGCCTATTTCGCTGAAGCCACTGGCGCAGATGTGAAGTACACAGGGTCTGATAGCTTCGAGCAACAGATCATGATTGACGCTGAAGCCGGGTCTGCACCCAACATTGCTGTTTTCCCGCAGCCAGGTCTGGCAGCAGGCATGGCGAAGCGTGGCTTTCTGGCACCACTGGGCGATGAAACAGCTAGCTGGATCAGCGAAAACTATGCTGCCGGTCAATCCTGGGTAGACCTGGCCACTTTCGAAGATGAAGCAGGCGAAGAAAACCTGTTTGGTTTCTTTTTCAAGGTTGATGTCAAATCACTGGTCTGGTACTCACCTGAAAACTTTGAAGATGCAGGCTATGAAGTGCCAACATCCATGGAAGACCTTAAGGCACTGACTGACCAGATAGTGGCTGAAGGCGAGACACCCTGGTGTATCGGGCTGGGTTCCGGTGGCGCTACAGGCTGGCCTGCTACAGATTGGGTTGAAGACATGATGCTGCGCACTCAGCCAGCCGACGTCTACGACCAATGGGTCAGCAATGAAATCGGCTTCGATGACGAGCGTGTCGTTGCAGCGATTGAAGAGTTCGGTTACTTCGCTCGCAATGACGACTATGTATCTGGCGGAGCCGGTGCGGTTGCATCAACTGACTTCCGTGACAGCCCGAAGGGACTGTTCTCATCGCCTCCACAGTGCTACCTGCACCGTCAGGCATCTTTCATCCCGGCTTTCTTCCCAGAAGGAAACGTGGTGGGTGAGGATTCGGATTTTTTCTACTTCCCGTCTTACTCTGAAAAGGATCTGGGTTCACCAGTACTGGGTGCCGGAACCATGTTCTCGGTGACCAAAGAAAGCAAAGGTGCGATGGCTCTGATCGAATTCCTGAAATCCCCTATCGCTCACGAAGTCTGGATGGCTCAAGAAGGCTTCCTGACACCTCACGCGGGTGTTAACACCGAGCTGTATGGTTCTGATTCTCTGCGCGGCATGGGTGACATTCTGCTGAACGCTACAACCTTCCGTTTCGATGGATCTGATCTGATGCCTGGTGGCGTTGGCGCTGGATCATTCTGGACAGGCATGGTTGATTATGCCGGTGGTAAGGATGCTGCAGAAGTTGCCAAAGGCATTCAGGACAGCTGGGATGCACTTAAGTAATTAGTCCTTAATGCAAGTGCGGCCCACCATTCGATGGGTCGCGCTTGTCAAAACGTAATATTTTGTATTTCAAGTAGTGCCTTGTCTGTCATGTGGTGCAACTTCGCACTCTTGTACTAGTCTACGTGCCCGGAGGGTGTATGCATCCAGCTTTACAGGCAGTACTCACTATCGTCATTGGTGTTGGCGGGTGTGTCGGATATTTTTACTTTTCCAATCAGTTTCTGGACAAGGTCATGTTTCGCGCCTCCGGCCCGAACGCAGGCAGAAACATCAGCCGCGCCAACATGATCAGGCCCTGGCTATTCCTGTTTCCAGCTTTGGCTGCGCTGAGTGTCTACCTTGCGTACCCGGTTATTGAAACACTTCGCCTGTCGTTGACAGAGCGTCTCCCCGGTAACGAATCGCGGTTTGTCGGGCTGCAAAACTACCAGAACATGTTCAATGAGCCCAAGTTCTGGGAGGCCATGCGTAACAACATGATGTGGCTGTTGATCGTACCGGCCTTTTCAACCATGTTCGGATTGCTCGCTGCACAGCTGTCTGACCGGGTTCGCTGGGGCAATCTGGCAAAGTCGCTAATCTTCATGCCAATGGCGATTTCCTTCGTTGGTGCGGCAGTCATCTGGAAGCTGGTCTACGATGCGCGTCCCATAGATCAGGATCAGATTGGTGTAATGAACGCCATCTATCTGTTCTTCGGGGGCACTGAGCCGCAGAACTGGCTGACTATCCCTGGCTGGAACAATATTTTTCTGATGGCTGTGCTTGTCTGGATACAGACTGGCTTTGCGATGGTTATTCTGTCAGCTGCCCTGAGGGGCATTCCCGAAGAAACTGTTGAGGCTGCCATTGTCGATGGCGCCAACCCGTTTCAAGTGTTTTTCAAGATCAAGGTGCCACAGATCATGGGCACCATCGTGGTGGTCTGGACCACCATCACCATCGTGGTGTTGAAGGTGTTCGATATTGTATTTGCGATGACCAACGGACAATGGGAAACGCAAGTGCTCGCCAACTACATGTACGACAAACTCTTTCGAGCTAACGACTGGGGTATTGGTTCAGCAAGCGCCATGATCATCATGCTGCTGGTGTCTCCGATACTGGTCTGGAACGTTTATAACGCACGCAAGGAGATGCAATAATGGCTAGCATTGCCGGTACGAAGTCCAGTCTGGTCTGGGCCGTTCATCTCTCATTGCTGGCCATGGTGCTGTTGTGGCTGTTTCCAACCGCAGGCCTACTGGTGTCCTCGTTTCGAACCGGTGACCAGATTGCCACCAGTGGCTGGTGGAAATCGCTGGGCGACTCTGAGCAGAACCTGACTCTGCGAACCGGTGGCGCAGCCGAACAGGCTGAGAAAGACGGTCAGTTTGTCATTGAGGGTAATCTGTTTGGTGAGCCTGGTGAAGCTGTTATCTCTGTCTGGGGCACCAGCTCTCGCAGCATCAGTGACTACCAGGCAGGCGACACAGCGGACTTGTCCGAAACAGAAAAGGTGACTGTTCAGGCAAACGGTGACTACACGATGATTAACTCTGAGGCGTTTTCAGGTGGCCGTGGTCAGCGAATATTCGTTACAGCAGAAACACCGCCTGAATTTACGTTAAAGAACTACAACTATGTGCTGTTTGATCCGTCCAACAGGGAAGGCATGGCCAAGGCCTTTTTCAACACGCTGACCGTAACGATTCCAGCTACCATAATACCGATCCTGGTGGCAGCCTTCGCAGCCTATGCGCTTGCCTGGATGGATTTCCCGGGTCGTGCATTACTTATCGCGGTCGTTGTCGGTTTGCTGGTCGTACCACTGCAACTCGCACTGATTCCGCTATTGAAGCTGCACAATGAGATCGGGATAGGAAAAGGCTATCTTGGAGCATGGCTTGCGCATACCGGATTCGGATTGCCGTTAGCCATCTATCTATTGCGTAACTACATGGTGGGACTACCTCGCGACATCATCGAAAACGCCAAGGTCGATGGCGCGACGGATTTTCAGATATTCACCAAGATTATCTTGCCTTTGTCGTTTCCAGCGCTCGCCTCGTTTGCCATATTCCAGTTTTTGTGGACGTGGAACGATCTTCTCGTAGCGTTAGTATTCCTGATTGATTCCACCGGGGATACTACGGTCATGACCAAGCAGATTGTTGAATTGTTAGGTACTCGTGGAGGCAACTGGGAAATTCTGGCAACGTCTGCCTTTGTTTCAATCGCTGTGCCGTTGATGGTGTTTTTCGCAATGCAGAAGTACCTCGTTCGCGGGCTTCTGGCTGGTTCAGTCAAATAGGAGATGAGAGAAAATGGCCAACCTTAAACTGACCAATGTCGAGAAGACCTATTCAGGGTCTGTCAATGTGCTCAACAATATCAATCTGGACATCAAGACCGGTGAACTGATTGTCTTTGTCGGACCATCCGGTTGTGGCAAGTCCACGTTGCTGAGAATGATTGCGGGGCTCGAATCCATCACGGGAGGTGAGTTCACTATTGATGGTGAGCGCATGAATGAGATGCCGCCGGCTCAGCGTGGTATTGCCATGGTATTCCAGTCGTATGCGCTCTATCCGCATATGACAGTGCGGGACAACATGTCCTTTGCACTGAAACTTGCCAAGAAGACGCCTGAAGAAATTGATGCAGCTATCACCAAGGTTGCCGATACTTTGCAGCTGACAGAGTATCTGGATCGATTACCCAAGGCACTTTCCGGAGGACAACGTCAGCGTGTTGCAATCGGTCGTTCGATTGTTCGTGATCCCAAGGTGTATCTGTTCGACGAACCGCTGTCGAACTTGGATGCAGCTTTACGAGTAGCAACGCGTATCGAAATTGCTCAGCTTAAGGAGAGCATGCCTGACTCTACGATGGTCTATGTGACTCACGATCAGGTAGAAGCCATGACGTTGGCTACTCGTATTGTGGTTCTGGCCAACAAGGGCATTGCTCAGGTGGGTAGTCCTCTGGACCTGTATGAACGTCCGGAAAATGAATTTGTTGCGCAATTCATCGGCTCACCTGCCATGAATCTGTTAGCCGGCAAGATCGTTGAAACGGGTGACGTCACACAAGTCAGCGTTAACGATGGCAAAGGCGTGATCTCTGCCAACGTGCCTACAACGCCTGATTTGAAAGGCAGTGCGGTGAATGTAGGTATCCGGCCCGAAGATATGGTTCCTGCCACGGGTGACAACTACGCTTTTGAGAGCAAGGTAGAGATCTCTGAAGCACTGGGTGAAGTGACGCAAGTCTATTTTGAACGCCAGACTCCCGAGAGCTCACCGGTTATCGCAAAGCTGCAAGGTATTCACCGGGACGTTCGCTCTCAGATTATGCGTATGTCGGCAGAGCCAGCTAAAGTTCATCTCTTTGCTGAAGGCAAGTCATTACTCTACCGTTGAGCCTTGCAAGGCTTAACCAATTGTCAGGAAGAATACCCCCGCATGATTGTTTCATCGATCAGTATTGTCGAGCCCGATATTGTCATAGATAAAGACTGGTGGCGAGGAGCCGTGATCTATCAGATCTATCCGCGCTCTTACCAGGATTCCAACGAGGATGGCATTGGCGATCTGGCCGGTATCAAGGACCGGCTTGAACATATCGCCGAGCTGGGGGCTGATGCGGTCTGGATATCACCGTTTTTCAAGTCGCCGATGAAGGATTTCGGTTATGACGTTTCCGACTATAAGGATATCGATCCCATGTTTGGCGACTTGCCATCGTTTGACGAGATGGTGGAGCATGCGCACGCTCTGGGGTTGAAGGTCATGATAGATCTGGTGTTGTCGCACACCGCTGATCAGCACAGCTGGTTTGCACAGTCCAGTTCAAGCCGGGACAATGAAAGACACGACTGGTATGTATGGGCAGATGCCAAGCCTGACGGTAGTCCACCCAATAACTGGCTATCGATATTCGGCGGTCCGGGCTGGTCATGGCACTCAACGCGATGTCAGTACTACCAGCATAATTTCCTGAACTCGCAACCTGACCTTAATTTCCACAACATGGATGTGCAGGATGCCATGCTGGATGTCGCACGTTTCTGGCTTGATCGAGGTGTAGACGGCTTTCGTCTGGACACGATCAACTTCTATTTCTGTGACGACCAGCTACGCGACAATCCAGCCCTGCCTCAAGAGGAGCGTAACGCTGACATTGCGCCAGAAGTGAATCCGTATAACCACCAGAATCACCTGTATGACAAGAATCGTCCGGAAAATGTCGAGTTCCTGAAACGCTTTCGGGCAGTACTCGATGAATATCCTGCAGCAACCGCTGTGGGTGAGGTTGGGGACGCGCAATATGGGATGCAGATACTCAAGGACTACACGAAAGACAACGATCGTGTTCACATGTGCTACACCTTCGATTTTCTGTCCGCTGAGCTACCTACCTCAGAGCGAGTTGCCGCCGTACTCGAAAAATTCGAATCTGAAGCAGGCAATAGCTGGATGTGCTGGGCGTTTTCAAATCACGATGTGACACGGCATGCTACACGCTGGCGGCTGCCCAAGAAACACTATACCCAACACCTGAAAATGCTGGCCTCTCTACTGATGAGCATGCGTGGTTCTGTGTGCCTGTATCAGGGTGAAGAGCTGGGATTACCCGAAGCGGATATCCCATTCGAAAAGTTACAGGATCCGTATGGGATTGCATTCTGGCCGAAATTCAAGGGTCGCGATGGCTGTCGTACCCCGATGGTTTGGGAAGCTGATGCAGAGCATGGAGGTTTCTCCAGCGTCGAACCCTGGTTGCCAGTGTCAGATGCTCATAAAAAACTGGCAGTGTCACAACAATCTGGTGTCGACGGTAGCTTGCTCGAGCACTATCGCCAGTTCTTGTCGTTCCGAAAATCCTGTAGCCCATTGATCAAGGGAACGCTGGATGGCATTAACGTTATTGGCAATGTTCTCAGTTTTGTCCGAACCCACGAAAACGAAACCGTCTACTGCGCATTCAACATGGGCAGTGAGCGCGTGCGCTGCGAGATAAATTCAGATCGCGACCTGATGCTGATGACGGGGAACGGTTTTGAGCCTGCGCTTGATGAAGGAGCTTTGGAAATTCCCCCCTACAGCGCAGCCTTTGTCCAACTCGGTTAGCCAGGTTTATTGCTGACCGCACTTCGCTTTTTCCAAATGCCGGGTTGATTCCTGAGCGTGTGGTGTACGTGTAGAGTCCAGACAGATGCGCTGTTTGCATCTGTCTGGACACGTACCTGAATCAGTCAGTCGATTAACAGAATCAGTTAATGCTGAGCAAGCCTGATAGGTGGTGCCTGATCAGATATCGATAACGAGATTAATGCTGGTCACGCTGTCGGTGCTTGAATCAAGCGGACCACCAGAAGACAAGTCGCTGTTACTACGTGAGAAGTGAGCAACCTTGAAAGCCAGTTTTTCGGATACCTTGAAAGCGACGCCGAGGCCTATTTCCACGAAGGTGTTGTCGCTGCCGAAATCACTTCGCAGATCGGCATTGAACGTGACATTCTCGTTCACTCTGTTGAGGAAATTCAACCCGAGGTAACCAATACCACCATCTACATTTTCGCCAAATTCCAGATTGGTGTTTTTGTTACCGAAACCGATCTCTGCTGACAGGAAGCCGGTTGAATTGGAATAAAAACGATGACCAACACCGACAATTTGACGAGTGGCGCTAGTGATGTTACCTGGCTTGTCCTGCTCCCAGTCGAGAATTCCGAAGAAATACGTCTGCGGTGTGTAGTAGAACTTGGGCTGGTAACCAATGGCTATACGATCAGAGTTATCGCCCTTAACGATAGTTCGCACGGGTAACCCGTTCTCGATGAGTGGTTCACCAGTCTCTTCATCAACTTCTTCGCGAATTATGGTTGACGTGCCCTTGAAGATGGAACCGAAAACGAGGTGTTCCCAACGATTGACTGTCTTGCCCAGTCGGATCGCGCCATTGATGTTACTGGATTCAGCGTTACCTTGTGAGCTGGTAGCTCCCAGAGTGGCTGTTCCGCTCCAGCCATCAAATGCACTACTTACCAGTGACTTTTCATCGTCCTGCGCTGATGCAATTGAAGAGAAAGCCAAAGCGCTCGTTACCACCAGAGCGGCAACGGTTTTCTTTGTGGAGGTGTAACGTGTCATGTTTACTACCGAGTGTTGTTTAAAGGACTCTAAGTATGGGGCTTGAAACACAGCATGCAATGTAGCGCAACGATGTTTAACAATCTATGAAACGTGTGTCATGCGCTTGACTGTATATCTGTTGTTCAAGCACCTTTTAAGTGCGCATGTAACGTCTGTGAAACACCTTAGTGGAAAAATGTTACTCACTCTGACATGTCATCCTCACAAGTGTTGTGTGTCTATGTTGAAGCTAGCACGGGATTACCGCTTTCGTGGGGAAGACGTTCATCAGTTTATACGTGTGAGTAAGTGCAATTTATTGTGGTGGCACAGATTCGTTGTGGTGGTACAGATTCATTCCAGAGATTGAGCCAGGTTCATGAGGCGTTGTCCACAATCACCCGGCACTTTCAACACCGCCAACTCGTCGGCGCGTGTGACGCCATCGTTAATGATGAGGATAGGCTGATTTCGCCGTTGTGCATCGCGGCAAAAGCGGAATCCGGAATACACCATGAGTGATGATCCTGCCACCACCAGCGCATCTGAAGCACCCAGCGCATCCATGGACTGCCTGACGATCTGTCTATCCACATTTTCACCAAAGAAGACAACGTCTGGTTTCATGAGCCCGCCGCAATGTTCGCAGGCAGGAACACGCATTGTTGCAAGATCTTCAACCTCCAGATCAGCATCGCCATCAGGTGCGTGTTCAGCGCTGAGCGTTGTCAGCCACGCGTTGGCGCTAAGCAGTTGTTGTTGAAAGTCATCGCGATGGATGCAGTGATCACATTCCAGACAGCTAACAGTGGTCAGTCTGCCGTGCAGATCCACAACAGCTCCATGCCCGGCCTTCTGATGCAGTTGATCGACGTTTTGCGTCACCAGTAGCTCAAGGCGATTCTGTTTTTGCAGCGTTGCCAGCGCGTGATGGGCCAGCCCCGGTTCTGCTTTGCTGAATGATGGCCAGCCCACAGAGCTACGAGCCCAGTAACGTTTGCGAGCCGTTTCGTCCTTGATAAAAACCTGACCAGTAATGGGTTGCTTGCGCTTCCATTGGCCCTGTTTGTCACGGTAGTCGCCAAGACCGGATGCCGTACTACAGCCCGCGCCTGTCAATACGAATAATCTTGGGTGGCGAACAATGAACTCCGCTAATCTGATGTCGTCCGGGTCTTGAGTCAAAATGTTCAGTTGCGCAGTTTTTCGTCCAGTTGACCTTCTACATTGAAAGGAATTCTCACCGGCCAGTTGGCAAGTTTAACGAAGCCGCTGACATCGTAATCCAGTGCATTGTCCGGATTACTGGCGAGCATGAGTAGTTGGCCAAGAATACGATTCATACGAGTGCTGACCATGACTTCGATCTCAGCATCACCTTCTGCAGGCAAGGTGACTGCAGCGTTGCTGTTCCCCTGTGCCAGCTCTTCACCATTGAGTTTGGCAATAAACGTGACTGACTGCAACGCAAGGTCGTAGGTGTTAGGGTTGCTCAACTGCAACTGAAGCGCCAGTTGCTGTTTGACCAGACCCAGTTTGTGAGGTTTGACTGACAGAAGCTTTACATCCGGTGCAACCGGTTTGCTGGTGGGGAAAGTACTGCATGCGGATATCAATGCAATCAACGACAGGCAGAAAATGAACTGATAGACGTGGCGTACTGTATGGATACTCACGTGGTCAGGCTCCCCAGATCGCCTAGTAGCGACTGTATTGACGCAATACAGGCAGGCCCCGCAGTTTCAGTGCGAAGTATGCGAGGCCCGAAGCTTGCCGCGTGTGCGCCGTGACTGACGGCAAGATCCACTTCATCGGCGTCGAAGCCACTTTCTGGACCAATCAGCACAGCGACATTCTCTAGTGGGTTAGGGTCGAGTGCCAGGTAATGAGCCAGGCTCTTCTCAGCCTGGGGTGCAAGAATGAAGTACAGGCACTCAGGGCGTTGCTCAGGGTTGTCAGACACATCGGTAAGCCATTGCGATAGCTCAACCGGTTCAGCCAATTCTGGTAATCGGGTCCGGCCGCTTTGTTCGCAGGCACTCACGACTATGTTCTGCCAGTGATCCATTCTCTTGCGAAGCCGTTTTTCATCCAGTGTCTTGATGGAGTGCCGAGTGTAAACCGGTTGTATGGCGCTGACGCCCAACTCTACCGACTGCCGCAGCGTGGTATCCATGCGCTCTGCGCTTGATATCGCTTGAACCAGCTGAATAGGTAGTGGTGACTCTGTTTCGGGACGGTAGCGCTCCTGCACATCCAGTGACGCACACTTGCCAGGTGATTGTTGTCCGGTATCAATCAGCGTTGCCCGATAGTTGAATCCGTCGCCATTGAATAGTTCAACCGCGGCCTCAACGCGCATACGCAGTACTTTGACCAGATGATGGCTAGTGGGTTTGGGAAGCGTCAGTACTTGCCCTGTTGGAATGTCACTATCCAGGTAGAAGCGCGGAATACGAGCCGTTCTTCTAACGCGTTGATACAGTTTGTCGGTCATTGTCGACGCAGTCCGAGGAGCCCCGTCCGTGCAGATAGTTCCACCTTGTCGGTCAGAGTCTGCTGGCTACGTTCACGTAGCCGGGTAATGCAATGTGTAAATTCTTCTATGGCGGTGTTCAGGTCAAGCTCACGGGCGTCGGGATAATACGGTTTGGTCGCCAGAGTAATCAGATAGGCGTGGCGGTTGGTATCTCTGAAGCGTTCCAGCAAACGAGCTGTTGTCATGGTGGCGTCAGCGTCACAAAAACCGATCAGTTTCAACAGCACATCCGCCCCGGGCAATTGCGGATTAATCTCGAAGTCGTCTGCCGGGACGGATGCAACCACGGCAGGGTATTGCAGGCAAAGAGACACTGCCCGGCTCATGGGGGTCAGGCCTGTATCATTGTGGGTACGCGATGGTCTGGCTTGCGCTGGAGGAGCTCCGGCCTGTGCACTACCCAGTGATACGCCTATTAACGCTTCAAGACGACGTAGGGCCAGTTGTTTGTAAACGCCTTTGGGAATAGTTGCCAGCAATGGCTTGGCTTTCTCGGCCAATTGGGCCTTGCCGCCGATACCGGTGATGTCTATGTCGGTTGCCAGGTACTGATACAGGTAGTCAATGATGGGCAGCCGCTGCGTTAACAGATCGTTGAAGCCCGCTGCACCATCAGCCTTGACGATGGAGTCAGGATCCTCACCATCTGGCAGAAACAAAAAGTGCGCGTCTCTACCATCCTGCAGGCACGGTAGTGTGGCGGTCAGCGCGCGCCAGGCTGCTGCTCGCCCAGCGCGATCGCCGTCGAAGCAGAACACCACATTGGGTACTACCTTGAACAGTAACTCGGAGTGTTGCTGGTTAGCCGCAGTACCCAGCGTGGCAACGGCATTGTTAATACCATGCTGGGCCAAGGCAACCACATCCATGTAGCCTTCAACAACGATCGCCATACCTGCATCCTGAGCAGTCTTGCGTGCTTCATACAAGCCGTACAGTTCGTTGCCTTTATGGAACAATGGAGTTTCGGGTGAGTTGAGGTACTTGGGTTCCTGGTTATCCATGACACGACCGCCAAAACCGATCACGCGTCCTCGTCTGTCCCTGATAGGAAACATGATGCGATTTCTGAATCGTTGATAGGGACGTTTACCGCCATCACCACCAATTAGCATGCCGGTCTTTAGCATGGCCGCTTCTTCACCGGGGAAGCTCTTCTGCAATGCGTCCCAGCCATCAGGTACAAAGCCGATGGCGAAACGCTTTGCCGTTTCTCCACTCAGGCCACGCGCCTTGAGATAGTCAATAGCCTCAGGTGATTTGCGCAGCTCTGCCGTGTAGAAGGCGGCTATCGACTCCATCAGCGTGTACAGCGGTTTGCTATCGTTCCGGTTCTGAGCCGCTTTCTGGTCACGCGGGACTTCCATGCCCACCGAATCTGCCAGTGATTCGATCGCGTCCACAAAATGCATGCCTTCATATTCCATCAGAAAACTGATGGCATTACCGTTTACGCTGCAGCCGAAGCAGTGATAGAACTGCTTAAGCTGACTGACGGTGAAAGAGGGTGTTTTTTCGTTGTGAAAAGGGCAACAGGCGCTGTAGTTATTGCCGCTTTTCTTGAGTGTGACTCTTTGGTCGATGACATCGACGATATCTACTTTTGCAAGCAGATCGTCGATGAAATGTTGAGGTATCTGCCCGGCCATAGCCTCACTATACGCCGCTGGTCAGGCCTGTCCATGAAACGTTGTCATGTCTCGTGTTCAGGCCCAACCAGAGTGCTACGTTGCCGGCGTGGTTCACAACACTATGCCGCACGGCCCAGCGTTGAGAGCAGTTCACCGAGCTCGGCAGCCTTTGGCTTGATCATCCAGAAGCGCGATGCCAGCGAGTAGAAGTCCTCGACCAGGTGTTGCCCCAGGTTGCTGCCGGTCTCGGCAACGTGATCCTCGATCAGTGTATGCAGATAGTTTCTGTAGCGTTCCATCGATTCTGCATGCAGGCGATGAATGTCGATTAACTCATGGTTGTAGCGATCAACAAACACGTTGTGCTGGTCGAATACAAAGCCCAGGCCACCGGTCATGCCAGCGCCGAAGTTAACACCGGTTTCACCCAGCACCACCACGCACCCGCCGGTCATGTATTCGCAGCCGTGATCACCTATGCCTTCAATGACTGCCACGGCACCACTGTTTCGGACCGCGAAGCGCTCACCACCCAGACCGGCTGCATAGAAGTTGCCGCCGGTGGCACCATACAGGCAAGTGTTGCCCACTATCGTGGATTCGCGTCCGGCGAATCGTGCGTCGCTGGGCGGCCGGATCACGATCTTGCCACCTGCCATGCCTTTGCCGACATAGTCGTTGGCATCGCCGTCCAAGTGCAGGTTAAGGCCACCAGCATTCCAGACACCAAACGATTGCCCGGCAGTACCGGTGCAATGAATGTTCAATGGCGAATCACTCATGCCCTTGTCACCATGCAGCTTGGCAATCTCACCGGATAACCTGGCACCAATAGAGCGGTTGATATTCTTGATCGTGTAATGAAAATCCCCACCCGATTTTTTGCGTATGGCAGTGCGGCAATCAGACACCATCTGCTCAGCCAGCAAGCCCTTGTCGTGCGGTGTATTGCGTTCCACATTACAGAAACGCGGTGCTGAATCCGGGATACCGCCAGTGGCCAGAAGCGGCGTCAGGTCGAGGCGCTGTTGGCGTGGCGTATTGCCCTCAGCCGGCGTCAGGAATTCGGGTCGGCCGATGATGTCGCTCAGATTGCGCACACCCAGATGAGCCAGATGACGACGCACGTCTTCGGCCACAAATTGCATGTAGTTCATGACCTTTTCAACGTTGCCGTTGAAGTGCCTCATGCGTAATACCTTGTGCTGAGTTGCGATACCGGTCGCACAGTTGTTCAGGTGACAGATGCGCAGGTACTTGCAGCCCATCGCTATCATCGGACCCGTTCCAAAGCCAAAGCTCTCGGCGCCCATGATGGCCGCCTTGATCACATCCAGACCGGTTTTCAATCCACCATCTGTCTGTACACGCACTTTGCCACGCAGGTTGTTGGCGCGTAGTACCTGATGGGTTTCGGACATGCCCAGCTCCCACGGTGAACCGGCATACTTGACGCTGGTCAACGGCGATGCACCTGTGCCACCGTCGTAGCCCGAGATGGTGATCAGATCTGCGTAGGCCTTGGCGACCCCTGCAGCAACAGTACCCACACCGGCTTCTGCAACCAGTTTGACTGATACCAGTGCTTCCGGATTAACCTGCTTGAGGTCAAAGATAAGCTGCGCCAGATCCTCAATGGAGTAGATGTCGTGATGCGGGGGAGGGGAGATCAATGCAACACCGGGATTGCTGTGGCGCAGACGGGCAATCATTTCATTGACCTTGTGCCCGGGTAACTGACCGCCTTCACCGGGCTTGGCGCCTTGTGCAATCTTGATCTGCAGCACTTCGGCATTCACCAGGTAATGTGGTGTGACACCAAAGCGCCCGGAAGCGATCTGCTTGATCTTGGACATTTTAAGCGTGCCGTAGCGCGCCTTGTCTTCACCACCCTCACCTGAATTGGATCGACCACCGAGCCGGTTCATGGCTTCGGCCAGCGTTTCATGGGCCTCAGGGGACAACGCACCCAGTGACATGCCTGCAGAATCGAAGCGAGACAGAATGGACTCGACAGACTCCACGGCCTGAACCGGGATAGAAGGGCCCTTGGGTGTCAGATCCAGTAGATCGCGCAGCATGGCCGGGCGTCTGCCGTCGACTGTTTTCGCATAGACCGCATAGTCGTCATACTCACCGCTGGTGACTGCAGCTTGCAGCTGATTGACAACATCCGGGTTGTAGGCGTGATACTCGCCACCGTGGATATACTTGAGCAAGCCTCCCTGAGAGACTGATACCTGCGGATCAAAAGCCGTTTTTGCCAGCGCTTTGAGATCGGTCTCCAGATCGCTAAAGTCCATACCTTCAATACGGCTTGTGGTGCCGCAGAAACACAGATCGACCACAGTGGAATGTAAGCCGACTATTTCGTACAGCTGCGCACCACGGTAGCTTGAAATGGTGGAGATACCCATCTTGGACAGGATCTTCATCAATCCCTTGTTGATGCCTTTACGGTAGTTCTGTTCCAGTTGTGGCACGTCAGAGTCGGATACTTCACCGCGACGAGACAGGCCATGAATGGATTCGTAGGCAAGGTACGGGAATACACAGGTGGCGCCGTAACCGACCAACACTGCAATCTGATGTGAATCTCTGGCAGTACCGGTTTCCACCACGATGTTGGCATCACAACGACAGCCGGCTTTGATCAGTGCGTGATGTACAGCACCGGTTGCCAACAGCGCATGAACCGGCAACAGGCCCGTGATCAACTCACGGTCACTGATCACGATAATGACCTTCTGCTTTTCGGTCACCGCGTCAATAGCTTCAGAGCAGATACGCTTTACGGCCTCTGCCAGAGACTCTTCATTGGGGTCGTACATGAGCCCGATACGCACGTGTGAATAGCCCGGCTCGTCATCCATTGCCAGCAACGTATCGAATTTTTCACTAGACAGAACCGGGGAACGAACCAGCAGGCGATTGGCGTGATGATGTGTTTCGCGAAACAGGTTCTTCTCACGGCCAAGACATGTCTCGAGAGACATGACAATGGTTTCCCGTAATGGATCGATAGGCGGGTTGGTGACCTGTGCAAACTGCTGACGGAAGTTGTCATAGAGATGGCGCACATGCTCCGACATGACCGGGAATGGCGTGTCGTCACCCATGGAGCCGATTGCTTCGGCGGCACCTTCTGCCAGAACCCGAAGCACCTGATCGCGCTCTTCGAAACTGACGTTGAACATTTTCTCGTAGGTGGCCAGCTGGCCGTCCTCCATGACTGCTGATGCAGGTGGTAGATCACGCAGACGCGAGCGCAAGTGACGCGCATTTTTCTGAAGCCACTTTGCATACGGTTGACGATGCTTTAACAGGTCGCTGATATCCTGAGGTAGCAAGAGCCTGCCAGATTGAGTATCTACAGCCAGCATCTCGCCCGGCTTGAGTCTGCCTTTCTGAATGATGTCGCTGGGCAGATAGTCATACACACCCACTTCCGAGGCCAGCGTGATGTGCCGGTCCTTGCTGATGACATAGCGAGCCGGGCGCAGGCCGTTTCTGTCCAGAACGCAACTGGCGTATCGACCATCGGACAAGACAACGCCTGCAGGTCCATCCCACGGCTCCATGTGCATGGAGTTGTACTCCAGGAAGGCGCGCAGGTCAGAGTCCAGCTCCCATGTGTTCTGCCAGGCGGGTGGCATGAGCATGCGCATGGCCCGGAAGACATCGATCCCGCCTGCGATCAGCAGCTCCAGCATGTTGTCCAGTGACATGGAATCTGAGCCGTGCTGACTGACCAGTGGCAGTAGCTCGTTCAATTCTGGCAGAACCGGCGAGCGCAGCTTGGATGAACGCGCGTTGGCCCAGCTGCGATTGCCCTGAATCGTGTTGATCTCGCCGTTGTGAGCGAGGTACCGAAACGGCTGAGCCAGTCGCCACTGTGGCAGTGTATTGGTCGAGAATCGCTGATGAAAAACGGCAATGGACGATTCGAGTGATTCGTCTTCAAGATCGGTATAGAAGGTTGCCAGATACTCAGGCATTACCAGACCTTTGTAGAGAATGACGTCGCTGGACAGGGAGCACACGTAGAAGTCGGGGTCCGTATCGCGCAAGGCAATTTCAGAGCGACGGCGAGCCACGAACAAGTGACGGTTGAATTCGGCTGAATCCATCTCTTCTGTGGGGGATACGAATATCTGCTCGATGACCGGTACGCTGCGTTGCGCCTCCGCGCCGCAAGCGGTGATATCGGTTGGCACTACGCGCCAGCCGTCAACACGCAGCCCGCGTACTTCACATTCACGGTTAAGCGATTCTTTGGCAGCCGTGGCCAGTTTTTCGTTGCGGCTGAGAAAAACGATTCCAGTACCAAATTCGCTACCCAGTGATATTCCACATTCTTCAGCGGCCCTGCGTAGAAACACCTCTGGCTTGCGCAGTAACAGACCGCAACCGTCACCCGTCTTGCCATCTGCGCCAATTGCACCACGGTGGGTCATGCGTCCCAACGCCGTTATGGCGGTGTCTACCAGCCAGTGGCTGGTACGGCCGTCCATCTGCGCAATTAAGCCGAAGCCGCAATTGTCGCGTTCGAAGTTGGGTTGGTATAGCCCATGTTCGGCTAGATTGTCGAGGTAGGTCATAGGCAGTAAACGGTAAATGGCCATTGAATCGGTGGGGCAGATAAGAGTCTGCACAATCCACCATTATACCGAGTCCTACGTCCGCAGCTTCTCCTATGGATTGCAGGAGAGCAGAATATTGCTTTTCTGAAGCACGAATAGTCGAGTTACTGGGCTTTCAGAACGTCCTGAACACGACCAACCGAGCGAATCCACGGCTGATTGGTCAGCGCTGAAGAAGGCATGCCTTCGACTGCCGATCTGGCGTCGTCGATACTCGGGTACAAACCGTTGAGCAACGCAAACCAGGTGTCGCCGTCTCTGATGAACGTATAGATGGAATTGGGGGTGGGCAGAACAGAGGCGTTGCGTTTGAGGAAATTCTCTACAGACTCGCGATCTCGCGAAGCGCTCATCTGGACGGTGAATAAATCCTGATCCTGAACCAGTATCCACGTGGGTGACTCCAGAACACCCACGAGGTCCGGGTCCACATCCGCAGCAGCTTCGTCCACAAGACCTTCTTCCAGTTCTGAAGCAGGAACGTCGGCTGCTGCTGCAGTCTGCGTTGGAGTGTCGGTGTCTGTCGGGACTGTAGCCGCACTCTCGGAAGGAGATAGGCTGTTTTGCTCGGATTCGCCAGCGCTAGCTGTATCGGATTCGGCAGGTTCCGGTGGATTTTCGTCAGCAACAATCACGATGGAATCGGCTGGTGACTGAACGTCCGGATCCTCGTTGACAGGTGCGTCCGGGCTGCTAGCCGTCGCTGATGCTGCAGAACCTGACGGTGTAATGGTATCGGCAGGGGCTGGTAAGGCGTCGGGAGATTCATCGGCTAACGTGGAAATCGAAGATTCCGTATCGTCCGCTGTTCCGTCAGGGTCGCTACCTTCGCTTGCTTGCGGCTCGTCTACTGGTTGAGCTTCAGCAACAACAAACGGCTTAGGCTCGACCACAGGCGTTTCCTCTACCAACTTGAGTGTCTGGCTCGACTCTTCACCACCCAGTGGCTTTGCTTCTTCGCTTGAGTAGCGATCAGCGTTGTCGCCTGATCTTTCAGGGATGAACATCGAGAGACCGCCCACGATCAGTATCGCTGCCAGAACGCCCAAGGCCAGCTTGCCAATGCGCGAATCCATCAGTGATCCGCTTGGTTCTGTGATCAGGTCTTCGGTCAGCAGGTCATCGGTTGGCCCGTAGCGTTGGTTAAGGCTGGTTGCCGTGATCGCGTGCAAGGTGCCGGGAAGCCCGCCGGACTGGGCGACAAGGTTGTCCACGTCACGGTCTGAAAAAGGCCACTCACCGTCGAATCCGGCCTGTGCCAGACGGTATGAGAGATAGTCTGCGGCTCTTGAGGGGTTCATGCCGTCTATGGTCAGACTGGAATACGGCAGGTCTGCGCCCTCCGGCAGTAGATCGGGAATATGGTCTTCAAACTCTGCGGGAGCAGCTAGCGCAACACGCAGTAGCGTCTCATCCTGGCTGTTGAGATACAGCATGCCGCTGAGTAATTGCGTGAGTTCAGTCTCGGTAACGCGATGCGCATCATCGAGCACGATGGCGCTGAGCGTATTGCGCGTGACCATGGTTTGCAGGCACGGTATCAGTTCGTCAAGTATGTCCTTGAGCTTCTCCGGAGGGGGGCGCTTGAATGCTTCCAGCATGCCGGCGAAAAGATTCAGCGTGCTGAAGCGCGCACTGCCCTTGACGGCAAAGCACTGAATTCGAAGTCCGCTGTTTTCGCCCAGCTGCTTGAGCAACACTGTTTTGCCTGCACCCGATGCACCCAGGATAAGCAGGAGGTCATCGCCTGTAATCAGCGCCTGTTTTACATCCGCTAACTGTTCAGAGGTGGTTTCATCCAGATACAGGACACTGTCGGCCTCAAGTGGACCAAACGGTTGCTGGTCGATCTGGAGCGCCGATAACGTGGCGTCGGATAACAGAACCGAGTGGTCGATATCCAATGCGTCTTTTGACGACATGGTTGAGCTGCGAGGCGGTAGGTGCTGACGAGTCTACTATATTCTGAGGAACGACCGTAAGCCTTAGCCCGGATTATCCATTAGGACTACATCAGAATACTCAGGCGGTGAAGTGTGCAAGAGTGGCGTGAAGGGCATCGTGGTTGAAGTCAGCGCTCATCTGTGAGTGCCCGATACCGTTCAGCAAGATCAGTCGTATGTTGCCGCCGCTCACTTTTTTGTCACGTGCCATGTATTGCAAGAAGGTATCGGCTGTCATCGTTGCCGGCGGTGCAGTTGGCAGACCGCATCGCTCAATGAGCCGCAACCCGCGCTCCTGAGTGTGTTCATCGATAAGATCCAGCCTTTTTGATGTGTCCAGCGCCATGGCGATACCTGCGCCCACCGCCTCGCCATGTAGCCAGTTGCCATATCCCATGGCTGCCTCGATAGCGTGTCCGAAGGTGTGTCCCAGATTCAGCAGCGCTCGCTGGCCGTGTTCTCGTTCGTCCGCCTCCACGACTCGTGCCTTGATTTCGCAGGATCGGCGCACGGCTGTGGCGGTCGCGACAACATCGCGCGCCAGCAGAGCATCCATGTTTTTTTCCAGCCAGCTGAAAAAATCTGCATCGATGATGAAGCCATACTTGATGACTTCTGCAAGTCCGGCCCTGAGTTCCCTGTCGTCGAGCGTGGCCAGCGTGTCCATGTCGGCAATAACGGCTACCGGTTGATGGAAGGCACCAATCATGTTCTTGCCCAGCGCATGGTTCACCCCGGTCTTGCCGCCGACGGAAGAATCTACCTGAGCCAGAAGTGTGGTGGGTAGCTGGATGAAATCCACACCGCGCTGGTAGCTTGCGGCCGCATAGCCTGTCATGTCGCCAACCACACCACCACCCAGTGCTATCAGGGTACAGCTTCGATCGAAATTTTCGCTCAGCAGGGCACTGAAGATACGATTCAGCTCATCCAGATTCTTGAATGATTCCCCATCAGGCAAGATGACGCTGGAGGAGGGAGTATTACCCAGAGCTGCCAGCGTCTGGTCAAGATACAGCGGCGCTATAGTGCTGTTGGTAACCACCATGGCACGATCGCGAACGTGTTGAGACAACAACCCGCGCTGGTCTATCAGGCCACTGCCAATATGGATCGGGTAGCTACGATGGCCCAGATCTATCGAGACGGTTTGCATAGGTAAATCTAGTCGGTTGAATCAGTAGCAGAAATCGCGGGTGAGCCTGGTCCGTGGGTCAGTGGCTCCTCCCCCGGCGCTCCATCGAGTGGTTCGCAGGGGGCCGGCTCGATCGCGACATCCACTTTCTTGAGGTGACGAAGAATACGGGTAACCACGTTGTACATGCGTCTGGAATCTGTCGAGATTTCCACGTGGGCAACCGCTTTGTAAATCGGCTCACGCTCTTCCATGAGCGCGCGCAGGCGTGCGGCTGGGTCAGCTGTTTGCAGCAACGGGCGATTCGTGTCGAATGCCACACGTCGCAGCTGTTCCTTGATATCGACCTGCAAGAGAATGACGTGGCCACGCGACTTGAGAATAGCCCGGTTGTCGTCCCTGAGAATTGAGCCACCCCCTGTTGCCAATACAATGCCCGGCATATTGGTGAGTTCATTGATCATGCGCGATTCCCGATCTCTGAAACCGGATTCGCCTTCGTAGTCGAAGATGGTGGGGATATCGACGCCACAGCGGGATTCGATTTCACGGTCGCTGTCCAGGAAACGATAGCCGATCTTGCGCGCCAGAGCTCGACCCACGGTACTCTTGCCAGAGCCCATAGGGCCGACTAGAAAAATACTGGTCATGATCTCAGGCTAGGTGGGCGATGATCCATGATACCCACTACCGGTGTTGCGTCAACCGGATAATGTGGTCTGTCACCCGTACGGGTGACAGAGACGGTCAGAATTCGTTGTTCAAAGCCGCGAACGAAGATGGCGGGCAAAAAAAAGCCCACCTCGACAAGGTGGGCTTGAGTTGCCTGACCTGACCTTCTCAGGTCAGGGAGCCATCGATAGCGATCAGTAATTCAGAGAGACGTTCTCTTTGATGATCTTGGGTGTTACAAAGACCAGCAGTTCGGATTTATCATCCTGATTGGTGGTGTGCTGAAACAGTTTGCCGATCAGGGGCAGGTTGCCAAAGAAAGGCACCATATCCACCTTGTCCAGCAGGGTCTGTTCATAGACTCCACCCAGAACCACTGTCTCGCCGTTGTCAACCAGCACCTGCGTGCTAACTTCGCGAGTATCGATACTGGGAACCTGCAGGGACCCGGCACCAAAGATTTCACCGACCGTATCCTTGTTGACTTTCAGATCCATGATGATGCGATCATCCGGCGTGATCTGTGGTGTAACAGTCAGTCCCAGAACGGCTTTTCGAAAGGAGACGGATGTTGCACCACTTGAGGACGCTTCCAGATACGGAATCTCGACACCTTGCTCAATGTAGGCTTCATGCTGGTTGGCTGTGATAACTCGAGGACTCGAGATAACTTCACCTGTTCCTTCTGCCTGCATCGCCGAGAGCTCCAGCTCCAGCAATGTACCGAATGGTAGTTTCGCTAGCGCTACTCCCAGTGAACCGGCTGCGTTACTACCCGGAAGGTTCACGTTAAAGCGGCCATTGTCGACACTGTCGCCATTGAGCAGATCCTGAATGCCGGAGGCGTTACCCGACAAGGCAAACCCGTCGCCGGTTCCGACACCACCGGGGTTAACCGTGTTGCGGTTCAGTCCCCAGCGCACACCAATGTCCTTGTTGAAGTCATCTGATGCGATAACAATGCGTGACTCGATCAACACCTGACGGATAGGGACATCCAGTCGATGGACCAGAGAGCGTATCTCTTCGAGTTGATCGACCGTGTCGTTAATCAGTAGTGTGTTGGTTCGCTCATCAACCGAGACGCTGCCGCGTTCAGTCAACATGCCGCCTTCCTTGGTTTGCAGTAATGCCGCCAGTTCGCTGGCCTTGGCATAGTTTGCCTGAAAGAACTCTGTACGCAACGGCGCCAGCTCGGTCTTTTGCTTCATGCCTTCCAGCTCGATTCGTTCGCGATTAGCGATCTCCTCCGCTGGTGCAATCATGATGACGTTGCCAGCCTGGCGCTTACCCAGAGCCTTGGTTTGCAGGATAATATCCAGAGCCTGATCCCATGGAACGTTCTTCAGTCGTAGCGTCAGTTTGCCTTGAACAGAATCACTGACAACAATGTTGAGGTCGGTGAAGTCAGCCAGAAGCTGCAATACCGAGCGTACTTCAATGTCTTGAAAGTTCAGTGACAGCTTTTCTCCGACATAACCGAACTTGGCTTTGCGGTTCTCTTCTATCTGATCGCGACTCATCGGTTTGAGTTCAACCGTAAACAGGTTGTCCGACTGATAGGCGAGTTGTTCGAACTCTTGTGTCGCAGGCTGGATAATGACCTTGGTGCCGCGCTTGTTGGAGATTGCATCGATGTACTGTACCGGTGTTCCGAAGTCCATGACATCCAGTCTTTTCTGCAGCTTGGCTGCCAGCTGAGTATCCGGGAATTCTATGATCAGTCGACCGCCTTCCTGACGCATGTCGGAGATCACGCCCGCTGAGGAAAGTTCGAACAACACTCGACCTTCACCCATGGGGCCACGGCGAAAGTCCAGCGTATCAATGGTATTGACGCGTTCCACAATCGGGCCGCTGGTCACATCCATTAATGGTTCGTCTGCGGAGTTTGCTGCTGCCAGCAGGAGCGGCGCTGCGGCCTGTGATTTTCCGTTAGCAGGATCCAGGGTAACCAGTAGCTGGTTACCTTTGACAGACGTTGTATAAGGCGTCAGCGCAGTCAGATTGATAACAACGCGCGTTCTGCCTCCGGCTTCAACCGTGGTGACGTTCTGCAACATGCCGGAGCTGATGCTGATGCGTCGATCCTCCAGTTCGTTGGAAGTGTCTGGCAAATCCAGCGCGATACGCGCAGGATTATCGATAGTAAACGCCTTGGGCGTTTGCGCCGGGCCACTTAAAGTCAGCGCCAGTTGCTGCTTGTTTCCAGGCAGCGTGACGTGTGAGATATCAACCAGTGCGTTGCCAGCTGCCTGTGCTTGCTGGCTTGCAAAAGCAAAACCTGCGAGGAGCAGAAGACCGGCGACACGAATCACGTTACGTGTGGTGACAGGGTTGGGGCGGTGTGCGTTTTCACGGACTTGCATTTTCAACATATTCTCCGTATTCATCTAGTCTTCGCTCATCGCGAGCTGTGCATCGCGATTGACCCAGCCACTGAGCCCGTCAGGCACCAGTTCGACTATAGCTATTTTGGTTTCAGAAACTTGAACGATTTTGCCGTGATTTTGACCGGCATAATTGCCAGGCTGAACTCGGTGAATTGTCCCGTCAGGATCACGTACCAGACCCCAGGTTTGCGTCTTTTGTTGCAATAACCCGACCATCTTCAAAGCATCTACCGGATAACTTTCAAGTGGCTCGCGACGTCGTGTGGCTTCAGGTCGAGGACCTGAATATTCGTTCTCTGCCGCAATGGGAGAACTACTCAAATCTGTCTGTGGACGAAAAGGATCACGAATGTCCTGTGCGTCATACAGAAACGTCTGATACGGCGGAAACTCAGGCAAGGGATCTACCTTGCCGTGATGAGCCTGTTTCGTATCATCAATAAATTGCTCGAGGTCAGACATGTCACCACCGCAGGCGGTGAGCATGGTTGTGAGACCGAGCAGCGGTATGATTCTCAACCGTTGCATGGCTTATTCATCCTCCTCGATATAGCGGTAAGTAGTAGCCACCAGGTCCATCTTCAGGCGACTGGCCTCGTTCAGATTGGGTGAACTACCGTTAAGACGCATTTCAGCAATATCGATATTGCTGAGTGTGACGATACGGGGTAGTGAAGCGAGTCCGCTGATGAACTTGCCAAACTGGTGATACTGTCCAGTAACGCTGATTCGTATCGGGTACTCAGCGTAGAACTCGCGTGGCACTTCACTTTCAGGCTTGAAGAACTCGACATCGAGTCCGCTTGCTACACTGGTTTGAGACAGATCCACCAGCAGGCTTTCGATGTCTGTCTTGTTGGGCAATTGCCGCAACATGACGTTGAATGTCTTTTTCATCTCTTCAAGCTGCTCGACATAAGCTGTGCGGTTTGCCGCCTTGGCTTGCTCACTGTCGAATTTGCTGCGAAGTTGTAGCTCCTTGGCTTCAACCAGTTTGAGTTCGTCAAACTGCGGCTTTATCATCAGGTGAGAGATCGCACCGATGACAGCTGCGCAAGCCAGGATGCAGATGATGCCCTTGAGTACGACAGGCGCTGTACCGATGCGCTTGAAGTCCTCACCATCGATCTTCTGCAGATCACTGAAGGTGTCGCTAAATGCCATTGTCAGGCTCCTGCTCTGTTTTGGGCTTGCTCTGTACCAGGCTTAGCTTGAAAGTGGAGATGCTGTCGTTCTTGTCAGACTCGATAACGTCCAGTCGTGGTTTGGTGAAATATTCACTGCGATCCATGCGTCGCATCAGTGCTGATACCCGAGCGTTCGATTCAGCGCGTCCCTGTAGCTCGAGTTGTTTTTCACCTTGTTGCTTCATCGCTGTGAGGAATATTCCGTCAGGCAGTCGAGTAGCAATTTCATGGAAGGTATGAACAATCTGTGGGCGCTGCCCTTGCAGTTGCTGAATGATTTCCATTCGAGCCAGCAGGTTATTCTTGGTCTCTTCCAGTTCCTTGATTTCTTTGAGTTCTTCCTGCAGTAATGCTATTTCCGTATTCAGTCGATCATTACGTTTGGTCTGGAAGTTGACTTTGTCTTCGGCAAATTTGTATCCACCGAGGCCAACGCCTGCAGCCAGTACCATGCATAGTCCGAGAACAACATAGAACTCGTTGTTCTTCTCTATGCGATAGGTTTCGCGCCAGGGAAGAAGATTAATACGTGTCATTGATTTGCTCCTCGCATGGCAAGTCCACAGGCAATCATCATGGCCGCCCCATCATCTTTCAAACGCTGTGCAGGGATATCAGAGCCAACCCCCATCTCGCTGAACGGATCAGCAATGACCGTCGGTGTGCCTATTCGCTGTTCGATGAGTTCAGCAACACCGGGTATGCCCGTACACCCGCCAGCCAGTACAATCTGATCCACGTAATCGTTTTTGTCCGCTGAAAAGAAGAACTGCAGGAAGCGGTTGGCCTGCTGCACCATCAGGTCTCGAAACGGTGTCAGCACTTCAGGGTCGTAATTGTCGGGCAGTCCGCCGACGCGTTTTACCCGGCCCGCATCCTCGTAAGACAAACCGTAACGACGCATGATTTCTTCAGTCAGCTGCTTGCCGCCGAACGGTTGTTCGCGTGTGTAGATCAGATGTTGATCACGCAACACGCACAGGCTGGTCATGCTTGCACCCACATCCAGTATGGCCACTGTCTGATCCATACCCTCATTGGGAATCTGATGCTTTATCAGCTGAAAAGCGCCTTCTACGGTGTAGGGCTCTACGTCCACGATCTTCACATCCAGCCCGCCGATTTCTGCAGCGGCGGTCCGATCTTCTACATTCTCGCTACGCGAGGCGGCGAGTAGCACATCGACCATGCCGTTAGCCTCTTCGGAAGGCCCGATGACGTGGAAGTCCAGATTGACCTCTTCCAGAGCGTAGGGGATGTACTGATCCGCTTCGAGCTGAATCTGCGCATCCATTTCGTGGTCTTTCAGATCGTCCGGCATCTGAATGACTTTGGTAATGACCATGGCACTGGGCACCGCTACTGCGCAGGCCTTGGTGCGAGTGCCAGAGCGTTTGACTGCACGTCGAATGGCTTCGCCGACAGCTTCCACGTCTTGCAGGTTCTTTTCGTTAACCGCGTTGGCCGGTAAAGGCTCCACGGTATAACTGATGACCTTGAAGCCTTTTTTGGTCGGTTTAAGCTCAAGTAGCTTGACCGATGTCGCGGTGATATCCAGACCGATGAGGCCCGCGTTTCTGGAAGATAATTTGAGTGCCATGTCTGGTTTAGCGCCCAAACCGCAAGTTTTCTTTAGCGCTGGTCGAGATTTCTCTTGGCCAACTTTGCGATTTGGTTCACATTCCTCCGTAGGAAACTAATAAAAACAGTGCACAGACTGTTTTGCGGGGCTATCCCGGTCGACAATCAGTGGCGAAAGCCCTGCGCATTTCAGGCTCGACGGAAAAAACCGTGTCGATCATGCAAGTGCAAGACATCTTTTACTTTCACGTGCTGGTCAGTTGATATAATTCGGCCACCCAACAATCAAAGCGGCGGCAAATGCCTTCATCATCTGGTTCAAGACGCAGTCACCGCCGTTCAGGACGCCGTCGATCACGGCGCCATAGTGGCGGTTGGGTAGGTAAGCTATTCAAATGGCTTGCCATATCAGCGATTTCGCTGGGAATACTTGCCGCAATCGGGGTTGGTTATCTTTATTACACCATCGCCCCTAACCTGCCTGATGTGCAGCAACTGCGAGAAGTTCAGCTGCAAATGCCGTTGCGGGTCTACACGGCAGAAGGGGATCTGATCGCTGAATATGGCGAGAAGCGCCGCGAGCCGGTGATGATCTCCGAGGTGCCGGAAAGCCTCAAGAATTCGATAATTGCTGCGGAAGACCAGCATTTTTATTCACATCCCGGTGTGGCCTGGCAGGGACTTGTGCGAGCTGCTGTCTATCTGGTCAAGACAGGTCGCAAAGGACCGGGCGGTAGTACGATCACCATGCAGGTTGCCCGAAACTTCTTTCTGAGTAACGAGCGAACCTACGATCGAAAAATTCGTGAGATTTTTCTGTCGTTCAAGATCGAGAGTGAACTGACCAAGGATGAAATCCTGGAGCTGTACATCAACAAGATCTATCTGGGTAATCGAGCCTACGGTTTCGCAGCTGCTGCCAGAGTCTATTATGGCAAGCCAATATCAGAGCTGGAACTGGCTGAGTCTGCCATGTTGGCGGGACTGCCAAAAGCGCCATCCCGATATAACCCCATTGTCAATCCAGAAAGAGCCCTGCTACGGCGTGATTACGTGCTGGGTCGGCTTGCGGCGCTGGATCTGATTTCGGGCAGTGAACACGACATTGCACGGGCGTTGCCTGTTACCGCCAAGCCGCATTATGCGAAGCCTGAAGCAGAAGCCCATTATGTGGGTGAGATGGCGCGTGCACGAGTACAGAAGCTGTTCGGTGAGAACTGGGCGAATGCGGGATATAACGTGTATACCTCGATCCGCTCTGCAGATCAGAAAGCGGCTAACGTGGCCTTGCGAGACGCACTTTACGATTACGAACGCCGTCATGGCTACACCGGTCCTATCGATCAACTAGATGAAGAAACACTCGCTGATCCTACCCTGCGCTCCGAGCGACTGAGCGAGCTGTCGGATCCGGGTGACCTGCAGCCGGCAGCCGTTCTTTCTCTGCAGGACAACACGGCTACAGTGGTCACTGAGTTCGGTGATGAGCACGTATTGCCGTTTGAAGATGTTGAATGGGCGCGCACCAGAATATCCGTTGACCAGCGTGGCAAGGAGATAACGCAGGTGGAGGAGGTGCTTGCAGTTGGCGACGTCATTGCCTTGCAGGTTCGCGAGGACGGTACGGTTCGCTTTGTTCAGGAGCCTGTTGTCGAGGGTGCGTTTGTGGCGATGGAGCCAACCACGGGTGAAATAACGGCGTTGGTTGGTGGTTACGATTACTACAGAAGCAAGTTCAATCGTGTCACTCAGGCCCGTCGCCAGCCGGGTTCCACCTTCAAGCCTTTCATCTACTCTGCAGCGCTCGAAGCTGGGGATACTCCGGCTACCATCTACAACGATGCGCCGGTGGTCTTTCACGATGACGCGCTTGAAGGTGAGTGGCGGCCGTCAAATTATAGCGGACGCTTTTTCGGGCCCACAAGGCTTCGGGAAGCGTTGGTAAAGTCGCGTAATCTGGTGTCTGTCAGAGTGCTGCGTGAAATTGGAATTCCGTTTGCAGTGGACTACGCACAACGATTCGGCTTCAAGGAAGAAAACCTGCCGCCTGATCTGTCTCTGGCATTGGGTAGTGCAGCGGTGTCTCCATTGGAGCTGTCGTCGGCATTCTCGGTATTTGCCAATGGTGGCTACAGGGTGCCCGCGCACTTCATAGAGCGTGTGGAAGACCCGCGAGGTAACGTCCTGTACAGCACGCCAAAGGTGGTGTTCTGTAACGATTGTGATCCTAACTTTGCCAATCCGCTGGATGCCGAGCTGCTGGATGAACCGGATTCCGGCGCTGCCAGTCCTGATGACGATACCGTTGCTGCATTACGAGATGAAGACGCCACAGCTGAAGAGAGTGCAGCGGCCAGTCTGGAGCTCAAGAAAGTACTGCTGGATACCGTTGACGCCCCGCGAGTTATAGACGAACGCAACGCGTTCATCATGACCAGCATGATGCGTGAGGTGGTGCAGCGCGGTACCGCTCGTCGCGCCGGCGAGGCATTGAAGCGCGGTGATCTTGCCGGCAAGACAGGTACTACAAACAATCAGCTGGACGCCTGGTTTGTGGGTTACAACCCCACCAGAGTGGCCACTGCCTGGATTGGGTCAGACGGCCTTGATCCGTTGGGACGCGGAGAGGCTGGTGGCGTTGCGGCCCTGCCCATGTGGACCCGTTTCATGGCGCAAACAGTAACGGGCTCTCCGGAGATTGAGTTCAAAACCCCTGAAGGAATCGAAACTCTCAGAATTGATCGCAAGAGTGGGGAACCGGCTGCCGGTGACAACACCATGCTAGAGTTCTTCCTTGCCGACAATCTGCCGGACGAAGCTGCCATCGAACGAGCTGAAATAAGACGGCAGTCCAATGAGTCTGGCGAGCCGGGTGTGCTAGACAAGACAACCAGAGAGAAAGCGAAAGAGGTTGAGCAGCTGTTCTAGGACTGCCTCAATGGTCGTTGGTCGTCCCGACTCGCGCCAATATAGTCATCTCGGTACCTATATAGTCATTCCCGCGGAGGCGGGAATCCTGTACGTGACGCATGGATCTCCGCCTTCGCGGAGACGACTGTTACCTGCAGAGACGACTGTAACTGAGGAGGCGGGAATATTCTTGCGTGTTATCGCGCGCTTTGTTCGCGAACGGCTTCGACCATGACCGCAAGATGCTCGGGGTTTACAAACTGATGGATGCCGTGGCCGAGGTTGAACACGTGCCCCGGGCCTGTGCCATAGCTGTCCAGAACCTGTTTAACCTGCGTCTTGATGCTCTCCGGTGAACCGTACAGAACAGAGGGATCCAGATTTCCCTGTAGTGCCACTCTGTCACCTGTGCGTTTACGGGCATCGGCAAGGTCGGTGGTCCAGTCCACACCCAGGCCATCGCAGCCCGTATCGGCCATGATATCCAGCCACTGCCCGCCGTTTTTCGTAAACAGAACAACGGGCACTTTGCGGCCATCTGCCTCGCGCGTCAGGCCATCAACGATCTGCTGCATGTACCGTAGTGAGAATTCCTTGTAATTGGCTGGTGATAACGCGCCACCCCAAGTATCAAAGATCATGAGCGACTGAGCGCCCGAGGCCACTTGGGCATTCAGGTAGCTGATCACTGATTGTGCTGTCTTGTCTAGCAGCTGATGCAGCAGGGCAGGCTCGCTGAACAACATGCCTTTCACCTTGGCGAAGTCTTTGCTGCCGCCGCCTTCAATCATGTAGGTTGCCAATGTCCAGGGACTGCCGGAGAAACCGATCAGAGGCACTCGTCCATCCAGTTCGCGACGGATCGTGCTGACCGCATCCATGACGTAGCGCAGTGAGTCCATTGGGTCTGGTACTGGCAGCTTTTCGACGTCGGCTTTCGTGCGCACAGGATTCGAGAATTTAGGACCTTCACCGGTTTCGAAATGCAGGCCGAGCCCCATCGCATCAGGAATGGTCAGGATGTCCGAAAACAGAATGGCGGCATCCAGATTGAAGCGATCGATCGGCTGCAACGTTACTTCGCAAGCCAGATCGGGCGTGCTGCACAGCGTCATGAAGTCGCCAGCCTGTTTACGGACCTTCAGGTACTCTGGCAAATACCGGCCAGCTTGTCGCATCACCCATACTGGAGTGCGCGGAGTTTCTTCTCGATTCAACGCTCTCAGGTAGAGATCGTTCTTCAGTGGTGTGCTCATGTGCGCGAACTAGTCTGGGTAAAGAATATAGTGAACGTCGATAGCCCGGATTGATAATCCGGACAGGCGTTGGTTGTCAAGAAGGGGCGAGACTGATCAGGCGTTGGCGGCGTGAGCAGTTTCTGCCGTCGTTATCTGTTGGCTGGCAAGGTACTTCACGATGCCTTCGGCAGCATTACGTCCCTCAAACACGGCTGTTACTACCAGATCAGAACCCCGGACCATATCGCCACCGGCAAAAATCTTCGGATTGGTGGTCTGGTGCATGAAGTCAGCAGCTTCGGGTGCCGTTACCCGACCTGAATCATCTGTTGAGATATCGAAGTCCTTGAACCAGTCTGCCGGGTTAGGGCGAAAGCCGAAGGCCACCAGTACCGCGTCTGCCGGAATGACTTCCTCGGTACCTGCCTGCACTTCTGGCATACGGCGGCCGCGCTCGTCAGGTGAACCCATTTTGGTTGTGACTACTTTGACACCAGTGACAGCGCCACTGTCATCGCCAACAAGCTCAACTGGCTGTCGGTTCCAGAGAAACTTGACGCCTTCTTCCTTAGCATTTTTTACTTCTCGCCGCGAGC
>Ga0114956_1000087_pt1 | contig 51569 bp, 46 predicted proteins | sample MaitaG_FD_87304 | JGI IMG/M metagenome (GOLD analysis project Ga0114956, IMG submission 87304) | Marine algal microbial communities from Maine, USA - Maine_Asex2 metaG | ecosystem: Host-associated > Algae > Red algae > Unclassified | place: Maine, USA | collected 2015-01-05 | reverse complement strand
CGTTGCTCGCTCTCACGGTATACCCGATACCGTTTCGAGCTCGTGCCTAGCGGCTGCACCCCTGAGCAACCGCTGTTTGAACGTTTAGCAGGTCACACTACACCAGTGATGATGTGAAAAGTCCACGCTCTGTCAACTTCATACCGGTACGCGAATGCTCTGCATGACTCATCCGGTGGTTCAGCATCTGAGCACTGAGCGTCATCACGATTGACTGATATCCATCATCATTGGCCAGGTTAAGTGTCTCGTCAGGATCTGTGACCAGATCGAACAACATGGGTGGCAAGCCCCCGTTAAAATGTACGTACTTGTACTGTTTCGTTCTGAGTACAGCATAATTTGCCTGCTCTGAAGGCAAATTATGCATCTGCTGAAAACGAGTAGGAACATCCGGTTCACCCAACTCAGCTTCACTGAACACGTACTGTCGCCAGTGCTCCGGTTTCTTGCCATCAAGATATGGCATTAGCGAGCGCCCGTTAAGCGCCGGTAGTACATCCCCACCACACCATTCAATTAGTGTCGGTGCAATATCCACTGATTCTGTGAATGCCTCTGTGCGGGTTCCATGGCTTTGCGGCGACCGTGGGTCTCTTATGATCAGCGGCACTCTCAGTGCTGCATCAAACGGGAAAGACTTTCCCCACAAATGCTGATCGCCCAGCATTTCGCCATGATCAGCGGTAACAACAATCAGAGTGTCATCGTATTGCCCAGATTCGCGCAGGTAACTGATGATTCTGCCGATATGCTGGTCAACTTCTAACGCAAGCCCAAGATAGACAGCCCGCAATTCGGCAATCTGATGATCCGTCAGCTTTTCACAGTGACCGTCAAAACCGATAAAAAGTCCTTTATTGGCAGGCTCGGAAAAATAGCTTTTAAAAAAAGGATGTGACTGGCACAACTGATCTACTGAACATCGGCCAGCAGGTTTTGGCAACGTCTCCAGAGCAACAGCACAGTTGAATGGCGCTGGTGCTACCAAAGGTGGGTGGGGGCGTATATAAGTCAATAATGAAAACCAGCTGGATGATTCGTAGGCTGCCAGAGTCTCCAGTGTTCTGTTTGTCAGGAATGCGGTGTCGCTGTCCTCTGCCGCGTATCGTGCCGGTGAGCGCACCGGTGATCCATCGGGATAATCCGCGCTCGCCGTAGAACGGTCCAGCTCTGGTTTATACAGATCCCAATAGTTGGAGGGAACATCTACACCGCGGGCTTTCAGGTATCCAACCCATGGCCCAGCACTCTCCAGACGCATGCGCACCATCTCGTTGAATCCATTGGCGACACCCTCATAGTCCTTGAGATCCGGATCATCAGGATGACGCCCGACTGGATCAGCGCTGGCATCGGTATAGCCAAAGAGCATCGGCTCAACGCCCAGGCAGCGCAAGTGCTGACCCAACGTCTGGTGATGTGACCCCAATGGCGTGCCATTGCGCACGGAACGATGGTTCATGGCATAGAGGCCGGTCAACAGACTTGCTCGTGATGGACCGCACGGAGTGGTAACGGTGTAGTGCTGAGTAAAGGTCATGCTTTCCTGCATGAGCGACTGCAAGTTAGGCAGCGTGACGGCATCGTGTAGCGGGCTACTTTCCAACGTTGCCTCACCAGAGAATTCGTTGTGCACACTGGTGGCAACACAGTCTGCACGGAACTGATCCAAAACAATCAGTAGTACTTTTCCAGTCATGAGTAATCCGCTAGCTAAAACAATGGACAAGCAAAACCGCTACCCATTCATGCCGGGCCACTGAGTTCCTGCCAACGATGACACGCGACGTCATGCTCTACACCCAAATGATCCAGAGTGGGCTCTTTTTGTTTGCAAATATCGATGGTGTGCGGGCATCGTGTGTGAAACTTGCAGCCCGAAGGCGGATTTGTGGGCGATGGAATCTCGCCTTCCAGCTTTTGCGCGTTGCCCCGCTGATCCGGATCCAGTGACGGTATGGCCGACATCAGCGCCTTGGTGTATGGATGGCGTGGTGCCCTGAACAGTTCTCGTGTAGGGGCCGTCTCTACCAGTCGACCTAGATACATCACCGCAACATGATCGCAGATGTGCGCCACTACAGACAAGTCGTGACTGATAAACAGGTAAGTCAGTTGCAGTTCTTCCTGCAAGCTTTTCAACAAATTCAAAATGTCAGCCTGAATAGAGACGTCCAGCGCCGCAACACTTTCATCAGCCACCACAAAGCGTGGATTGGATACCAGAGCACGGGCTATGGATATGCGCTGCCGCTGCCCACCGGAGAAGGCATGTGGAAAACGCCTCAGATGCTCAAGATTCAGGCGGCATTTCGTGGCAATACTGCGTACTCGTTCATCGGTCTCCTCGCGAGTCTTGGTTATACCCATCACTTCCAGCGGTTCGGCGATGATGTCACGAACCGTCATGCGGGGACTTAACGCGGCATACGGGTCCTGAAATATCAGCTGGGCGCGTTTGCGATATTCAATCAGCTCGGTTTTGGGTAGATCAACCAGGTTGTAGCTAACCTCTCCATCTGAGTAATGGATACTACCACCGGAGATTGGCGCAGCCCTGAGCATGGCACGACCCAGTGTTGTCTTGCCCGATCCGCTTTCGCCCACCAGCCCAAAGAAAGAGCCCTTCGGTATCGCAAGGCTGACATCATCGACGGCTCGCAGCATCTGCTTTTTACGCAAAAACCCGCCTCCAATCGGAAACTGGACAGACAATTTATCGGCAGTGATCAGCGCTTGGCTCACACTGGAATGCGTGTCGATGCCTTGTTTCACCGCCTTGTTCATGAAACCCCCTGCTGTTCAGCAGTAACGAAACAGGCTGCCTTGTGACCATCGCCAAACGATGAATATGCTGGCACTGATTGCATGCACCGAGGTTCAGCCATGGAACACCGTGTGTGGAATACACATCCCTGTGGCCGCTCCAGCGGGCTGGGTATATCACCGGGAATTGGCATAAGCGGCGTGTCAAGGTCGTCCAGTTTTGGCAAAGCATTCAACAGCCCGCGTGTATAGGGATGTGACGGATTTTTAATAACATCTCTTACCGAACCCTGCTCAACCAGCTTACCCAGGTACATGACTGCTACTCTGTCGGCTGTTTGCGCGATGACTCCAAGATCATGGGTGATGAATAGAATGCCCATCCCGAATTCCTTGATCAGGTCTTTCATCAGATCAATCACCTGAGCCTGGATTGTCACATCCAGTGCCGTAGTGGGCTCGTCGGCGATCAACAGACTGGGGCGTGTGGACAATGCCATGGCAATCATGGCGCGCTGGCGCATGCCACCGGATAGCTCGAACGCATATTGATTAAAGCGTTTTGACGCATCAGAGATGCCTACACGATCCAGCATTTCGATAGATATTTCGGTAGCTTCTCGCTTGGTTATATTCTTGTGTAGTCGTAGTTGCTCTACCATCTGGTCGCCTATGGAAATGGCTGGTGCAAAACTTGCCATCGGTTCCTGAAAAATCATGGATACCGCACCACCGCGAATCACCTGAAGATCCTTGCCAGACTTCAAAGACAGGACATCAATCTTGTCGTCCTCCAGCGTCAACGTTATGGATGATTGATCGCCATAGACGGCGTTGTCTGGGTTCAGCTTCATCAAGGCTTTCGCTGTGACTGATTTGCCAGAACCCGACTCACCCACCAGACCCAGTACTTCACCCGCATTCAATTCGAACGAGACATCATCTACCGCTGTGATACGACCTTCATCCGTATCAAACTGCAGTGTCAGGTTGTTAACGTTGAGCAAACTCATTTTTTGGATTTCGAGTATGGATCAGCTGCATCGCGCAAACCATCGCCCACAAACACAAAGGCAAGCACAAAGGCGATGAAAAACAACACGGGAATGAAGTACCACTGGTAGTTCAGGATGACATCAGCTTTTGAAACACTCTGCATCAGTGAACCCAGAGAGTTGACGGGGTCTGTCAAGCCCAACCCTATAAAGCTCAATGCAGTTTCTGAGCGTACAACATAGGGAAACGTAATCATCAGATCCACAATGATGTAGCTGGTAAAGCTCGGTAGCAAATGGCGACGAATGACATGACTGGACGACGCCCCGCATAGCTCGGCAGCCAGTACGTATTCCTGACTGCGTTCCGTGAGCAGATGTGTGCGAATGCGCCGGGCTAGTGTTGGCCAGCCAATCAATCCCAGAATGCTGGCGATGAAGAAGAACCTGGTTTCCGAACTCCAGGAGTCTGGCATGAACGCCGCCAGCGCCATGAACAACGGTATGGGTGGTACCGTCCTGATGGCATCGGTAATCATCTGCAACACCGAGTCTATCCAGCCCCCAAAGTACCCCGCCACCCCGCCAATAATCAGCGCAAGTACAAACGAGATGAGCACCCCCAGCGTACCGACCGCCAGCGAGGTGTTGATAGCGTGGAGCGTTCTTGAGTAGATATCTTTACCTGAGGCATCGGTGCCAAAAAGATGTATCCCCCCCTCACTGATACCGAACAGGTGCAAATCCGTGGTCAGCGCCTTTACGTCCACATCAAAGAAATCACCAGGTAGATCCCAGTCAAGATCGATGTAGCTGTATTCCCAGTCACGTACAAACAACTCGACATACCGGCGCTTTTCACGGTTCTCTGTGGTTACCCAGCGAAAATTGGTCTTGATGGACCGCTCCCGCTCCATCGTGTAAAGAAAGGGTCTTGCTGAAAAACCGTTTTCGTCCCAGAATTTCGGCATCTGAGGTGCACCATTTTCGTACTCTTTGTCGCGCCCGGCAATATCGGGTGAGTACGGCGACAGAAATGGTGCAAAAAACCCCATCAGAATCATCAGGGTCAGGGCCCAGGCCGCCACCATTGCCGCTTTGTTCTGCCGAAACCGTGCGCGAATCAGCTGGCCCTGTGAAGCCGTAAAGTATGCTTCCTTGAGTGCCTGGCTATCATCACTCTTGCTTTTTCTGGACAGCAGACTCATGCGCCTATTAACCCTTTGCGAACTCGCGGATCCATCAACGCCAACAGGATATCGGTAACAAAATTGACCAGTACGATACTGGCAGTCAGCAAGAAGATGATTGCACCTGCCAGCTGTTGATCATTTGAACGTGCCAGTGATTCGATCAGTAAGGCACCCGCTTCTGTCAACGTAAGAATCAGCGCAACTACGGGCAATTCGTTGAAAATTCGATTCAGGTCGAATCCCAGTGAGTTAATGACTGGGCCCATTGCGTGTCTCGCCGGGTAACGCCACAACAGTTTTGATCCCGAAATCCCACGAGCCGACGCTGCTGTTACATAGAGCTTCCCGACTTCATCAAGCATCAGGGCACGCACGGTTTGTAAAGCAAAGGCTGTCGCTGACCAACCCAATATGAAAATAGGTAGCCAGGCACGGGAGAGGAAATCGAGGAATTTGTCGACTGACCATGGAGCGTCGCGATACTCGGCCGAAAACAATCCCGTAAGCGAGTCACCGAACAACACGGTGGAAATCAGCATGATAATCAATGCCAGCAGAAAGTTGGGTAGTGCAAGACCCAGATAGCTGACAAAGCGCAGCGAGTTGTTCGCTACGGCACTTTTAGTGGTGGCTGAATAGATGCCGACCGGTATGGCGATTAGATAGGCGACCACCAACGCTGCCAGACAGATCCCGAGACTTATCCAGAATTTGTCGCTCAACAACTGATTGATGTCTAGCCGCAATATGCAGCTATCACCAAATTCACCTTTGAAGAAGACGTTGCCGACCCAGTCGGTCCAGCGTTTTAAAAAAGGTTGATCCAGGCCAAGCCGTCGTTCCTCCGCCTTGATATCGTCTATTGTTATTTGAGAGCCTTGCGTATTCTTGAAAGCAAGGTAGCGCTCTGCACAGTTTCCGGGAACCAGTTCCATCAAGCTGAAGACAATCAAGGAGACTGTCAGCAGTGTGAACAGGGACATCACGGCACGCATCAGCGTGAATTGAATAAATCTTGCCATTAACGAAGTGCGCTGCGAACGTCGCGAAACTGAACGATAATGATCCCGGGTTTAATAAAACCCGGAATCATCAGACAGGAAACTGGCTGTAATTTATTCAGCACACTGAAGGTAACTATCAGCCAGCTCTAAAGGATCCTGAATGCAGGGATCCTACTCGCTCAGGAACCACTGGTGAGCACGGTACGGATACGTTCTGTAGTATTCATAAGAGGCCGTCTTGAACTCAGTTACGTTCTTCAACGCATTACGGTAATAGATGGGATCAGGCGTCAGAGCAGTACCAATGAACAACAGATTTTCTGTCATGTTCTGAACCATTCGGGCACCAATCTCGTTGGACTCATCAGAACCCACCGGCTTTGATTGAAACGCATTGATATCATCATTGAGCTGTTTGACGTAATCAGGTGGCTCTACACCCTTCGCACCATCAGACTCCAGATACTCACCCCATAACATGCCAACTCTGTGCGCAAAGTAGTTTTCGAACGGCGCAACCCACAGTTCATTGTTGCCCAACACAATGCCCATCGGCTGGCCTTTCTCCCACATTCCAACATCCAGCGCATTCGAACTTTGAGCGGAACGATACTCGTCCGGCGTTATTTCTTTTACGGTGGTCTGTATACCCGCTTCTGACCAGTACTGGCCAACAAGTTCAACAACCTGCCCGGCAATACCCTGCGTGGCGAACTGCATGTTCAGAACAAACTTGTCGCCGTTGGGTAACTCACGGAATCCGTCGCCGTCAGTATCCATCATGCCCACTTCATCGAGCAAAGATTTGGCACGGTCAAGGTCGAATTGAGCCTCGTGTGAAGCCCATTTTTCGTCAACAAAATCCGGAGCTGGTGAAAAACCAATGTACTGACTTGGCACTCCCTGACCGAAATAGGCAGCTTCATTCAGATCATCACGATTGATCGCTATAGACATGGCTGTACGGAATCGCAGATCGCCGAACACCTTGCGTTTTTCCATATCGTCTGATGTCACGTTGAACGAAAACGTGTGCATGGCTATCTTGGGACGAATATCGATGTTGTACTCGCCTTTTTCCTGATTTTCCAGTAACAAGGGCACATCAGACAATTGCAGTGACTGCGCCTTGTAATCCACTTCGCCATTGACCAGTTTTAACAATCGTACCTGAGCATCGTTAATATAGACCTCGTCCTGCTCGCTGATGTAAGGCAGCTGGTTGCCTTGCGTATCTACCATATAAAAATAAGGATTAGCCACCAGATGACGACCTTCGGTGGAGTCCGCCACATAGATATGGCTTTCCAGCGTAGGAACCACATCAGCCGGCAGGCTGCTTACTTTTTCGGGGCTGTTCAATAATGGTGACGGTGTGTCTGTCCAATCTGAATTACCGAAATAGGACTTGATCACTTCAAGACCATTCTCAAAGCCTGCAGCCTGAGCAAGCTTGTCAGCATCGGCATTGATGTCTGGATGGAACTGACCCAGAAAATGCTTTGGCTGAAAACCTTGCGCAAAGTGTGTGGCAAAGTGAGCCAGCAAACCTGGCTTTGGTGCAGGCAAATTGAAGCGAACGGTCTGTGGATCCACCACATCGACCGTCATGGGCTCACCACCCACAAGCACGTAATCTTTCGCGCTTTCAATAACCTTGGAGTCCAGTGCCAGATTGTCGTACCAGAACTTGACGTCCTCTGCGGTAAACGGTGCACCATCAGACCACTTGTGCCCTGCTCGCAAAAAGAAAGTCAGTTCGGTGAATTCCTCATTCCATTCCCAACCTTTTGCTACGTTGGGCACGATAGTGGACAAATCATCTGAATAACGCACCAGATTGACGTGCCGTGTAGAGAGAAAGTCGGACGTGCCCGCTTCTGTGGCATTCGATAATGCGCGGAACGTACCGCCGTAGGTGCCGATTGCATCGTAAGGAGCAACCACGAGCGGCTCTGACGGTAAACGTTCTGCCAGTGGTGGAAGATCCGCATTGCCGCGAATCCTTCCGTTCAACGCTGCCATATCGGGATTTTCAGAAAACGACAGTTCACAACTCGCGGCTTCCTGGAATTCAGAGAGCTCGTATTGCTGAGGATAGGCGCCTGCAGCGACTCCCATGGGATCCGCTACCGTAACGGCAGGACAATCAGCCAGCGCAGCGCCTGTAAACAGGCATACGCTGGTGGACAATAAAAATCGCTTCACGAATTAAACTCCTGATTTGTCTGAATTTTTAAACTTACGATACACCCGGGTAACATCCGAAACCCCTTCTACATTACTTTTACCTAAGCTAGAACACAAGGTGATTAAAAAAACAGATCGATCTGAAGCAGTCTGGACAATGCGTTTCAGGGTCTATCGAGGCCAAGGCAAAGAATACGTTTTCACATTAGTGAAATACTTCATTGCCTCCAGTGCCCCTTCTTTGACACCGTTACCAGAATCCTTTATCCCGCCAAAGGGTGACATCTCTATGCGGTATCCAGGTTGCTCCCAGATATTTACTGTGCCTACGTCCAATCCTTCAATAAAAGCCGTCGCGCGATGCAAGTTGTTAGTGCAAACACCCGAAGACAATCCGAACTGCGTTGAATTGGAAATCGCCATCACCGCCTCGTCATCGTCAGGCACTCTGACTATCGGTACGATTGGTCCAAACGTTTCCTCCATAACCAGCTCACTATCGTGTGGAACGTGGTCAATAGTGATGGCAGGCAACAACGCACCTTCGCGGCCAGGGTGGTAGAGAATTTTTGCTCCCTGACTCTCTGCATCATGCACTCGGTTTTCAAAAAGTTCTGCCGCCTGAGCATGCACAACACATCCCAGCTGAGTTTCAGGATCCATTGGATTACCATGCTTCATGGCCTTGGCCTTTTCAAGGATACGAACAACCAGTTTGTCGGCGATGGACTCCTGAGCAAGGATACGTTTCACCGCTGTGCAACGCTGCCCGGAATTACCCGTTGCACCGGCAACCGCAATGGTGGCGGCCTTGTCAAGGTCTGCATCACTCAGATCATTCAGGATAATCAGTGGATCGTTGCCACCCAGCTCAAGCGCTTGTCGCTTGTAGGCACCTTTGCTGGCGATAATCTTTCCCACCGGTACGCCACCGGTAAACGTAATGATCTCGATGTTATCGTTCAGCACCATCTCATCACCGATGTCGGCTGGCATGCCGGTGACAATCTGAAACATCTCTGGAGGCAAACCCGCTTCGTAGAGAATATCTGCCAGTGTGATGGCAGTTAACGGCGTCAACTCGGTGGGCTTGCAAACCATGCAGTTGTTTGTCGCTATGGACGGCGCAATCTTGTGCGCTACCATGTTCAATGGATGATTGAATGGTGTGATGGCTGAGATGGCTCTTACCGGTTCGCGCTTGGTGAATATCTTTCGATCTTTTCCATGGGGCGTAAGATCACATGAAAATATCTGACCATCGTCCAGAATGGCGAGCTGTCCGGTCAGCATAAAAACATCGTATGATCGACCGGTTTCGTACAACGCATGCTGATGACAAATACCCAGCTCCAGTGTCAGCCAGTGAGCAATCTCTTCTCGACGTTCACGAATCAGCTCAGCAGCCTTGAACAGTATTTGTTGCCGTTCATAACGACTTAGACGAGGGCGGTACGCTGCCGCTATTTCGAACGCCTGCCGGGCGTGTTCGGCACCACCCGCTGGCACGGTACCTATCACTTCATCGGTATAGGGGTAGCGCACTTCGATAACGCCTTCGGTGTATACCTTTTCGCCACCAATACGCATGGCCTCTTTTCTGACAGTATGGTTGGAACCATTCATAGTGCAGTCGTTTTCAGTTAATGAGTAGATAGACAGTGATACGAAAAACAGTAAATCTGGCCGCTATGCAAAATCAACGTGCCACTAGTGAAGCCTGGCAAGCAACGTTGATAACATCAAAGTTACGCAACGCAGGGGCTGCACTGAGTTCAGGCATTTTTCGGTTAACGATAAAAGGCACGACTTGCTCAGTTAGACCACCGTGCGAACGCAACGGTACATCCAGTGCCGCCAGGTCATGACGATGCTCACTGGTACCGACGGTGACATTCTCAGTGGAAATAATGACAATGTCTCCCATACGATCTTCAGGGAGTTCAAAGCGAGTGCAGGCTTCCTGCTTGTTCAAGACAACGTCAATACCCTCAATAGCCAGAAGTCGCGCGATGATGTCGGCTTCATCAGCAGACTCGGGTAAATAAGCAGTACCAAAAGAGCCTAGCGCACCATGATGCACCACATAGGGATCAGTAATTGGCAAGATCAAACGGGCTGCATCCTTGCCGAGCCATTCATCGAGAAGATCCTGAACATACACAACGCTGGGGGAACCATCCGCATGATGCTTGGGCTTCATGCCATGATCGGCTGTAATGACAATAGCCGCGCCACTAGCATCGAGCTCGGTTAGAAAAGTGTCAAAGTTTGCATAGAACGAATTGGCTTCAGCATCTCCCGGTGCGTGCTTATGCTGAATAAAATCAGTAGTAGTCAGATACATAAGATCGGGCTTGAATTCTTTCAGCAGTTTTACCCCTGCTGCAAAAACAAATTCTGACAACGCAGCGGAATACACTTCTGGCACTGGAGTATCGAGCCAATGGGAGGCATTCTCTATTCCATGAACGGCTTTGCTGGTTTGTGCAGCGCGCTCAGACGAAAAACAAATGGCGCGGTCACCATCGAACGACATACCGTGAGCCAGCAAGGCGCGCAACTTGTCCTTGGCTGTCACGATGGCCACTCGATACCCTGCGTTATAGAACGTACTAAAAATAGTGGGCGCTCTGAGGAACTTCGGATCATTCATCATCACCTCCTCACCCGTGCTCGGGTCATACAGAAAGTTACCGCATATTCCATGAATCGACGGTGGCCGACCTGTTGCGATTGACATGTTATTCGGGTTAGTGAAGCTGGGAATGACGCTGTGAGCCAGTCGGTCAGTACCCTCCTTGCGCAGACGAGCCAGTGTTGGCATCAAACCGGCTTCAATGGCAGCATCCAGATAAGCGGGCTCGCATCCATCCAGGCAGATGGCGATCGCGCAAACGTGTGGCACGGCATAGTCTCGGTCGTTGACGGTCAGTTGAGGTGACATGATTAGGTATTGTTATCCCGAAGAATTGAGTAAAAAAACATCTAGCTGACAAGCTTTTCGCGTTCAGCAAAGGCCTGTGCCGGTGGTTGCGCACTATTCACACCCATTAGCTGCAGTGCATGAGCCGCAGCACTAACTACCGCTGTCATGACACTGGCATCTATCTGCCCTATGCAACCGATACGAAAGCTGTCTACTTCAGTAAGCTTGCCGGGATAAATGATGAAACCCTGCTCTTTCATGAGCTCATAGAACCGCGTGAATTTGAAATTAGCATCGGCAGGATTGAAAAACGTAACGATGATCGGGGACAACCAGCGATCCCTCAACAGGGTTTCAAATCCCAGGGAGCGCATGCCGCTGACCAGCGTGTCGCGGTTCTCGCGATATCGCGAACCCCGTGCATCTACTCCACCTTCAAGACGGTGCAAGCGTAAAGCCTCTACGAAAGCTGCAATGGTATGGGTGGCTGGTGTGAATCGCCACTGACCGGTTTTTTCCATCGTGGCCCACTGATCGTACAAGTCCAGACTCAGAGAATGACACCGACCCTGTGAAGCTTCTAACAGCGCCTTACGAGCGATGACGAAGCCGAATCCCGGCACGCCTTCAATACACTTGTTGGCGGATGAAACGATCGCATCAAAGCGAATGTGATCAACCGTCAAAGGAACTGCACCAAAGGCGCTCATGCTGTCTACCAGTAAGGATCGACCCGCAGCATAGGTTGCTTCGGATATCTCTTCCAGCGGATTCAGAATACCTGAACTGGTTTCACAGTGAACGGCCACCACGTGCGTGATATCTGGATCAGCGCTGAGCGCTGCAGCTACCTCATCGCCTCTTGGCGGTAGATAATCCCCCTTGTCGATGATCGTATACGCTCGACCAATTGTGTCGAGAATCTGCGCAGTACGCTGACCATAGGCGCCATTTGCAAGCACCAGTGCCTTGCCCTGCTTTGGCAGCAAACTCCCCAGCATGGCTTCAACGGCAAATGTGCCGCTGCCCTGAATGGGTACACAATCAAATGCCTGCTCGAGGTCATCAATCATCGATAAAAGATCCTTGCGAATCTGCGACGTCATGGCACGAAAATCGTCATCCCACGAGCCCCAGTCACGCAGCATCGTCTCCTTCACCGTATAGGCCGTGGTTAACGGCCCTGGGGTCAGCAGATAAGGTTCGCCTAATCGCGGTCTTTCCAAGATGTTGTACCACACAGGAGTTTGTACGCATGGCTACAGTACACGCCACCATTACATCTGTAAAATCGATAAATAATATACATCTATCGATTTTTCTTTGATTGAAAATCGAATTTTCCCGAGGTACTTAGTCCATGCGTTACGTCCAGCTGAGGGCTTTTCATTACGTAGCCGTTTCCGGCGGTTTTTCACGCGCGGCCGACAAGCTCAATCTAACGCAACCCGCTATTTCAGATCAGGTTCGAAAGCTGGAGGCTGAATACGACATTCGTCTGTTCAACCGGCAGAAGAAGCAGGTGCAACTGACCGAGAAAGGAAAAATACTGCTCGATATGACTCACCGCATGTTCGACGTGGAGAATCAGGCTCTCGAATTTCTTAGCGAATCACTGGCCGAACACGCTGGCACACTGCGGATTATCGCCGATTCCGCCCATCACATGACACAGGTGCTGGCCCAGTTTCGCCACGAATTCCCTGAGGTTTTTGTGTCTGTCAGCTCAGGAAACTCGGATCAGGTCGTAGAGCAACTCAACCGATACGAAGCCGACATTGGCGTTCTGGGAATCTTGCCCGATGCCCGCAACCACGAAGTCGTCAAGCTGGACTCATCACCTATCGTCGCCTTTGCCCCTGTCGACAGCGCCTACGCACAAAAGACATCGGTCAGCATGAAGCAGTTGGCTAACTGGCCACTGGTGCTACGTGAAAACGGTTCAAGAACACGCTCACAGCTGGAACAGCAGGCCGCAACGACCGGTGTTGTCTTAACCGCTAGCATAGAAGCTGAAGGTCGCGAAGCGGTTCGGCTGATCGTCTCTGATGGTGGTGGTGTCGGTGTTGTATCGGAGGCTGAGTTTGGACAGCATCAGGGGTTGGCTAAAATTCCTATTCACGACATGCAAATGACCATGGACGAATCCATCATCTGTTTACGTGAACGACGCCACAGCAAGCTGATTCAGGGATTCATGGCGCTCGCCAGAGTATCGGCAAATTCCAGAAAACCACTCACGTGATCAGCGTATAACACCGCGCTCGCTTTTTTCGACGAACTCTATAAGACGTGCAACCTCAGGGTGCTTTGCCGCTTCAGTGGCAACAGAGGCAATGGCCGTGTCCCGATCCCCATGTTGTCGCAGCAATACCTTGTAGGTGCGATGCAGAGCCTGAATCGCTTCTTCGGAAAACTCGCGCCGGCGCAAACCATTCTTGTTGATGCCCTTGCCTTCCGCATAGTTTCCCACCGCCATGGTGAAAGGCGCGACATCTCTGTTGGCGACAGAATTGAGCCCGACAAACGCGTGCTCACCTACCTCGCAGAATTGATGTACGCAGGCAAAACCTGCCAGTATGGCGTGATCACCTACCGTTACGTGTCCAGCCAGTGACGCACCATTGGCCATGATGATTCGATCGCCAATCAGACAATCATGCGCCACATGTATGTACGCCATGAACAGGTTATGGCTCCCAATGCGCGTGACGCCACCACCGCCTTCAGTGCCACGGTTGATGGTTGCAAACTCGCGAATGGTATTGCTATCGCCAATTTCCAGCGTGGTTAACTCACCGTCGTATTTCAGATCCTGAGGATCATCGCCCACCGAGGCAAATTGAAAAATGCGGTTATTGGTACCGATGGTGGTCGGCCCTTTGAGGACAACGTGCGGCCCTATCGTGGTGCCAGCACCGATAGTGACATCGGCACCCACGATGCTGTAGGGACCGATCTCACAGTCGTCTGCAATCGTTGCAGACTCATCTACTATGGCCGTCGGATGAATCACTCGTCTATCTCATTGCGCGCTATTAGCACTTCGCATGAGCAAGCCAGTACATCTCCAACCTTGGCTGTTGCGTCAAAACGCCAGATTCCACGCTTCTCCTTTTGCACGGTGACATGAAATATCAGTTGATCACCCGGAATAACCTGACGCTTAAAGCGCGCCTTGTCGATTCCCACGAGCAGATACAGGGTTTTCTCACTGGGATACCCACCCATGGTCTTGAACGCTTGTAACGCACAGGCCTGAGCCAGAGCTTCGAGAATCAGCACCCCGGGGAAAATGGGTGACTGTGGAAAATGCCCGGTAAAGATCGGCTCGTTGAACGTGACGTTTTTCAACGCAGTCAGTGAGACGTCGGGCTGGAAATCTATGACCCGATCAATCATCAGAAATGGATAACGATGCGGCAGGTACTTCAGAATTTCTCGAATATCATCCACGGAGTTAGTCAATCCGGTTTGGTGGTATTAAGTCAATCGGCACGATCAGAACGCTCCAGCTTGCGGATACGCCTGACCAGATCATCAATCTTTCCTAGAGTAACAAAACTGCGGCGCCACAGATGCTCGGGTTGTAGCGGTGTGCCGGAACCATAACGCCCAGACGTGGTGATGGAGCGTGAGACCAGGGAAGCAGCATTGATAACGACCTGATCAGTAATCGTCAGATGGCCCACAATGTTGCAGGCTCCACCAATCTGGCAGTGGCTACCTATGTGTGTACTACCTGCAATTCCAACGCAACCGGCAATAGCGGTGTTTTCGCCGATATGGACATTGTGTGCAATCTGGATCTGGTTGTCCATCACGACACCGTCAGCAATGACGGTAGGGTCGATGGCGCCACAGTCAATTGTGGTATTGGCACCAACATGCACCCGGTTGCCAATCACCACACCGCCGGTCTGCTGTATCTGTTGCCACCCATCAGAAGTCCAGGCATAGCCAAAGCCCTCGCTGCCTATAACGGCGCCGGACTGAATGCGGCATGCGTCTCCCATCCTCACATTGCTGTAGAGAGTGACGCGAGGGAATAGCCGGCATCCTCGTCCAATGCTGACTCCATCCCCGACTACGCAATGCGCCTCCACAATGCTGTGTTCTCCGATAACGGAGCTCGCACCAACGCTAACACCCGGACCGATGGATACACTGGGGTGAATAGTGGCTGTGTCGTGGATACTGGCTGTTGGATGAATACCGCCCTGTTCTCTTACTTCCGGCTTCAAAAGCCACGAAGCTCGAGCGTAGTCAGCGTAAGGGTCAGGACTGATCAGAAAATTACCGGGAGCTTCATGGCGTAGAGACTCGGGCACGATAACGGCACCGGCAACGGACGCCCTCAACGCTTTGGCATAGCGTGCGTTCACGACGAACGCGAGCTCTTGGCTACCCGCTCTGTCGATGGGGGCGAGCGCATTTATCGGCTGTGCCTGATCCCCTTGAAATTCAATATCGAGGGCAGCTGCCAAGTCTTTGAGAATCATGGCGCTGCTGATACGCTAGTTGGCAGACTGCAGTCTGGCGTTCTCACGCTCCAGAGAATCGAGAATACGCTCGGTAACGTCAATTCTCTTGTTCGCAAACAAGACACCATCACTAATGATCAGATCGTAGTCGTGCTGACGACCAAACTCTGCTATCGCTTCGAGCACCAGAATTCGCACCTTCTTGAACTCGTCGTTTTTCTGGATGTTCAGCTCTTCACGAAAATCCTGTTCACTGCGTTTTATCCGACGCTCCAGACCTCGCGATTCGCGATCCAGACGAGCCAGCTCAGCCTCAGGCATTTCCAGATTGGGCTCTGCCAGCCTGGCAGCCAGTATGACAAGTTCGGATCGTTGTGCTTCCAGCTCTGCCTGCCTGGGAGCAAATTCGGTTTCCAGCCGCTGCTCGGCCTCGACGGCTTGTGGCGCTCGATCTATCAGATACGGGATGTCAACGAAACCGATACGTGACAGAGCGGCTTCCTCCCCGTCAGCCGAATAGGCAAACGGTACAAATAGCATCCAGGCACCGATAACAGCACTCAGAGCGTCATACCAACGCGGTTGCAAACTGGTTTTCAATGGGTTGCCCCTCTCAAAGTTGACCTCTGACAAACAGGTTCTGCATCCATCATCAGAAAATGGATCCGATACTGAACTCAAAATTCCGCGTTCGATCACCTTCCTGATCATTGAAAGGAAATGAGTAGCTGAACGTTAAGGGTCCGACAGGCGATAGCCAGACGAAAGCGATGCCATAGGAGGCTCTGAATTCGTCGACGTCAAACGATTCCGTATCACGGTATACATTGCCAAAATCCGTGAAAAGACTGAAACGGGTAGCACCCGGTTCTTCCACAAATGGCGGAGGAAATATCAGCTCCACAGTACCCAGCGTTCTGTAGTCACCACCTGCAGAGTTGTCCTTGCTGTCTCTGGGTCCAAGGCTACCAGTGCGATATCCTCGCAATGTCCGTATTCCACCCGCAAAGTAACGATTGAAGAATGGCAGTCTTTCATAGTCACCGTAGCCGTATCCGGAATCGACACGCAGCGTTGTTGAAAAAGTATACCGTTCGGTTATCGGTTTGAAAATTTCAAACGCATAGCCGAGCTTGTAATACGTGTAATCACTGCCCGGAATCGCCACTTCTGCCGTCAGCCGATTTACGACACCTTCTGTGGCGAACACGGTTCTGTTGCGAGTATCGTAGGTAAAACCGAAGTTGAGATCGTAGATATTGAACACATCACCTTCCTCTTCAACGAAGGAGGTAATTTCGATGGGTGATTCGCCGGTTGTTCCCAGCTCTGTTCGTTCGTAGCCCAGCCCGACACGAAAAGTGGAAAATTCACTCAACGGCACACCAAACCGGACGCTGGCGCCACGAGTACTGGCCAGATAGCGTGATGTCGAGCTCTGGTTACTGGTATCTGTCTCCCTGATAAACGCCCCGACCGTGCGGCTTATACCGTCGTCTGTGAAATAGGGATCACGAAAAGACAATGAAAGCTGACGCGTTGTCCGTGAATTGTCGAACGAAAACTGAAGGCTTTCGCCGGTGCCAAACAGATTGTCTTGCTGGAACGCCAGGTTGACAGTAGTGCCGCCATCGCTGCCATAACCGAGACCCGCGCTGAACGATCCAGACTGACCTTCCTGCACAGTGATTTCAAGATCAACCTGATCATCTGTACCAGGTACACGCGGTGTCCGGATACTCACGCTTTGCATGAAGGCCAGACGTTGCAGCCGCACTCTGGATCGGCTGACCAGCGCTGGCGAGAATCGTGAACCTTCCAACTGCCGCATTTCACGCCTTAATACTTCATCACGGGTTTTGTACTGCCCACTGAAAGTAATGCGTCTGACATAGACCCGCTTGCCCGGATTAATGACAAAGGTGAGGCCCACATCTCGCGATTCATCATTGATATCGGGCAGCACGTCGACATCGGCAAACGCATAACCGTCTTCTCCCAATCGATCATTAATAGCGTTGCTGCTTTGCACAATATCCTTGCGAGCGAAAACATCACCCGCCTTGACAGATATCAGCGAACGCAATTCTTCGAGTGGGATATCGACTTCTCCCTCGAGTTCGATATCACGCAGCGTGTAGCGTTCACCTTCACGGATGTTGATGACGATGAAGATGTCCCGCTTGTCGGGGGAGATGGAAACTTGCGTGGAATCCACCTCGAAACGTATAAAGCCTCGATCCTGATAGTAGGAACGCAGAGTCTCTATGTCAGCAGCCAGCTTTACTTGCGAATATTCATCAGCGCTACTGAATGGGTTGATTTTTTTCTCGCTCGATTTAAGCAAGTCAAGCAATGTGTCTTCCGGGTAGGACTCATTGCCAACGATATTGATATGTTCAATACGCGCTACCGCACCCTCAACAATATCGATGTTCAAGGCTACGCGGTTACGCTCAAGCTCTTCGATGTTGATGTTGATTTCACTGCCGTAGTTACCCGAACTGAAATACACGCGGCGCAGTTCCCGCTCCACCGTTTCGAGAATCGAACGGTTATAGACGCGTCCTAATGCGATGTCTGCCTGTCGCAATGATTTGCTGAGTTCTTCGGTTTCTATTTTTTTGTTGCCATCAATCTCGATACTGCCGATAGACGGTCGTTCTTCAACCTGTACAACCAGCGTGTTGCCGTCGCGCTGCTTGACAACAACATCGCTGAATAAGCCGGTTTCATACAATGCTCGAAGGACTCTTGCGCCATCTTCCTGCGGTATGAAGCGATCACGGTTGCGCACCGGCAAGTAGGTGAGGATGGTGCCAAGGTCAATGCGCTCGTTGCCCTCGATAACGATGTCCGAGATGACAAAATCGTCGGCACTCGAGCGCGCCTGGCTAGCAGGTTCTGGCTCCTGAGCGAACACAACAGAACCCGCACCATACGCGCAAGCCAGCAACAGTGTTATTGACAGGTGGGTAAATCGCATCATTGGAACAGACGCCATATATCGTTGTAGAACGCCAGAAACATCAGCGACCCCAGTAAGGCTATTCCGATTTGCTGACCCCAGATCTGTACACGCTCCGACAAGGGTTTGCCACGAATGGCCTCGGCTGCGAAGAACAACAAGTGACCTCCGTCAAGCATGGGTATAGGCAGGAGATTCAGCACAGCCAGACTAATGCTGATCAACGCAATGAAATTGATGTAGTGATCGATGCCGATAGAAACCGACTGACCAGCGAACTGAGCAATACTGATCGGACCACTGATGTTGTCCAGAGACGCCTGACCAAACAACAGTTTACCTAACATACGTAGCGTCAGGACCGACATGTCCCACGTGCGCTTCACCGCTTGTCCAAGGGCTGCCAGCGGCGCGTAACGAACCACGACCTGCGATTTTTCAGCCAGCGCGGCAGACTGGTTTTCCATCACGCCTATGCGGCCGATGGTTTGGTCTCCTATTTCTACCGCCTCGGGTGTCAGCGTGATCTGAACCCGTTCACCGCCCCGCGCCACGATCAGCGCCAATGGTGTTCCGGCACTGGGCTGGACTACTTCAACCAGTGACCGCCACGTCTGAATCGGCTTTCCATCGACACTGACCACAGTGTCCTCGGCTAACAAACCAGCAGATTCGGCGGCACCGCCCGCCACTACCTCTCCAATGCGAGGCTCTACCTCAGGCCACCAGGTGCGGAATCCGAGATTCGCAACCGCGTCACCGTCTGACTTCAGCATGTCTTCCTGAGTCACTGTCAGCTGCCGCATCAGGCGTTGCCCCGACGCGTCCTCAACTTCGATACTCAGAGGCTCTGTGACGTTCAGTGAGGACTCAAGCAGCGCTATTCTGGCATCCGTCCAGGTCTGAGTCGACGTTCCGTTGACAGACACAATTCTGTCCTCGTACTGAAATCCGGCATCAGCCGCAGCCGAATCCGCAACCGGTGCTCCCACCAGAGGCGCAACGCCGCTGATGCCAATCATCATCACAATCCAGTAGGCAACGATGGCGAGCAGGAAGTTGGCTAGCGGACCTGCCACGACAACCGCGCTCCGCGCCCACAACGGTTGCCGGTTGAATGCCCGGTGCTGCTCACCGGCGGCGACAGGACCTTCACGCTCGTCCAGCATTTTCACGTAGCCGCCAAGAGGGATGGCGGCGAGCACAAATTCAGTATCGTCTACCTTGCCACGGCGGGTGATCAGCGCACGTCCGAACCCGATCGAGTAACGGAGTACTTTAATGCCGACACGGCGAGCCACCCAGAAGTGACCGTATTCGTGAATAGAGATCAGGATTCCAAGCGCTAACAGAAAAGCAAGCGTGCTGACGATTACGTTGCTAAACATGGACACATCATGAAGGTAGGCTGATTATCTCTTGGAGTACGAACGGTGGCTTCAATGACTGCCCGCGGCGATCATCTCTGTGGTGATCTCGCGAGCTTGTCTGTCGGCCTCAATGATAGTGCCCAAATCGATAGCAGGGGATATTTTCGAACGACTCAATGTTTGCTCAACAACCTCGGACAGTTGTAAAAAAGCAACAGACTCGTTCAGAAAAGCATCGACTGCCACCTCATTGGCTGCGTTGAGAATTGCCGGTGCCGTGCCTCCGGTTCGCTGTGCGTCGAACGCCAGACGCAGTAAGGGAAAGCGATCGGTGTCAGGCTCTTCAAAATGCAAGCCCGACACCTCGAGAAAATTCAGTGGAGCTACTCCGGAGTCGATGCGTGCAGGCCACGCTAATGCGTGAGCGATGGGCGTACGCATGTCTGGACGACCCATTTGCGCGATGGTCGACCCATCCTCATAGCTGACCATTGAGTGGATAATACTCTCCGGGTGCACGACAACTTCAATATCGTCAGCCTCCAGGGCAAACAACTGGCAGGCTTCAATCACCTCCAGTCCCTTGTTCATCAACGTGGCAGAATCGATCGAAATCTTGGGTCCCATGGACCAGTTAGGATGCTTCAAAGCCTGTTGCGGTGTTACAACAGCCAGCTCTTCAAGTGTGCATTTACGTAATGGTCCACCCGATGCTGTCAGCAATATTTTTACGACTCCCTCAGTGCTGACACCTGTTTTGGTGGCCGGAAGACTCTGAAAAATGGCATTGTGCTCGCTGTCTACCGGCATTATCAACGCATTAGCCTCTTTCGCCGCGCTCATCAGTAGCTGTCCGCTCATGACCAGAGCTTCCTTATTAGCCAGCAAAATGCGTTTTCCAGCTCGAGCAGCAGATAAAGTTGACAGCAAACCTGCAGCCCCGACAATGGCCGCTACCACGGTATCTGCCATGGGGTCTGCTGCAATGGCGTCCAGCGCATCTGGCCCTTGCTCGACACGTATGTCGAGACCTGCATCCAGACACTTGCGGCGCATCTGATCTGCTGCCTGCTCAGTACCCAGCACGACGATCCGGGGCTGAAAACGCTGACACTGTTTAAACAGCTCATCCACTCTAGAATACGCAGACAGTGCGTGAACACTATAGTGATCAGGATGCCGGGAAACCACATCCAGCGTGCTCTGACCTATCGATCCGGTGGAACCGAGCAGCGAAATACTACGCCGCTCAAGATTCATAACCAGGCCCAGACGAACGCGAAGACAGGAATTGCTGACAAAACGCCATCGATACGATCAAGTACGCCGCCATGGCCCGGCAACATCTGGCTGCTGTCTTTGACATCTGCCGCTCTTTTGATTCTGCTCTCGAACAGATCCCCGAGGACCGATGCGCCGGCCGCCAGAATCGTGGCGAGCACGAGCTTCACCCGATTACCTGCTGCCCAGTCGGCAAATATCAGCACTAGCAGCAGGAGCAAACCGGTTACCACCAGACCACCATAGACACCTTCCCACGTCTTGCCCGGACTGATCAGCGGTGCCAGCTTCCTGCGGCCGAAACGCCGACCACTGAAGTAGGCGCCAATATCCATGACCCAGATGATACTGAAAGCAAAAAATAGCAGCCACTCAGAGCCGAAAGGTGCAAAGCTGCGAAGATACTGTATGGCGATGGCGGCCACCAGAAATACAAAGACACCTACGGCCAGCAGCACACCGTCTAATGACTTGATGGGTTCGTGTCGAGGAGCCAGATAGAACACAACCGGTACCCCCGCCCAGAAAAGAAACCCGAGTAGTAACAGCCATTGAATCAGTTGTTCGTTGTAAGGAATGTACAGGCCCACCAACACAAATAAACCCACGATGGCCGCAAAGGCAGTTTGCTGGACTTCGTCCCGCACCGCACACATACGGCTCCATTCCCACGCAGCGGCGGCCACGATAAAGCCAAGTATCAGAGCAAATACATCGATCGAGGCGAAGAACAGATCAGCGCCAAAACCAATAAGCAGGACGATCGCGGTAATGATTCTTGTCTTAAGCATTGTTGCTCTGTACCTGTTCGCCTGTCCGGCCAAAGCGGCGCTGACGCCCAGCGTAAAATGCCAACGCGTTGCCCAGTTCAACATCGGAAAAATCTGGCCAGAGAACATCCGTAAAGTACAGCTCTGTGTAAGCCAGGTGCCACAGTAGATAATTGCTAATTCGCTTCTCGCCACCCGTTCGTATAAAGAGGTCGGGTTCGGTGATTTCCGCTAGCGAGACGTGTTGAGAGAACGTGTCGATGTCGATTGTTTCGGGATCGAGCTCCCCGTCTCTCACCTGAAACGCCAGCTGTCTAGCAGCATTCACGATATCCCAGCGACCACCATAATTCACCGCTATGGCCAGTTTGAGCCCGGTATTTTTCTTCGTGGTTTCTTCGGCAATGGTCATTTCATGCTGTAGTTTTGCCTGAAACGCCGAGCGCTCACCGATGAAACGTATCTTTACGTTGTTTTCGCTCAGCTTGCTAACTTCGCTCTTCAAAGCGCGCAGGAACAGATCCATCAGCAACCCTACCTCAGTTTGCGGGCGCTTCCAGTTTTCACTGGAAAAGGCAAACAGTGTCAGCGCTTCTATCTGCTGGCGACCGCAGGCCTCAACAATATCGCGGGTGGTACGAAATCCGGCCTGATGCCCCGAAGCTCTGGGCCGACCTCGTTGTCGAGCCCAGCGACCATTTCCGTCCATGATGATGGCTACATGACGAGGACGGGTATTTTCGGGAAGTGTCACTAAGAAATCTCTGTGGCAGAAGGTAGTGCTCTAGCAGAACAACACTATACCTCCATCAGATCGGTTTCCTTCTTTCCGAGCACTTCATCAATCTGCTTGATGGCACCGTCTGTCAGCTTTTGCACGGATTCTTCACCCTTGCGCAGATCATCCTTGGAGATTTCCTTTTCCTTCTCAAGCTCCTTGAGGTCGCTGTTTGCATCACGGCGAATATTCCTCACGGCAACCCGGGCATTTTCAGCTTCGCCCTTAACCAGTTTGACCATATCCTTGCGACGTTCTTCTGTCATCGGTGGTACGGGCACTCGAATGACTGTACCGGCCGTGTTCGGGTTCAGGCCGAGATCGGAATTGATAATGGCTTTTTCCACAGCGGCCACCATGGACTGTTCCCAGGGTGTGACAGTCAGCATGCGAGCATCTTCAGTGTTGATGTTGGCAACCTGACTCAATGGCGACTCTGCGCCGTAGTAGTCCACCTTCACACTTTCCAGCAGACTGGGATGTGCACGACCTGTACGCATTCTGGACAGATCGTTCTCCAGCGAATCGACCGACTTACCCATACGGATCTTCGCGTCTTTGAGAATATCGTCAATCATCACTTACACCCTTCAGTCTAGTTGCTTAACGGTCGTTCCAACATTCTCACCCATCACCAGACGCATGAGATCACCGTCATTATTCATATTGAATACTTTAACAGGCAGGTTGTTGTCACGGCACATCACAATGGCGGTTTGATCCATCACACCCAGACGTTTGTTGACTGCCTCGTCGAAACTTACCACGTCATACTTTACCGCGTCATCATGCTTCATCGGATCCTTGTCGTATATTCCATCGACTTTGGTACCCTTTATCATGATATCCACTCCCAGCTCTACCGCCCTTAGGCTGGCTGCTGAGTCGGTGGTAAAAAACGGGTTACCAGTGCCCGCAGCAAACAAGACTATGCGACCCTTTTCCAAATGGCGCACGGCACGCCTGCGGATGTAGTCCTCGCAAACCGAGTTGATAGGCAAAGCCGACATGACCCGGCAATACGCACCCAGGTTCTCAAGAGCATCCTGCATGGACAGACAGTTGATGACCGTGGCCAACATCCCCATGTGATCACCGGTAACACGATCCATCCCCGCCTCGGCGAGTCCTGCTCCTCGAAATATATTACCGCCACCGATGACCATGGCAACTTCAACACCTGCGTCGCTTACCGCCTTCACTTCGGTGGCAAGACGGCGGATGTAACTGGGGTCGATGCCGTAATCCATCTCTCCCATCAGCGCTTCACCGCTGAGTTTCAACAAGATTCGCTCAAAGGCTGGACGTGCAGTTTCCATTTTCAAGATAGCTCGTGTGTTTGTACTGAGCCCGGTACAGGCCCCATGAGTGTTGATACAAAAAAGCCGGGTTGAGCCCGGCTTGCTTCACACAGATTCTAATTCGGATAGCTCCTTAGGCACATAAACTTTTGTTACCTATCCGGAGCCACACACAGGAATTTCTACGTTCCTGTGTGGTGGCTCTTGTCTTGCCGGCGCTACAAAACGGTTAGCTAGCTACCGCGAACCTGTGCCATGACTTCTTCAGCAAAATTTTCTTCCTTCTTCTCGATACCTTCGCCAACTTCCAGCCGAGAGAAGCTGGCTACGGATGCACCCTTCTCTTTAAGAAGCTGCCCTACTGTCTGATCCGGATTCTTGACGAACGGCTGTCCCACCAGAGTAATCTCTGCCAGGTACTTGCGAACCCGACCCACTACCATCTTCTCGATGATTTCAGCCGGTTTGCCGCTTTCTGCTGCTTCTGCCGCGAAAATGGCTTTTTCCTTTTCCAGTAGGTCTGCTGGTACGCCTGACTCGTCTACGCAGACTGGCTTGCTGGCAGCGATATGCATCGCGATATCCTTGGCCAGCGCAGCGTCGCCATCAACAACCTCGCAAATCACACCAATGCGACCGCCGTGCAGGTACTCACCGTAAAGCCCATTGGCACTAGTGCCTGCGACACTACGTCGAACCTGAATGTTTTCGCCGATCTTCGCGACCAGTGTCTTGCGGACCTCTTCAACGGGCTCAGAGCCCACTGTCAGTTGATCGACAGATTCGGGCTGTTGCTCAAGAACCGCATCTACAACCTTCTCTGCGAAGCTGATGAAGTCTTCAGCCTTGGCAGCAAAGTCTGTCTGGCTATTGATTTCGACCATACCAAAGCGCTTGCTGTCGGCACTGACCTTGATAGCAACAGCGCCCTCAGCAGCCGTGTTGCCTGATTTCTTGTCGGCTTTTGCCAGACCTGAAATACGCATCGCTTCGATGGCGGCGTCCATATTGCCGTCTGCTTCTGTCAATGCTTTCTTGCATTCCATCATGCCGGCGCCAGTGCGCTCACGCAGCTCCTTTACCATGCTTGCCGAAATGGCCATGTACATTCCTCTTTATAAATCTTAGCCGCAAGGCCACTGTTAATGGCAGCCTCAGGCAATGTTGAAAATCAGATAATGGTTAAATCAATCCCCGTGCGAACGGGGATCAATGGATCAGGCTGCAGGTGTTGAACCGTCTGCCGCCGCAGGAGCCGCTTCAGCTACAGGCGCTGCCGCAGCCTCTACCGGTGCAGCAGGTGCAGCTTCAGCGGCTGGCGCTGCAGGTGCAACTTCTGAAGCTGGTGCTGCAGTGACTACTTCTGCAGGTTGCTCGGCCGGAGCTGCTTCTGTAGCGGTTGCAGCAGGTGCTGCCTGTGCATCAGCTGCTGCAGCTTCGCTTTCTTCCATTTTGCCGGAAGCGCGCTTGCCGTCCTGAATGGCACTGGCGATGGCGTCGACATACAACTGAATGGCGCGGATCGCATCATCGTTGCCCGGTATGACGTAATCAATACCGTCTGGAGAGTTATTAGTATCGACGACGCCGATGACCGGGATACCCAGCTTGTTGGCTTCTGTGATAGCAATCCGCTCATGACCGACGTCGACCACGAACAGCGCATCGGGAAGTCGTTCCATGTGCTTGATTCCGCCCATACCACGGTCAAGCTTTTCATACTCACGGGTAAGACCCAGTGCCTCTTTTTTGCTCAGGCGCTCAAAGCTACCATCTTCGCGCATGGCTTCCAGCTCAAGCAGACGCTTAACAGACTGCTTGACGGTTTTGAAGTTGGTCATCATGCCACCAGACCAGCGACGGTTCACGAAAGGCATGTTGCAGCCTTCTGCCGCCGCACGCACTGCATCTCTGGCTGCGCGCTTGGTACCTACGAACAGGATACGCCCGTTCTTTGAGGCAACCTTGCCCGCGTAGTTGGTGGAGTCGATCAGTGCCGGCAGGCTCTTCTCGAGGTTGAAAATATGGATATTGTTGCGCTCGCCATAAATGTACGGTGCCATCTTGGGAGCCCAGTAACGGGTTTGGTGTCCGAAATGCACGCCTGCTTCAAGCATCTGGCGCATGGTTACATCAGCCATGGTATTTCCTTTAAGTTGGGTTTGGCCTCCGCAAGCCAACCGCGGCAGACCCGAGGGAACAATTGGTTCCTGTGGGCACCCGGCCGGGTTGAAACGACTTGCGTGTGAAATCCGAGCTGGGAAACCAGCACCGGTCAGCCAGACTTTATAACACATTCGGGGCCAGCGATGTACACTAACCCCCCTTTGTGCTGAACCGGTCTCACCCATGTCCATCTCTCTGAAAACGCCCGAGCAAATCGCCAGGATGCGAGTCGCCGGACGTCTCGCAGCCGAGGTTCTGGACATGATCACCGAATACGTGGTTCCCGGCGTGACAACCGAAGAACTCAATACGATCTGCCATAACCATATCGTCAATGTACAGAAGGGCATCCCTGCCACGCTAGGGTACAAAGGTTTCACGAAATCCATCTGCACGTCTGTTAACCAACAGATCTGTCACGGCATTCCGAGCGATCGGGTGCTGAAAAAAGGCGACATCGTGAATATCGATGTCACGGTTATCAAAGATGGCTGGTTCGGTGACACCAGCCGGATGTACTACGTTGGCGCAGTGCAACCGCATGCCAGACGCCTTTGCGAGACCGCCTACGAGTGCATGGTACGAGGCATACGCATCGTGCGCCCTGGCGCCACACTGGGCGACATCGGAAATGCGATTCAGGTCTTCGCGGAAAACCAGCATTATTCGGTAGTAGAAGAGTATTGTGGCCACGGCATCGGTGCAAGCTTCCATGAAGATCCCCAGGTTCTACATCATGGAAAACCCGGCGAAGGCGTTGAACTACGCGCAGGCATGACCTTCACTATCGAGCCGATGATCAATCAGGGACGTCGACACGCACGCGTTCTGGCTGATGGCTGGACTGTGGTTACTCGTGACCGTTCACTGTCTGCTCAATGGGAGCACACAGTGCTGGTCACAGAAGATGGCTACGAGCTGTTGACACTCGGTGACGGACAGACACTCTAGGTGACAACGCTGAACAAGCATTTTCCTTCGGGCGAAATACCCCTGTGAAATTGAGCGTAAGTGACGCGGAGATGACGCAGAGAAGATCATCCATCCTGCGTGAAATAGATGATTTCATCACTGAGTCGCCTGATAATCCAGCCCGATATAAAGGGGCACTGGATCTGGGTCAACAAGCCATACACAAGGTTTTTCTCGAAGGCTTCAAGGCCTCTGTTTTGCTCACGCTGCGCACCGCAGTCATCGATCATGTGCTTACTGTCATGTGGAGCACCCACGCGCAGGCGTTCGGCGGCCTGGCTCTATTGGCCGTAGGCGGTTATGGCCGGGCAGAACTCCACCCCCACTCCGATATCGATATTGCCATTCTGGTGCCAGACAATCAGATCGGTGATACGAATATTCAACGCGATGAGACACTCTCCGCCTGGATAACATCGCTTTGGGACCTGAATCTGGACATCGGACATAGTGTGCGTACTGTTTCAGAATGCGAAGAGGAAGCTGCTGCTGACATTACGGTGATAACCAACGTGATGGAAGCCCGTCTGGTTTGTGGAAGCGCTGATCTGTTCGCTCGAATGCAGCAGGTCATAGCCCCATCCCGAATGTGGTCATCGGCTAATTTTTTTGCTGCCAAGGTTGAAGAACAGGAGCAGCGCCACTCCCGTTTCCAGACGAACGCCTATCGCCTTGAACCCAATCTGAAAGAGAGTCAGGGCGGATTGCGTGATTTCCAGACAATAGCCTGGGTCTGCCAGAGACAGTTCGGCACTCGCAGTCTCGAGCCGCTGGTAGACAACGGATTATTAGAACCCGGTGAGCTGACGATGTTGCGCGAAGGGCTGGAACTGATCTGGCGGATACGTTATCTGTTGCACCACGTGGCTGAGCGGCGTGAAGACAGACTACTGTTCGACTATCAAAAGGAAATCGCCCACGCGTTTGGCTACAACGACGATACAAACAACAAGTCGATAGAAGAACTGATGCAGCAGTTCTATCGCACGGTTTTGTCACTACAACGACTCAACGAAATTTTATTGCAAGGAATAGGCGGCATCATCAGTGGCATAACTGCATCTTCGGATATAGAACCGATCAACGCACGCTTTCAGCTACGAAACGGATTTCTGGAGGTAACGCATGATGACGTTTTCATGCACTATCCGGCTGCATTGCTTGAAGTCTTTCTGATATTCGGAGACACGCCAGAAGCTATCAACATACGATCCAACACAGTCAGATTAATACGCGCCAACCTGCCCTTGATCAATGACCGGTTTCGCAGTGACCCCAAAGTGCGCGATCTGTTCGTACGAATTTTCAGTAACCCGAAAAAGTTGACACGAACTGTAAGATTGATGAATCGCTATGGCGTTTTGGCGGCCTACCTACCCGCATTCGACAAAATAGTCGGCAGAATGCAATATGACCTTTTCCACATCTATACGGTAGACGAACACACTTTCCTGGTGATTCGGAACCTGCGTCGCCTGACGCTGCCACAATTTGCCGATGAACTGCCGCATGGCAGTTCGGTAGCAACCCAGATCAAACGACCACACGTGCTGTATCTGACTGCTCTGTTTCATGATATCGCCAAAGGCCGCGGTGGTGATCACAGCATTCTCGGGGCAGAAGATGCTCGTGAGTTCGCTCAATCGCACGGCCTGCCGCAGGCCGATGCAGAGCTGATGGAATGGACGGTGCGACATCACCTTCTTATGTCTATTACCGCGCAACGTAAAGACATAGACGACCCCAAAGAACAACTCGAGTTTGCACGGCAAGTAGGCAGTATCGATAGACTGAACCATCTATACCTACTGACCATTTCAGACATTCGGGCCACCAACCCGGAACTGTGGAACTCATTCAAGCAAAGCCTGCTGCAATCACTCTACCGACACGCCCTGTTGATTTTGCAACGAGGCCTCGACAATCCACTGGATGCCGAGGATGTTATCGCTCGTCGACAAGCACATACTCGCACGTTGCTGGACGACAGCCTCGACAAGGACCCGCGTATAGATCACCTCTGGACGACGCTGGGTGACGAGTATTTCAGGCAGTATCAGGCTATTGAAATAGCCCGGCACACAGAAATACTGCTGGCCAACGAGGACGCACCCTGGCCGCTTGTATCATTGCGATATTCAGCATCCAGAGGCTCTACAGAGATACTGATCTACACGCCCGATGACAAGGCATTATTTGCCTTGATCACCGCAGTCATGGAGCGTTTGCAGCTGAACATCCTGTCAGCGACTATCAACACAACAGCCGCCGGTTTTGCTCTCGATACCTTTCATGTGCTGGATTCCAACCATCAGCCAATTGAAGAACTCTACCGGATAGATGAAATAAGACTCAGCCTGACTCAAGAGCTTGGCGTACCGCGTGACATACCCGATGTTGCCTCACAGCGCCCTGCCCGTCAGCTACGTTATTTTTCGATTTCCACGCAGGTAGATTTCTCAGACGTCGAGTCTGACTTCACCGAAGTGCGGATCACCGCGGCTGACAGACCTGGAATCCTTTCGTCGATTGGCGAGATCCTGATGACTGCCGGCTTCAATGTCCATGCCGCCCGCGTATCCACTCTCGGCGAACGTATCGACGATGTTTTCCTGCTGTCGAACAAAGATGGCATGCCATTGACACCAGAAGAGAAAATGACCGTTACCGAACTGTTTAAATCCGAACTATGACCGACGCAAGCGACACTGTACAACTGCTGATAGATCTTGTTCGCCGAGGCTCTGTAACGCCTGACGATAAAGGGTGCCAGGCTTTGCTTGCTGAACGCCTCAAAGCGGCGGGTTTTGAAATCGAGCATATGCCCAGCGGCGAGGTCACTAATATGTGGGCACGTCGCGGCACACAGTCGCCGTTGATGGTATTTGCCGGGCATACCGATGTAGTCCCTACAGGGGACATCAAGGCCTGGAGCTCCCCACCGTTTGCGGCAGCCATAGCTGATGACCATGTTATAGGCAGAGGAACAGCGGACATGAAAGGTGGTGTCGCTGCGATGATCACTGCGATAGAACGCTTTGTTGCGCTCAACCCCCGGCACACAGGATCCATAGCTGTATTGTTAACCAGCGACGAGGAAGGACCGGCAACCGAAGGCACTCGATTTGTCATCGAGCAACTACAGCTGCGCAACGAAACCATCGACTATTGCATTGTTGGCGAACCCACCAGCGCCAGCCAGCTAGGCGATGTCATTCGCCACGGACGCCGTGGCTCACTGGGCGCTACGTTAACCATCCAGGGCAAACAGGGTCATGTTGCGTATCCCCATCTGGCGGACAATCCGGTACACCGTGCCATGCCCATGCTATGCGAGTTGACAGCCATACAATGGGATCAGGGAAACGAACACTTTCCTGCAACCACACTGCAGATATCCAACATCCATGCTGGTACAGGCGCGACTAACGTCATTCCCGGCGTGCTTACGGTTGAGTTCAACCTTCGCTATAGCCCGGAAACCTCCATTGAGGCTATCGAATCTGCCGTGACGACGCTCTGCCAGTCACACAATCTGGATAGCAACATCAGCTGGAAAGACAGTGCACATCCGTTTATTACCTCACCGGGCACACTCACTGAAGCAGTGCAAGGCGCTATTCACGAAGTTACCGGCTCTACGGCTACGCTGGACACTGGCGGCGGCACCTCAGACGGACGATTCATTGCCCCGACCGGCGCACAGGTAATCGAGTTTGGACCTATAAACGCAACCATTCATCAAATCGATGAACGGGTATCGTGCAAGGATATTGATTCGCTGACTCAAATATACGAGTCTGTGCTAAACCAACTACTGGCTAAAAAAGAGGACTGACATTATGGGAATGCTGACAGGAAAGCGATTTATCATTTTTGGCGTAGCCAGCAAGCGTTCGATAGCCTGGGGCATTGCCTCTGCCATGCATCGTGAAGGTGCCAGCCTTGCTTTTACCTACCAGAACGAGCGGCTGAAAGATCGTGTTATCGACATGGCAGCAGCATGCGATTCCAAACTGGTTTTTCCTTGTGATGTTGCGATTGATGAAGAAATTGACACACTGATGGAATCTGTCAAAGGAGAATGGACAGATGGCTTTGACGGCCTGATTCACGCAGTTGCATTTGCTCCGCGAGAAGCACTGGATGGCGACTTCCTCGAGTCTGTTACGCGCGAGTCATTTCGCATTGCCCACGACATCAGCTCATACAGTTTTGCGGCTATCGCCAAAGCCGCACGACCACAGCTGCGCAAAGGGGGTTCACTGATTACCTTGTCCTACCTGGGTGCCGTTCGGGCAATGCCAAATTACAACGTGATGGGACTAGCCAAAGCCTCTCTTGAAGCCAACACGCGCTTTATGGCAGGATCACTCGGCCCGGATGGAATTCGTGTTAACGCCATATCGGCAGGACCCATCAAGACTCTGGCCGCTGCTGGTATAGGGGATTTCAAGAAACTCTTGGGACATGTCTCGAGCGTGTCACCCATGCGCGAGAACACCACGATTGAGCAAGTCGGAGACACTGCCGCCTTTCTCGCATCACCCATGGCAGGTGGTATCACAGGTCAGATTATTTATGTGGACGGCGGCTTCAACATTGTATCAATGCCGAATCTAAGCTGACCAAGAACTCGGTATCGATGTCATCCCCGCTAAAGCGGGGATCCATACCAGCATCAACATGGATTCTCGCCTGCGCGGGAATGACGAAGTTACCTACATTGACCCTCGAGAATGCCGAAGTTACCAACATTGGCCCTTGAGAATGACGAAATTTGTTGACTGTGGTGCACTGCCTTTCAGGCTAGCGCCCTTGTTTTAGCAAGTCACGAATCTCGATAAGCAGCTCAATATCGGCAGGCTTTTCTTTCGGCTCTTCGGCTTTTTCTTTCTCGAAGTTTGCCTTCATGTTATTGATCATCCGCAGAATCATGAAGATAACAAAAGCCACGATCAGAAAATCGATCATCGCCTGAATAAATGCACCATAGCCGATAGCTGCGTCTCCCACCTTAATGGAGAGATCCTGGAAGTTAACGCCTCCCATGAGTACGCCAATGACGGGCATCAGAATATTGTCGACCAGAGTACTGACCATCTTGCCAACTGCTGCGCCAATGATAATACCAACCGCCATATCGATCAGGCTGCCTTTTACGGCAAATTCCTTGAACTCCTTGATTACACTCATCGTCTCTACAATCTCCAGACTTGCTGTTTCAGGTTATGCCCATTACAACCTTGGCGCGCCTGACCGTTCTGAACATTGGCAAAGCACAACATGAAAACGTTCAGTCAAGATCGCGGGCGCCGCAATGGTAAGGCCATCCAACACTGCTGTCACGAACAGAGATCATAACGAATGCAAAATGATCAGCATGAATTAGCCAAACCTCAGGAAAACTCGCCGCTACGCTTTGATGCTGAATTTACAGCTTCTGTTATCGAGCACATGAATAGCGACCACGCCGAGGCCTGTCTACTCATCGTGCGCGAGCTGTCAGCGCAATCGGATGCTCTGGGTGTCGAAATGACTGATCTGGATAGCGTAGGAATGGAGTTTTCCGTGACATCCTCTGTTGATAAATCTCAACAGACGCCAATCAGGGTACAGATTGCCTACCCGACGGAGCTGAGACAGACATCGCAGGTTCGGGGGATGCTGGTGGCCATGTCAAAAACGGCCAGAGAGCGGGCTGCGCGATAGCAGCCCGCTGTCATTGATGCTTATGAGCCGTAAGCTGAAGCACCAGCGCTAACTTCTTTGAGCTCAATATCAGCTTGCTCTCTCAGACTTTCCAGCAGCACTTCAAACTCCGTTCCACCGAGTCTGGGATCAGCGCCGGAAGTCACGGAACTCTCAGCCAGACCGGAATCTGCCACCGCAGCCTCATCGGCAGCTACTGCTTCTGCCACATCAATTGAATCCAGACGCATGGCAAGCAGATCACCGTTTGATAACGTGGCTGTTTCTGTCACAACCTCGCCAGTAACCTTTGGCAAAGCGAATACTTGCGTAACGACGTTACGATCGAGTGTTGTTGAGGTCCTTTCAAGTACTTCTTGCTCGATAGTGGTAACCGATTCGTCAGAGCCTGCAATGTCAGAGGCGGACTCACCGGCCATCAGTCTTTCAATGGCACTTGCCTGAAGCACTTCCAGCGCTTCGGTAGCCCGCTCACCTTTCAGCGAGTCCACGATTTCCTCACGGACATCTTCTATTGTCTTGGGTCGCGGCTCTTCGTGCTCCAGAACACGCAGTGCCACTATGTGACGCTCACCGACTTCGAGTAGTTCTGAGTTGTTTTCCTCGTTTAGCACTTCGTCACTGAAAACGGCACCCATGACCTGTGGGCTGGATAGAACAAGGCCTGAATCAGTATCATTGTCGAGCCATTCAGATGTCTGGATTTCGAGACCGGTGGCATCGCTGGCTGGCTCAAGCGAGCCGGAGTTGTCGAAGGTCAGCTCAGCCAACTGTTCTCGCAATTCAAAGTAAGTTGAATCAGCCTCATCTTGCTGCATGGTTGTCTTGATTTCCTCACGCACCTCTTCGAAGGGCTTACCGGTTTCGGGGCTGATTTTGTCAAGCTGAATAAGGTGTACACCAAACTCTGTGGCCACAGGTTCCGATAGATCGCCTGCATTTTCCAACGCAAATACCGCTTCCTCAAACTCAGGCACCATTGCGCCCGGGGAGATTGTTCCGAGGCTACCACCCATCTCTGCGGAGCCAACATCATCAGATAACTCTTTGGCGAGATCAGCAAACGATTCACCAGCAGCGATACGTTCTTTAACCTCACTCAGTATGCCGGTCTGATCGGCGGCGTCACCTTCATCCGCACTGAGTAATATATGAGAGGCTTCGCGTTGCTCGGGCAACATGAAATTGCCGCGGTTTGCATCATAGAATTCCTGTGCCTGCTCATCGCTGACATCCACTTCTGCAGCAAGATCTTCAGCATTGAGTTCAAGGTACTGAATCTTCGCACGCTGAGGAAACTGGAAATTGTCTTTGTTGTCTTCAAAGTAAGCCACTACGTCGTCTTCTGCAATGTCGATGTCTGCCTTAGCTTGCTCAAAATCAAATTGAACGGCTTCAATGGTGCGTGTCTGACGCATTAATGCAGAGAGTTGTTCAGCCTCAGTAGGCAAGATAAAACTTGTATCAATTACGCCCGTACGAAACTGATTCAGCGCCGTGTCGTCTCTATAACTCTGTTCAAAAGCAGGTACTGACATACCTGAGGCCCGCAACTGAGCCTGATAAGTTTCCTGATCGAACTTACCATCAACCTGAAAAGCGGGCAGATTTCTGATGGCTCTGCCCAATGTCTTATCGCCCACAGCGAATTTTTGATTGACCACTTCACTTTCGAGCACTTGTTGTGTGATCAACTGCTGTAATGCCTGTTCACGCAAGGCTGACTCGTTGGCGAAAGCTTCCGGAATCTGGCCACCAAACATACGCGCCAACTGTTGCCGCTGTTGCTGATACGCCCTTTCAAGCTGTTGCTGGTCTATGGGCTGGCCGTTTACCTCGGCAACTGGCGCTGCTGTTCCGCCACTGAAGTAAGAACCAATACCAACCAGGGCAAACGGTATACAAATAAGCGTGATCAGTGAATACTTGATCGGCTTGGAATTTCTTACGGTCTCTCTCAGATCCAATAACATAATGCTGCAAGCGCCTCTTTAACTACGTGTTCCACCGGCTATGGCTATATTCGATAGCGACACACCGCTGAAGTTCTATTCTGCTCCGGATAGCCGGATGGATTTTGCACTCTCACCTACTTTATAGACACATACAAAAAAGGGTGCCGAGGCACCCTTGATTGCCTTGCCATAACATCTGGCAAGATTAGCGCCGATTACTACTTCTATCAGCTACTGAAGTTGGCGGAGCGGACGGGACTCGAACCCGCGACCCCCGGCGTGACAGGCCGGTATTCTAACCAACTGAACTACCGCTCCAAGTTTTAAAACCTTTCGAAAAATTGGTGGGTGCTGACGGGATCGAACCGCCGACCCTCGCCTTGTAAGGGCGATGCTCTACCAGCTGAGCTAAGCACCCAAGCCGCCTAGTTTACCGCATCTTTTAATGCTTTACCAGCCTTGAAGCTAGGAACATTCGAAGCTTTTATTTGCAAAGGCTCACCAGTACGTGGATTTCGACCTGTGCGGGCTTCCCTCTTACGAACAAGGAATGTGCCGAAGCCGACCAGAGTAACTTGATCGCCCTGCTTCATGGCTTCTGTTACAGCATCAAGTACTGCGTCAACTGCATTGGATGCATCTGCTTTAGACATTTCGCCCTTGGCTGCAACCGCATCAACAAACTCACCTTTATTCATAAAAAACGTTCCCCGTAAAGTTCTGTTATTTAAGCACCAAACTATCGTGGTGTCATTCTCTAGCTTCTGACTATCGCGCAGATGATACGCGAAAAAAATCGAAAAACCCACTGACCATGCGGGTTACAGCGCAAACTATTGTGATTAGTGAGTTCCCATATCAGAAAAGGGGCGATTTATCCATTCGCCCCAACCGTTTCAGATCGAACAATTGTTAAAAGACCTTAGTGCGTTCGAACTGAACCCGTAGCACCGCCACTACGCTCTTCCGCCCCTGATACAGGGTCGACAAGCTTCTCACCGTCAGGTCCCGGGGTGCTTGCAAGAGCCACATCAAGCACCTGATCTATCCATTGAACAGGTCGTATATCGAGTCCTGATTTTATTTCGTCCGGAATCTCAGATAAGTCTTTTTCATTTTCGATGGGAATCAGAACAGTGTCTATACCACCACGCTGAGCGGCAAGCAGTTTTTCCTTCAACCCGCCGATAGGCAGTACTTCACCTCGTAACGTAATCTCACCGGTCATGGCAACATTCGCTCTAACAGGAACACTGGTCAGGCACGATACGATGGCTGTGCACATGCCGACACCTGCACTTGGACCATCCTTAGGTGTTGCGCCTTCTGGAACATGAAGATGAATATCCAGCTTCTCATGAAAGGCAGGATCTATACCCAACGCTTCAGCACGACTACGCACCACCATCATTGCTGCCTGAATGGATTCCTGCATGACGTCGCCCAGTTGACCTGTGGAGCTTAACTTGCCTTTCCCGGGCACTACGGCTGACTCTATGGTGAGGAGTTCTCCACCTACCTGCGTCCAGGCAAGTCCTGTGACTTGTCCGATCTGGTTTTCTTTCTCAGCACGGCCATAACGATGTCGCGGTACGCCAAGATAATCATCTATGTTTTCTGCCGTAACCGACACAAGTTTGCTCTTCTCATCATGTTGCTCGGAATTATTGTCCGACTCGAGCTCCATGACTTCGCGAACCACCTTGCGACAAATCTTGGAAACCTCTCTTTCCAGATTCCGGACACCAGCTTCCCGAGTGTAGCTTCTAATGATTTCCATAATGGCATCATCACTAACAGACAGTTCTGACGTGTCCAGTCCGTTATCGAGCATCTTTCTGGGCAGCAGGTATCGTTCGGCAATGTTGGCCTTTTCCATCTCGGTATAGCCGGGAATACGGATAACCTCCATACGGTCGAGCAGCGGCTCAGGAATATTCATCGTGTTAGCGGTGGCCACAAACATGACGTCAGACAAATCGTATTCCACTTCCAGATAGTGGTCTGTAAACGTATGGTTCTGCTCAGGGTCCAGCACCTCCAGCAATGCGGAGGAAGGATCACCCCGAAAATCAGTGGACATCTTGTCTATTTCATCCAGCAAGATGAGCGGGTTGCGGCGTTTTACCTTCGCAAGATTCTGAACAATTTTGCCCGGCATGGAACCAATATAGGTACGACGATGACCGCGAATTTCTGCCTCATCACGCACGCCACCCAGAGCCATGCGACTGAATCTTCGCCCGGTCGCACGAGCGATAGATTTACCCAGGGATGTCTTGCCTACTCCGGGAGGGCCTACCAGGCACAGGATAGGACCTTTGGCATGACCTACACGTTTCTGTACTGCAAGATATTCGAGAATGCGTTCCTTGACCTTCTCCAGCCCATAGTGATCATTCTCAAGCGTAGCTTCCGCTTGCTGTAACGTTTTCTTAAGTTTGGATTTTTTCTTCCAGGGCAATCCGACCAGTGTGTCGATGTAGTTACGCACCACTGTGGCTTCGGCCGACATGGGCGACATCATTTTCAGCTTGTTAAGTTCGGCAGTGGCTTTTTTACGAGCTTCTTTGGAAAGACCTCCCTTGGCAATCTTGCGTGTGAGCTCCTCGGTTTCATTGGGAACATCATCCATTTCACCCAGTTCTTTCTGAATGGCCTTCATCTGCTCATTCAGATAATACTCACGCTGGCTTTTTTCCATCTGCTGCTTGACTCGACCGCGAATACGTTTTTCCACTTGCAGCATGTCGAGCTCTGATTCCATCAGATTAAGTAAATGCTCAAGCCGCTGAGCCGGATCAAACAATTCCAGAATTTCCTGCTTCTCTTCTACGCGCAAGGACATTTGCGCTGCAATCATGTCTGCTAGTCGATCAGCATCATCGACGCCTGTCAGCGAACTCAGGATTTCAGGTGGCACCTTCTTGTTCATCTTCACGTACTGATCGAACATGTTGGTGACCGATCTCACCAGCACCTCAAGCTCTTTGCCTTCTGTGTTGGAATCTTCGGCAAGCTGCTCGGGGTCAGGAAAGCTGTAGTCGGCAACAAAGTATCCAGCTTCGGCAGTACTCACCGTGTCGATTACTGCCCGCTTTACACCTTCAACGAGCACTTTGATCGTACCGTCTGGCAGCTTGAGAAGCTGAAGGATAGTGGCAATGGTACCTACACGGTGTATGTCACCGTCGCCAGGCTCATCCACTGCTGCACTCGTTTGAGCTGCCAGCATGATTTGCTTGTCCGTAGACATTGCAGCATCAAGGGCATCTATCGATTTTTCTCTACCGACAAACAGCGGTATGACCATGTGTGGGTAAACCACCACATCTCGTAATGGCAGTACGGGTAATTGACTGGTTTCAATGACCGTATCATCTGAATCCTGGGTATCAGTCACGGGGTTGAATTCTCCTGTGTGAGGCTGACTGTGTTTAGTCGAGCATACACGACAAGGTGAGACTCACTTCGGAAAAATCAAGCATATAACATGAAGGAAAGTTGCCACCTGATGAATCAAATACCCACAAAAAACAAGGCCTTTAAACGCAACAAAGCCGACCCCAGGGGTCGGCTTTGCTTTTAAAGCACTGCTGAAACGACTAGTCGTCCGACGCTGCGCGTTTGTATTTCTCTTCTTCCATAACCTTTTCCTGGCCTTCCAGAAGCAGATAAGGTTTTGCTTCACCACGAACAACAGCCGCATCAAGTATGACTTTCTTGACGTTTTCGATTCTCGGCAACTCGTACATGGTGTCGAGCAACACGTTCTCCAGAATGGTTCTCAAACCACGAGCACCTGTCTTACGCTCCAGAGAATTTTTAGCTACAGCGTAGAGCGCGTCCTTACGGAATTCTATGTCAACCTCTTCCATTGCAAGCAGTTTTTGATATTGCTTGGTAATGGCGTTTTTAGGTTCGATAAGAATTCTGACCAATGCCTCTTCGTCAAGCTCTTCGAGTGTTGCAACAACAGGCAATCTACCGACGAACTCAGGGATCAGACCAAAGCTGATGAGGTCCTGTGCTTCGCAATCCATCAACAACTGCCCGATATTGTTCCTGTCGTCTTTCGACTTCACCTCAGCAGCAAAACCGATTCCGCCTTTGTCACTTCTGTTCTGAATGATCTTTTCCAGTCCTGCGAATGCACCACCACAAATGAACAGTATATTAGACGTGTCTACCTGCAGAAATTCCTGCTGTGGATGCTTTCTTCCGCCTTGCGGTGGTACCGATGCAATCGTACCTTCGATCAGTTTCAGCAATGCCTGCTGAACACCTTCACCCGAGACATCACGAGTGATGGAGGGATTGTCAGATTTGCGGGAAATCTTGTCGATTTCATCGATGTAAACAATACCGGTCTGAGCCTTCTCCACATCGTAGTCACACTTTTGCAGCAGCTTCTGGATGATGTTCTCGACATCCTCACCCACGTAACCTGCTTCAGTCAGCGTTGTGGCATCAGCGATAGTAAAAGGTACGTTAAGCGTCCTGGCAAGAGTCTCAGCAAGCAACGTTTTTCCAGAGCCGGTAGGGCCAATAAGCAGTATGTTACTTTTGGCCAGCTCAACGTCACCTTTCTTGTCTTTGTACTCCAGACGCTTGTAGTGGTTATACACCGCTACCGCCAGAATACGTTTCGCCTTCGCCTGCCCGATGACATACTGATCGAGCAACTCATTGATCTCGTGAGGCTTCGGTAGCGAGCTATCTTCATCTGTCGATTGCTCCTGCATTTCCTCTGTAATGATGTCATTACAAAGATCAACGCATTCGTCACAGATAAAGACTGACGGCCCCGCAATCAGCTTGCGAACCTCGTGCTGGCTCTTCCCACAAAAAGAGCAATACAGCAACTTGCCGTCGTCTTTCTTGTCTTCCTGGTCACTCATGCTTCAAAAACCTCTGGCTATGCGCCACATTGCCGTGTTTCCCCTTAAGATTCAAGCACCAAACCATTGCCAAAATCAGGGATGACGGGCGGATCACAGTCGGAGCCGGGCATATGCCCGACTTTCGACGTTTACTATCTGTCAGTCTAGTCCTCAGCAGCAGGCGGCTTGTCGCCATTATCGGCAGCAGGCTTTTCGCCACTGGTGGTCACACTGACTTCTTCATCTCGTGTCTGAACAATTCGATCTACCAGACCATATTCAACAGCGTCTTCCGCCGTCAGAAAATTGTCGCGCTCTGTGTCGTTCTTTACTTTTTCGACAGTCTGGCCACTGTGATGGGCCATTAATTTGTTCATCTTGTCTTTTATCGACAGAATCTCACGCGCATGAATGTCTATATCCGTGGCCTGTCCCTGAAAACCTGCCGATGGTTGATGGATCATGACCCGTGAGTTAGGAAGAATGAAGCGTTTTCCCGGTTGTCCTGCTGTCAACAGAAAGGCACCCATGCTGGCTGCCTGACCAACACACAGCGTACTAACGTTGGGCTTGATGAACTGCATTGTGTCGTAAATCGCCATTCCTGCGGTTACGGACCCACCCGGAGAATTGATATAGAGCGAAATGTCCTTGTCAGGATTATCCGACTCCAAAAACAATAACTGGGCAACAATCAGATTGGCCATGTAGTCCTCTACCTGACCAACCATGAATACTACGCGCTCTTTAAGCAGTCGCGAATATATATCGTAGGAGCGTTCGCCACGTGACGATTGCTCCACAACCATCGGTACCAGACCGCCTGCTGCCGACGGTGCGCCAGACATTGACACTCCCGTATTGGCATTGGATTGGCCGTGAGTACCAGGCAATGCGCCGGTGTAACCCCAAGTAGGACCTGAATTCATCGTTAGCTGTTCTCGCTCTCTGCCGGCGCCTCAGGCTCCGGTGGGTTCATGATGTCTTTAAACGTGGTCGGTTCGTCAGTGACCGTTGCGGCATCCAGAACTGCAGCGGTGACCGCCTCTTCCAGAACAAGACCTTCAATGTTCTTTAGCATTTCTTCGTTACCGTAATAGTAGTCAATGACTTGTTGGGGGTCCTGATAGGAAGATGCAAGCTGCTCAACCTGGCTTCTTACGGCAGCTGCGTCCGCCTTGATCTCTTTCTGCTGGATAATTTCGCCGACCACCAGACCAAGCTGCACTCGACGTGTAGCCTGCTCGGTAAACAACTCATCTGCCAGCATGGAAGAATCGGACTCCGCCGGCATCTGTTGCATAAGTTGTTCCCTTTGACGCTTGATCTCCTCAGAAACCAGAGAACTTGGCACATCAATAGGATTTAATTCGACCAGACCGTCCATCACCTGGTTTTTAACCTTGCCATCGACACGCTGCTTGAGTTCGCGTTCCATGTTCTTGACGATATCGGAACGCAAGCTTTCGATAGTGCCGTCCTCGATTCCGAAGCTCTTGATCAGCTCTTCGGTGAATTCGGGAAGACTCGACTCTTTTACTTCATGCACTGTGATATCGAATTCAGTGTCCTTGCCAGCCAGATGTTCCGCCTGATACTCCTCAGGGAACGTGATCTGGATAGTTTTCTCTTCACCTGCCTTCATACCGACCAGCTGGGATTCGAAGCCTGGGATCATGGCGTTGCTGCCCAATACCAGAGGTGCTTTCTCAGCCTTGCCACCGTCAAACTCCTCCCCGTCGATGCGACCCAGGAAGTCAATGATCATCTGGTCACCGTCTTTTGACTCTCGTTCTACTGCAACATACTCAGTACGCTGCTTGCGCAGATTCTCGAGCATCTCTTCGATATCTGCCTCCTCGATGTTAGCTAACGGGCGAGATACCTTGATGGATTCGTTGAACACAGGATCGAATTCAGGGTAAACCTCGAAAGTAGCAACAAAACTAAACCCTGTGTCACCCTCTGGAGCGTCTCCGGGCACGATGTCTGGTTGACCTGCCGGCCGCAGCTTCTCTTGCTGTACAGCGTCGTAGTAGGACCGATTGATCATCGAACCCAGTATTTCGCTGCGCACTTGGGGCTCATAACGCTTCTTGACGACCTTGAACGGTACCTTTCCAGGACGAAAACCATTCATTCGAGTGGTTTTACTCAGGCTCTGAAGCCGCTCCAGTACAGCACTGTCTATGTCCTCAGATGGCAGCGCAACAGTCATTTTGCGCTCAAGGCCCTGGGTGGTTTCAACGGATACTTGCATGCTTGCCTCGATTAACCGCGATGTTTGCCATGGCCTTCAGACGGGCCGTTCATCGGGTCAGGTGATGTGCCATGTGCGGCACGAAAACTGGTGCGAAAGGGGAGACTCGAACTCCCACGTCAATGACACTGGTACCTAAAACCAGCGCGTCTACCAATTCCGCCACTCTCGCAGAGTAGTTATGTCAGCCGCCGATTATAGCTAAAATCGCGACGTTGATGCCGAGTCATTACCTAAAGGAAGGTAGTCTGGTCATCAAAAAGGTGGGGTGAACGACGGGATTTGAACCCGCGACCACAGGAATCACAATCCTGCGCTCTACCAACTGAGCTACGCTCACCACAATTACTACCTGAATTTACTGCAAACCATCTAAAATTCAGAGACATATTCGCCCCTGGAGCCTGTCTGTGACTCGCCGTAAAGGCGACTCCTCGGATTACGGTGGTGCGCCCGGCAGGATTCGAACCTGCTACCCTCGGCTTAGAAGGCCGATGCTCTATCCACATGAGCTACGGGCGCTCTGCCGATAACGAGGTGAGGCTCGCCCCTTATTGCGGTACGGAAAATCAAGGCAGATCCGAAACACTCCACGAACTGCAATGACTGCCTTACCGGCCAAGACAACCGAACCGCCGCATAGCGATGGCACGGACACAATCCTAACAAACACTACACCTGTATACAAAACTCAGAGCAATCATTGCCCTGCTGAAAATTGGTCGGGGCAGCAGGATTCGAACCTACGACCCTCTGCTCCCAAAGCAGATGCGCTACCAGGCTGCGCCATACCCCGAAACTTCACTACGTTCAGCCGCGCAATGATAGCGACTAGTTTTCCGCCGGTCAACAGGATACCGGCAATGATTGTGATTTAAATTCGACGAAACTCAGTCTAGTTCATCAAGCCACGTCATTTGGATGGCTTCCAGTATGCCTTCACTGGATTTTTCCGGATCATCATCGAATTCTTCGATGGCCACAACCCATGCGTGCAAGTCTGTAAAACGCACATACTGGGGATCAACATCAGGGTGAGCCTCTGACAACTCAATGGCTATTTCACGGACATCAGACCATTTCAGCATTAGTGAGGCGCCTCCGACACCATATTGATGGTGTACTTCGGTATCTCGATAGTCAGATCTTCATCTGCGACGATTGCCTGACAGCTCAGACGCGAATCCGGATCAAGACCCCAGGCCTTGTCCAGGTAATCCTCCTCTAGCTCATCAGCCTCGTCCATACTCTCCGAGCCGGTTCTGACATGCACGTGACACGTTGTACAGGCGCAGGATTTTTCGCAGGCATGCTCGATATGCACGCCATTTCGCAACATAGCATCACAGACCGAAATACCGGGGTCTACTGTGAATTCTGCACCCTCAGGACAAATTTCCGGATGCGGCTTAATCGTTAAGGTTGGCATGACGCCTTCAACTCCACGTTCATTACTGGTTTATGTCAATCGTATCGACTAGCGTTACATACTACGGCTAGTCGATGTATCTTGGCTAGCTGAGCGAATCGACCTGCTGTCCCGCCATCATCTTGCGAACACTGGCGTTCATTCGACGCTCAACGAACACGTTACTGCCCTGCTCCAGAGCCTGTACAGCGTTCTTGATGCCATTGCGATCCTCGCTCTGCATAGAGTTTTCAACAGCAAGGATATGCTGATCAACCTCTTTACGCTCGTCAGCACTCAGGTGTTCGTCACCATCGGCTTGCAGCGCACTGCGAATAGCCTCGATCACACGTGACGCCTCTACCTTCTGCTCTTGCAGGATTCGTTTCTGCATATCGGTGCCCGCGTTGTCCATGGACTCACGCAGCATTCGTTCTATCTCTCCATCCGACAATCCATAAGATGGCTTTACGTCGACACTGGCCACGACCCCACTCTCTCTTTCAAGCGCACTGACGGTCAATAATCCATCGGCATCCACTTGAAATAACACCTGAATGCGCGCAGCTCCAGCGACTCGCTCCGGTAGGCCTTTCAATTCGAATTTTGCCAACGATCGACAGTCTTCAACCATCTCACGCTCACCCTGCAAGACATGCAGTGCCATCGCAGTCTGGCCATCTTTGTACGTTGTAAATTCCTGGCCACGGGCAATGGGTATGGTGGTGTTACGCGGTATGACTTTTTCAACCATGCCACCCATAATCTCAAGGCCCAGCGACAAAGGTGTTACGTCCAGCAACAGCAGGTCACTGTCGGGCTTATTGCCTGCCAGTACATCTGCCTGTATGGCAGCACCTACAGCGACCACTTCGTCAGGGTCGATTGAGGTCAGCACGGGGCGTTCGAAAAACTCACTGACTCGCTCGCGCACTCGTGGCACTCGGGTTGAACCCCCTACCATCACCACTGCACGCACTTCTTCCCGACTCACATCAGCATCGCGCAACACTTGCCTGCACGGCTTGAGAGTTCTCGACACGAGTGGCTCTATAAGCGCATCAAACTCGTTCCGCGATAGTTGCCCTGCCCATTCGTTACCCTGCCCGTCAGACCAATCAACAGTGACGGTTGAATGGCTGGAAAGTTGCTCTTTAAGCGACTTGGCATATTGCTTTGCCGCCGCTTCTTCGCGTGCGCCAGCTAGCGAATCCACACCCGCTTTTTCAAGCAGCCACGCAACCAGAAGGTTATCGATGTCATCACCACCTAGAGAGGTATCTCCAGCCGTGGCGAGTACCTCGAATATTCCTTGCGTCATCTTGAGTAGCGAAATGTCAAAAGTACCACCACCCAGATCATAGATGGCAACAATGCCTTCTTCCTCGCTATCCAGTCCGTAAGCCACTGCTGCGGCTGTCGGCTCATTGAGTAGTCGCAGTATCTGTAATCCTGCCAACGAAGCTGCATCCTTGGTCGCCTGACGCTGTGCATCGTCGAAGTACGCCGGCACTGTAACGACGGCACCCACAAGTTCTCCACCGAGCGTCTGTTCTGCAGTTTCTTTCAGTGTTCTCAAGATGACAGCAGACACATCAATGGCCGTCTTCGGCCCCGCAGCCGTGACAAAAACCGGCAGTGATCCTGACGTGAGATCGAAATCGTAGTGTTTGGTCAACCACGACCCATCGATGTCTGCAGCCCCTTTGCCCATCAGTCTTTTCGCTGACCGAATCGTAGTCTGCGCACCACCAACAGTACCGCTGTAGGCTTCCTCGGCAGCGTTTCCGACAAGTTCAACCCCATCAGCCTTGAACTGCACGACCGATGGAACCGAAGAAACCCCATTGGCATCTTTCAACACATCCGCACTGCCGCTGCGCACCGTAGCAACCAGCGAGTTGGTGGTGCCCAAATCAATGCCGACGGCTAGTCTGTGCTGGTGAGGCGCTTGCGCCTGCCCAGGCTCCGCAATTTGCAACAAAGCCATCAGTTAAAAATCCTGCGTCGCTTGAACGGTATGTTCATCAATCTTCCAGTTGTTCTTCAGTGATCTTGACTTCACGAGCCAGCTTTTCCAGAAACTGCCATTGCCTGACAGTGTTACGGGCTGCAATCCAATCTTGCCTCTCGACAGCGCTGATAAAATCATTTGTCTGCTCCTGCATCCCCGATTTAAGCTGCTGCCGGATGGTGTCAAGCGCAGAGAACGGGTTCTCTGCCAGACCCGCGGATTCCAGCGCTTCCCGACATTCCATCTGCTCCATCAGAAACATGGGAGACATTTGTGTGTCGGTTTCCTCGTCTATAGAGACGTTGTTCAGCTTGAGCAGATAGACCGCGCGCTTGAGATCATTACGCAGTGTTTGATAGCCTTCGTTGACATGGCTTGCCGCCTGCATCGACCAGCGCTTTTCAGCGTCGGACATCGCCGCAAATCTATCGGGGTGCAGTTGTTTTTGAAGGCTCTGAAAACGAGCTACAAGCGCATCGTTTTCAATGGCGAACTGTTGATCCAATCCGAACAGATCAAAAAAATCGCTGGATAAATCAACCTGCATAGACAAACATTCTCATACCGTATAAACGACACTGCCCGGGTCAAATGACATCCGGGCAGTTTGTACCTGGCAGAACTACGGGCGACAGACAAACGCTAAATAGTGAAGGACTCGCCACAACCACATTCATCTTTGACGTTGGGGTTGTTGAACTTGAATCCCTCGTTCAGTCCTTCCTTGGTAAAGTCCAGCTCGGTACCGTCCAGGTAGACCAGGCTTTTCTTGTCGATAATAACGGTGACGTCGTTGCTCTTGAACACTTCGTCGTTGGCTGCAACTTCATCAGCGAACTCGAGTACGTAGGCAAGCCCGGAACAACCGGTAGTGCGCACTGCGAGACGCAGACCTACGCCCTTGCCTCGCTTATCGAGAAAACCCTTGATGTGCTTAGCAGCACTATCAGTAAATGTCACGCCCATGATGTTGAGTGCCTCCAAACCGAATTAGCTGGCGATAGCTGCAGAATCTTCCTTGGCGCTTCGCTTTGCCTTGATGTCTGCAATGGCTGCTGCGATAGCATCCTCAGCCAATACTGAACAATGGATCTTCACAGGAGGAAGAGCCAATTCTTCAGCGATATGCTTATTGCGGATTTCACCCACCTCTTCAAGTGTCTTGCCTTTCACCATCTCGGTAACCAGAGATGACGATGCGATAGCAGAACCACAACCGTAGGTCTTGAATTTTGCATCTTCAATGATGCCCTCATCGTTAACCTTGATTTGCAGACGCATAACGTCGCCGCAGGCCGGGGCTCCAACCATCCCGGTACCTACGTTTGGATCATCCTTGTCCATAACACCAACGTTGCGCGGGTTTTCGTAATGATCTAGTACCTTGTCGCTGTAAGCCATGATTCTCTCCCGTTGAAGCAGCCTCAACGGCCGCTAATATAAGTCTGTTTAATCGTACTACCAAAATAAAACCGGCGCATCTCTCGACGCACCAGATGTTGTCAATCCCGATCTAGTGGCTAGCCCACACGACTGAGTTCAGATCAATCCCTTCCTTGTGCATGTCCCACAGAGGAGAAAGATCACGCAGCTTCTCAACTGCATCACGCGTTTTCTCGATAGTGAAATCCACTTCTTCCTCGGTTGTAAAACGACCGATGGTGAAACGGATAGAGCTATGCGCCAGCTCGTCATTGCGTCCGATAGCTCGCAATACATAGGACGGCTCAAGGCTTGCACTTGTGCAGGCAGAACCACTTGAAACTGCGATATCCTTCATGGACATGATAAGGCTCTCACCTTCAACAAAGTTGAAGCTCACATTAAGATTGCCCGGAATTCTCTGCTCGAGATCGCCGTTCAGGTAGATTTCTTCCATATCAGCAAACCCGGCCCACAGTCTGTCACGCAACACACGCATGCGGTCATTTTCAGCGTCCATTTCCTCATGAGCAATGCGAAAAGCTTCTCCCATACCCACAATCTGGTGTGTAGCCAGCGTACCCGAACGCATACCACGCTCGTGCCCGCCACCGTGTATCTGCGCTTCCAGACGAACACGTGGCTTACGGCGTACGTACAGTGCACCTATGCCTTTTGGTCCATATACCTTGTGAGCACATAACGACATGAGATCCACTTTCATGGCCTCGACGTCGATCGCAACCTTGCCCGGGCTTTGCGCTGCATCGACATGGAAAATGATGCCTCGATCGCGACATATCTCGCCGATCGCCGCTATGTCCTGGATGACACCGATCTCGTTATTGACGTGCATGATTGACACGACCGTGGTGTCCTCGCGAAGTGCCGCCTTGAACACATCCATGTCCAGCAGGCCGTTTTCCAACGGATCAAGATAGCTTATCTCAAAGCCTTCTCGCTCGAGCTGACGGCAAGTATCAAGGACTGCTTTGTGCTCTGTCTTGAGAGTGACGATGTGCTTGCCTTTCTTGACGTTAAAACGCGCAGCTCCCTTGATGGCGAGGTTATCTGATTCTGTAGCACCAGACGTCCAGACTATCTCTTTGCTGTTGGCGCCCAACAGGTTTGCAACGTTGTCGCGTGCCTGCTCAACCAGTTCGTCAGCATGCCAGCCATAGGGATGTGATCGTGACGCAGGGTTACCAAAATGCCCTTGCTTGGTCAGGCACTGGGACATCTTTTCGGCGACTCGCTCGTCGACCGGTGTCGTGGCTGAATAGTCCATGTAAATGGGGATATTAAAAGAACTCACGATATCTGCCTCAGCTGTATTCGGTTAACTGGAGCATTTCACAGCTCCTTGAAACTATCACTACGGATTTGGTGCTGGCTTGTATGACACTGCACGCACACCGATGAACAAAATGCTTACATTTAAAGCTTTTTCTACTAAAGCTTTTTCTACGCATAGGGCCTCTGCACCATGACCTTATCCTGGCGCATCGACACGGTTTGCACCCGCTGCCGATCAATCATATCCTGCAGGGAAACGCTGCTGAGAAACTCTTCTATCTGAGCGCTCAACCCTTCCCACAGGTCGTGTGTAAGACATCGACCGTGGCTATGACAGTTTTCCTTACCACCACACTGCGTGGCATCGACGGACTCATTAACAGCACCTATAATCTCAGACACCGCAACGTTGCTCAACTCTCTTGAAACGGAGTATCCACCGCCTGGCCCACGAGTGCTCGTGACCAGACCACTGCGGCGAAGTTTCGAAAAAAGCTGCTCAAGGTAGGACAGGGATATTTCCTGCCGCGTTGAAATTTCAGCCAGAGACACCGGCCCTGCATCGCCGTGAAGAGCCAGGTCCAGCATGGCAGTTACCGCGTACCTGCCTTTAGTTGTCAGTTTCATGGCACCAACTTCGTCTGTTGCTTCCAGATGTTGGCGCGAACCAACATTTACGGATTAGCTATTGGAAGTAGAATCGCATATCCGAGTAATTCAGTCAAGTATTTTGGGGCGGTCTGGGGATTTTCAATAGTGACCCTTGCAATAGGTGTCGTTAACCTGCTTTTTTGTTCAGACGATCCAGCTCAGCCCTCATTTCAGCCACTTGTTGCTGCAGAAGCTCGATGGTGCTTTCCATGGGGTCGTCAGTTTCGCCGCCCACCCCGTAGGCGTCAAACGCTTGCTGGCGCATCAATATCTGTTTTTCGCGCACTAGCTCAAGACATTTCGTGCTTTGCTCGCGACACCGTACGATTCGACCTGGCACGCCGACAACCGTCGCGCCGGGAGGCACAGGATCGAGCACAACCGCATTGGAGCCGATTCGGGCATCGTCGCCCACGATAAAGGGCCCCAGGATCTTGGCGCCTGCCCCGACAACTACGTTATTTCCAAGAGTAGGATGACGCTTGCCCTCGCTAAGGGATCTTCCACCTAGCGTTACCCCTTGATACAGCGTGACATCATCACCGATTTCGGCTGTTTCGCCGATGACTACACCCGTGCCGTGGTCAACAAAGAATCGTCTGCCGATATGAGCGCCCGGGTGGATCTCGATGCCCGTCAGCCAGCGTGCCACGTTACCCAGAAATCTGGCGGGCCAACGCAGACCGCGTTTCCACATCAAGTGATTGCAGCGGTGAAACAAAATTGCATGAACGCCCGAATAGCACGTCAGCACATCAAACAGGTTCCGAGCCGCAGGGTCACGGTCGAATACACAGGTAATGTCTTCTTTAAGTAGTTGCCACATGATCAGCCACCAACAAGTCCTACTGGATCAGTCGGATATTATACGCAAAATGGATAATGGGGTGGCACAGGCTCTATCAGCACAGCTATGCCATTTGAGCGCATACGAGACGTACCCCATCGCTCAGCGCTTTCGAGGCTTTTCTGTCGAGGCGAGAATTCCTCTAAAAATGGCCAGTTCGTTTCCAGAGGGCCGATTAGCCTCGAAATACCGACGCAGCCTACGCCGTAACAGCCGTGGATTATCAGGGTCCATGAAACCTGTATTGATCATGACGCGGTCAAGATGATCAAAGAAATGCGCCATGGCCGCGCTGGTCGCGGGGAGTTCATCGGGGTCCTGCTGGCTAGTGATCTCGTCATTCTCAGGATCTGCACCCTTCCATTTTCCGGGCATTGGCCGAGGCGCGCCTTGCGGCACAGACTCCAGCGCTTGCGAGAATTCGTAGGCTACAACCTGTACGGCACTGCCCAGATTCAATGATGAAAATTCCGGATTACACGGAATTCGCAAGAGCCTGGTGCACAGATCAAGGGACTCATTGCTCAGCCCGGAACGCTCCTGACCAAACACGATAGCTACCTTTTCACCCGCTACAGCGCCCTTGGCCAGCTCTCCCAGCTCAGTTGCTATTTGCCGACAAGACAACAATGGCACCGCCAGCTGCCGGGCTCGTGCGCTTGTACCTACAACCGCACGGCAATCGCCGATCGCCTCTGCTAGAGAATCGAATGTTTGCGCATTTTTCAGCACGTCATTCGCCCCCGAAGAACGAGCCAACGCTTCTGCCGATAGATGCGAGCAGGCATCCACAAGGCGCATCTGAGAAAAACCCATGGTTTTCATCGCTCTTGCGGCAGCACCAAGATTACCCGTGTGCGTGGTACCCACCATTACGAAGACTAACTCCAGACTCATCCGGCAAACCCTGCTGACACGTGACTCAAGCCGCGGAAGTGTAGCCTGATCTGCCGATAAATACTCAGTGACAGTCGATAAGCATTACACTACTAAGTTCCGCCTACACGACACGAAAACGCTATGCATCCGATGCTCAACATCGGCATCCGTGCTGCCAGAGCAGCCGGCAAGGTCATCACTCAGAATATTGATCGGTTCGACCCGATGACTATTGAAAAGAAACAGCGCAACGACTACGTCACCGAAATTGATCGTAAGGCTGAATCCGAAATAGTGAGCACGCTTCAGCGCTCCTACCCTGACCATGCCTTTCTGTGTGAAGAAAGTGGGCTTCTCGGCAAAGAAGATGCTGAGTACCGATGGATCATCGACCCGCTAGATGGCACCACGAACTTTATTCACGGGCTGCCGCACTTCAGCGTATCCATCGCACTGACACAGAACGACAAACTGTTCCAGGCAGTGGTGTACGACCCGATGCGGCAAGAACTCTTCACGGCAGGCAAAGGTGAAGGTGCTTTTCTGGATGGCAAACGCTTGCGTGTCTCAACCACTGGAAAGCTGGAAGATGCACTACTGAGTTGCGGTTTTCCGTATCGCGACAATCAAGATCTGGACTTTTTCCAGCGTACCTCTCGCCACTACACCGAACGAAGTGGTGGCGTCAGGAGACTCGGCTCAGCCGCGCTCGACCTGGCCTATGTCGCTGCTGGCAGAATCGACGGCACTTGGCTCACAGGTTTGCAAAGCTGGGATATGGCAGCGGGCGGTTTGATTGTCAGAGAAGCAGGCGGCCTACTTAACGACTTCGATGGCGGCGACGACTGGCTGAAAACCGGTGAAGTTATCGCCTCGACACCCAGAGTGCATCACCAGATGCTTGAGATTATGAAGCCTCTATCAGCCGCTCGCCACAAGATGCCATCCAGACCTAAAGGCTAATTGGCTGGAGCACGCCCCGATGGCGTGCTTCTGTTGCGTCACTTCACTCTATGTAGACGACGTGGCTGTGCAGACTCCTTTACAACCTGTGTAATTCTGGCGACCCAGT
>Ga0114956_1000086_pt1 | contig 51698 bp, 43 predicted proteins | sample MaitaG_FD_87304 | JGI IMG/M metagenome (GOLD analysis project Ga0114956, IMG submission 87304) | Marine algal microbial communities from Maine, USA - Maine_Asex2 metaG | ecosystem: Host-associated > Algae > Red algae > Unclassified | place: Maine, USA | collected 2015-01-05 | reverse complement strand
TGAGAGGGAACTAGGCTCTCAGGCCGTAAAGGTTACGAACCTGAGAATTGAACTAAGCCCTTGAATGAAATGGCTCCCTGGGGCGGGCTCGAACCACCGACCCAATGATTAACAGTCATTTGCTCTACCAACTGAGCTACCAGGGAACTAAGCCGACGATTGTAATGCGACTACGTCGGCGGGTCAACAATGACTTGCAGCAATCTGCATGAAAAATGCCATCACTAGCGTACAATAGAGCCACTGACCGATTTCATGGCCCAAATGTCCAAAGTCTTCGACCTGCAAACGAAGTTTGCTCCTGCGGGGCAGCAGCCTGCGGCGATAGAATCGCTGTGTTCCGGCCTAGATGACGGTCTGGCCTATCAAACGTTGCTAGGCGTTACAGGCTCTGGCAAGACGTTCACCATCGCCAACGTCATACAGCAAAAACAGCGGCCAGCTATTGTTCTGGCGCCCAACAAAACGCTGGCGGCTCAGCTGTACGGCGAATTTAAAACCTTTTTCCCGAACAACTCGGTTGAGTACTTCGTATCGTATTACGACTATTACCAGCCTGAGGCCTATGTGCCGGCCAGCGATCTCTACATCGAAAAAGACTCGTCCATAAACGAGCATATCGAGCAAATGCGGCTCTCGGCCACCAAAGCACTGTTCGAGCGTAAAGACGTCATCATTGTGGCTACGGTATCTTCTATCTACGGTCTTGGTGATCCACAGCAGTACCACAAGATGGTTTTGCATTTGTCTCGTGGTGAAATTATTGATCAGCGAAAATTGTTGCGGCGTCTGGCTGAATTGCAATATCAGCGTAACGATATGGAGCTGCGTCGAGGTACCTATCGGGTGCGTGGCGAAATCATCGACATCTATCCTGCGGACTCTGAGCGTGAAGCTATTCGTGTTGAATTATTCGATGATGAGATTGAAAGCCTGAGCTTCTTCGATCCGCTTACCGGCGAGATCGCCCGTAAAGTGCCCAGACTAACCATCTATCCGAAAACGCATTACGTAACACCGCGTGAACGACTGTTGGCCGCAGTCGACGAAATAAAAGACGAGCTGAAAGAGCGACTGGAACAACTACGCGATGCTGGCAAGCTGGTCGAAGCACAACGTTTACAACAACGAACACAATTCGATCTGGAGATGATTCACGAGCTTGGCTACTGCTCGGGTATCGAAAATTATTCCCGCTATTTGTCCGGACGCGGACCAGGTGAGCCACCGCCGTGTCTGTTCGACTACTTGCCACAAGGCAGTTTGTTGTTTATCGATGAAAGCCATGTCACGGTTCCGCAACTTGGCGCTATGTACAAAGGTGATCGCTCGCGCAAGGAAAACCTGGTGAATTTTGGTTTTCGCCTGCTGTCTGCTCTGGATAATCGACCGCTAAAATTCGAAGAGTTCGAGTTGTTGTCTCCCCAAACTGTATTTGTCTCGGCAACGCCGGGTAAATATGAGGAAGCACATGCCGACGCTACTATTGAACTGGTTGTTCGCCCAACGGGTCTTGTCGACCCGGAAATAGAAGTCAGGCCGGTTAAAACTCAGGTCGATGATGTGTTGTCTGAGATAAACAAGCGTGTAGAAATTAATGAGCGAGTGCTTATTACAACTCTGACCAAACGCATGTCGGAAGATCTGACCGATTACTTGTCGGATCACGGTGTGAAGGTGCGCTACCTGCACTCTGATGTTGATACCGTCGAACGTAGTGAGATTATTCGTGATCTGCGCCTGGGTGTATTTGATGTGGTGGTTGGAATCAACTTGCTGCGCGAAGGGCTCGATATGCCAGAAGTGTCATTGGTGGCGATTCTCGATGCTGATAAAGAAGGTTTTCTTCGCTCTGATCGTTCGCTTATTCAAACTATTGGCCGAGCCGCTCGAAATTTGAAAGGCCGGGCCATATTGTATGGGGATACAATAACGGGTTCGATGCAGCGAGCGATAGATGAGACTAACCGCCGCCGGGAAGTGCAACAGGCGCATAACGAAACGCATGGCATTACACCTGTGGGCATCACGAAATCGATTCAGGATGTGATGGAGGCAGGGGATGCGCCTGGCAAGGGCAATGATAGACGTAAAGGGCGCGCAAAGTCGCAAGCACCGAAAGACGATTTCAGCAAACTCAGTTCGGCTCAGGCTACTAAAAAGATGAGCCAGATCGAGAAGCAGATGTACGAATGTGCTCGAAACCTGGAATTTGAGCAGGCAGCGATGCTGCGTGATCAGCTTGATCAATTACGAGAAAATGTGTTCAAAGGGAAAGAAAAGGTTGTGTAGTGAACACAATTGCACGCTCTTACCCGTAATTCGGGCTGAATTCGGCATCGAACTTGATTCAATTGTTAAACGATCGGCGCTACAAAGGTAGCCCAAATGAGGAATAAAAATGTTAGCAGCATACCGACAACATGTAGAGGAACGAGCCGCACTTGGTGTTGTTCCGGAACCTTTGAATGCAGAGCAAACTGCGCAGCTGGTTGAACTGCTCAAGTCGCCGCCAAAGGGTGAAGAGGAGTTCATTGTTGATTTGTTAACCAACCGCGTGCCGCCAGGCGTTGATGAAGCCGCCTATGTTAAGGCTGCCTTTTTAACTGCTGTCGGTAAGGGTGAGGCAAGCTCGCCGTTGATCGATAAAGTGCATGCCGTAGAATTGTTAGGCACTATGTCTGGTGGTTATAACATCGTATCGTTAATTGAATTTCTGGATAACGACGAATTAGCACTGGCTGCAACAAAAGCCTTGTCACACACACTGCTCATGTTTGAAGCGTTTCATGACGTTAAGGATAAGGCGGATGCGGGTAACAAGCACGCCAAAACCATCATGGAGTCATGGGCAGATGCTGAATGGTTTACATCCCGCCCTGAAGTGGCGAAAAAAATCACTGTCACCGTATTTAAAGTAACCGGTGAAACCAACACCGACGACTTATCTCCTGCAGAAGACGCCTGGTCACGACCAGACATTCCGCTGCACGCCAAAGCATTCCACAAGTTTGCACGCGAAGGTTTATCTGATAATCCAATAGGTGAAATTGACGCACTGAAAGAAAAAGGTCACCCGGTTGCCTATGTTGGTGATGTTGTCGGCACGGGTTCTTCAAGAAAGTCTGCGACCAACACGGTTCTATGGCTTACCGGCGAAGATATTCCGTATGTCCCAAATAAACGCGAGGGTGGTATTTGTCTTGGTACGAAAATAGCGCCAATATTCTTTAACACCATGGAAGATTCTGGCGCATTGCCAATAGAATGCGATGTAAATGAAATGGCCATGGGAGATGTGATTGATATTTATCCATACGATGGAAAAGTCACTCGCCATGGAACCGATGAAGTGATTTCTACGTTCGAACTCAGCACCAACGTGTTACTCGATGAAGTGCGCGCTAATGGCCGAATACCGCTGATCATTGGTCGTGGTTTATCTGATCGTGCCTGTGCAGCTTTAGGACGACCCGTTAACGCTGTATTTCAAAGACCCGAAGTTAGCGATGCCAGTAGTGCAGGTTTTACGCTTGCTCAGAAAATTGTTGGTAAAGCTTGTGGAGTTGATGGTGTTCGCCCCGGTCAGTACGTTGAACCTAAAATGACTACCGTTGGTTCACAAGACACCACGGGCCCGATGACCCGTGATGAACTAAAAGATCTGGCATGCCTGGGGTTCTCTGCCGACTTGGTTATGCAGTCTTTCTGTCACACAGCAGCCTATCCAAAGCCGATTGATGTTGGCACGCACCATACGTTGCCAGACTTCATGACTACGCGTGGTGGTGTTTCACTACGACCCGGTGATGGCATTATTCACTCATGGCTGAATCGCATGTTGTTGCCAGATACGGTGGGTACCGGTGGCGATTCGCATACCCGTTTCCCAATGGGAATATCTTTTCCAGCTGGTTCTGGTCTTGTGGCGTTTGCAGCGGCTACGGGTGTTATGCCACTGAACATGCCTGAGTCGGTTCTGGTTCGCTTTACTGGTGAAATGCAGCCTGGCATCACTTTGCGTGATTTGGTTAATGCCATTCCACACGCTGCGCTAAAAAGTGGACTGCTAACGCTTGAGAAGAAGGGCAAGAAAAATGTCTTCTCAGGTCGCTGTGTAGAAATTGAAGGCCTGAAGAATTTGAAATTGGAGCAGGCTTTTGAACTGGCTGATGCAACGGCAGAACGTTCTGCTGGTGGTTGCACAATCAAACTCGATATTGATCCGCTGAAGGAATACATTACCTCCAACGTTACGTTGCTACGCTGGATGATCGATCAGGGTTACGACGACCCACGTACACTTGAGCGACGCGCACGTGAAATGGAAGAGTGGCTTGCCAACCCAACTCTGCTTGAAGCTGATGCCAACGCAGAGTATTTCGAAACTATCGAAATTAACTTGAATGAAATTAAAGAGCCTTTGGTTGCTTGCCCTAACGACCCTGACGATGTGAAATCACTGTCTGAGGTAGGTCCAACTGAAATTGATGAGGTGTTTATCGGTTCGTGCATGACCAATATTGGTCACTACCGAGCAGCAGGCAAACTGATTCAAAAAGCCGATGAGTATGTTGATACTGTGCTGTGGATAGCGCCGCCAACACGAATGGATGAGCATCAGCTCAAAGAAGAGGGCTACTACAACATCTTCGGAGCAGCGGGTGCCAGACTTGAGCTGCCGGGTTGTTCTTTATGCATGGGTAATCAGGCCCGGGTTAAGCCTGGTGCCACGGTAATTTCAACCTCGACGCGTAATTTTCCAAATCGTCTGGGCAAGGATGCCAATGTCTATCTGAGTTCTGCAGAGTTGGCAGCTATCTCGGCTCTGTTAGGGCGATTTCCGACAACTGAAGAATATATGGAGTACATGAAAGATATCGACTCAATGAGTGATGAAATTTACCGTTACCTTAACTTCAACGAGATATCAGAATTCCAGGATTCAGCTGATGCATCGAAAGTAAAGTTCAAGGATATCCCGGTTGCTATTCAGATGACGGCTTAGGATTTACTTAAGCCAGACTATTCGCATCCGGGCTGGTTCAGGCCGGATGCGAACCGTTCACTGCATTTTGCTCGATTTTATTTTACTGAACGAAAATCGATTGTAATGCGCCAGTAACAACCCAGTGAGCGTCACCGTAATCCAGGCGGGGATATGATAAAAAATACCAGCGCTTATCGCCAGGCTTGGATCGATTCCCGCTGCGGTTAAACCCAGTACAAAACAATATTCCATTGTGCCAAAAAATCCGGGTACGGTTGGCAGCGTCAGACCGACAACGATCAAACCTAAAACAATAACAGCGAGCCAAAAAGACACATCAATGTTTAGTGCCAGAAATGCACAGTAAATGCAGACGGACATTAACAGCCACTGCAGTAACGAATTACCGATAGCTTTGAGGTATAAGTTCTTTTCGCGTAATGCTGAGAGACCGTCCGCCAGATTGATCAGTTGGTCTGCTATTTTTTCGCGAATGCTTGATGATGGTTTCGTTAATGTTGAACGAATAAAAAATACACATTGATCGGTATACAAAACGATGAGGGTGCAAACGCCAGCGACCAATACGACAATGGCAAGCAAAGCGGACCCAACGGCCATCATTCCAACTGAATAACCACCCATAAGGATGGCGAACGAGAATATCGCCAGAACAGCCAGTACGTCGAGAAGCCTTTCTACGACAAGGCTTGCCAATATTGTTGATTTCGGAATGTTGAACTGGCTTGCAGAAAAGTACACTCTGACAAGTTCGCCAAGATGAGCTGGTAGTAAATTATTGCCAGCGGCTCCAGCCATCATGGATGGCACCAGAGCGGATACTGGCATTTGGTGTTTTGGCGAAAGTATCGTACTCCAGCGAATGGCTTTTAACCAGTAAAAACAAAACAGACTGCCGAGCATAGGAACCAGAAAATATATTCGTGCATTAGCAAACGCTTGCGATACATGGGCAAAATTGACATCTTTAAGTGCTAACCACAGAAACAGAAAACTCAATGGCACGCCGGCATACGTTAGTATTTTTTTCATCGCAGCACGCAACTCAACTTCATGCATAGCACAACGAATAACGAATCGTACTGTTTGCAATTGATTAACGTATCGTATTGGGAGTTATCGTTCTGCAAGTGTGCTTTCGATCTGGTTAAAAATTTCTGCGTTAGTACAACGATTGTTATGCTTAATATCTTGTACTGAAAAACGGGCGTCTTTGTCTGAGTTGCCTAATATTTCTGTGTTCACGCGTTGAAGCAGAGCAGCTGGATTGTTACAAAAATCTTCATAGTCTACAATCCAGAAGCGATCTTCACCGACTCTGCGCTGTTGTGCATCGGCTAAATTGTTCAGGTAATCAATTTGTTCCAGTACCTGATCGACCGGACCGGTCTCGTCTGCATCAATGCTGGTATTTGTAACACCGTAGCTTTGCGCAACGTTACCATTGATTTCTATTCTTGCTTGCAATAGCGATTGTGCCAAATAGCGTGTTTCTCTTTTCATACAAATAAAGTACGCGTTCTCGAGTGATTCAGACACGATCTCGGCAAATGCATTAGCATTATTGTTTTTTGACAATGTGGGCTTGTTTTCGGAGGCTGAAAAACTATTGAAAAAATCAGCCATGTTTGAAGCGCCTTCCGGACTTAACACCGTGCGAAAGTCTGATGTATCGACATCCACCCATTGATTCCATAAATGATTAGCTTCACTGGGAGATTGCATGCCAGCCGTTTTTCCGTAGTAATTTTCATACTCCTGTGCTTTGTGATCTGCTGATTTACGGGTTAAGAATCTGGAGATCAATACCGGGGAGCGCGAGAACGCCACCGTAAAGTTTCTGACATACGCAACATCGAGGTTATTTGCCAAAACTTGATAAACTAACGTGGTGCCGCTGCGAGCAGGACCACAAATGAAGATATGCGGCCCGGCAGTCTGCCCGGAAACTTTAGCGCGAGTTTTGGTTTCAAAGCGTTGCAACAGCCAGTCGATCGGGGTAGCCAGGATACTTATGCCTGTCAACCAAAGTGTGAAAGGAGCCGCTTTTTTACCAGAGGTAAGCATGCGGCGAATCAAACCAACGGGATCGTTCACGTGGCTCGGTATAAACCGTGTTAAAGCTTGTTTTATATTCTTCCAAACGCTCATCGGAATAACTATTTCGCAAAAATGTGCAGGCAGCGCTGTGGGCGTAGCCTACAGCAAAGCGGCGCCGCTGCGGGTTGCTGAATTTGATATTGCGTAGCAATTGATAGTGCATCTCAGCAATGACGTAACATATTTCAATAATGTGACAGTGCCGATATAAATCTGCGCGAAAAATGACTGATAAAACGTCAATCCACAATTTAAGGTTAATAAACGTGAAACAGGCTAGGCTATAGTTCTAACGCAATCCCAAGATTTGTCGATTACAGTACTGATGATTCGTCAAACGAAAGCTCTGAAACATTGAACACCTCTGCAAAAATAGCTGCTGCCATTCTGACCTGTTTTGCCTGTCTGGTTTTCAATATGCTGGCCTGGACATTCTGGAATCCAACGTTTGTGCAAAACGATGGGGTTCAGTACCTGTCCACAGCGTTCAACTGGCTTGAGGGGCGTGGTCTTTCGACAAATGCCTTAATGTACAAACCACATTTTCAAGGATATCTGCCTGCACCACAAACGGTGTGGCCGCCCGGGTATCCATTGCTGATAGCTTTAACCAGCTTGCTTGGTATGCATACCCAGACTGCCGCTCTATTGCTGAATTTGATATTTCTGGTAGCCAGTGCGCTGTTAACGTTCGTTATATTACGCCGCTGCTATATAAAGTTTTCTCGCGCGATGTTTTGTACGGTAATTTTCTACTTTACTGCCCTTCCTTGGATATATTCTTTTGGCTTATTAACGGAGCCAGTGTTCAGCACACTTATTCTTGCAACGATTGCCGTTTTACCTGATCCCGAAAAGGATCGGATTTGGCCCTGGCTTGTCAGTGGAATTTTACTAGCGCTTGTTGTGTCAGTTCGCTACTCCGGTGTATTTTTTGCGATGGGTGTGGGTGCAGGTATTTTTAGCTATTTGGCTATCGTGTTTCGCCACGACACAAAGCGGTTTTTTCGTGGCGTTACTTTGCTCGGTATGCTTATATCCATATCGGTTGCCTGTTTCGTTGCATTGCGATACAGAGCTTATTTGCTGACAGGTACTTTTCGGAGAGAGACGGGTAGCGTGGAGCCGCCTGATGGTCTGACTGAAACTTTCATGCAGATTGCCTGGCAGTCTCGAAGACTACTGGGTTTTATTGAAGGCGGAATAGAGTCTACGGTTGTTATTAAAATAATGACTGTTATTTTTGCGGTGTTACTAATCTATGTGTTTGTTCAGTCAATATACGTTGTAATAAGAAGCACCAACAAGTCTGTAAAAACGGGTCGTGGACAACATCGCGTGATGTACTTCGCTATTTTTGGGCACACCGTTGTTTTCATCATCTACTTTAGTATCACCAGCGTCATCACATCGACGGTGGAGCTGAATGATCGTTACATTTATCAGATCTACCCGGGACTCTACATACTATTTTGCGTGTTAGTGTCTGTGAGTATCGATACAATGATCGCTCGATACGGAGATGGACTAACCCACTGGTTTCGTGGTTCTGTTGTCGCATTGCTTTGCTTGTTCATGATTGCACAAGTCAATTTAATTGCTGGAATTCAATATTATGCAAAACCTGGCGTGCGTTCTATTGAAACACTTAGTCTGCAAAAAACTGAAGAACAAGACTTACGTGGCGTAATAGAGTCGTGCTTTCTAAAATCAGATGAAATGAAAGGTACGCTATGGAGCAATGATTCCCAGCTACTTCACTTCAATACTTCAATACCAACAGTTACAACATCAGAAGGCTATTCGGAAAATCACAACGGCTTCGATGTTATTGCTGAGCAGATTCTCATGTACGATATAAAAATGTTTATATTTCTTAATGGCATGCCAGATGTGTCACCGCAGCACATTGAATTCATGGCCAATCTGAAGCAATGGTTAGTGCAGCAAGGTCATGTGCAGGCAGCTATGCTGGAGCGTCAGATATCTGATGGTATCTCAGTCGACGTATTTGTAGTAGACGAGAACTGTCTTAAGTAAGCAGACAAACCTACAGTTCCAGTGTATGGGGTCAATTTAGTCTCGACCAGGAATATGTTGAAATTCTGTCTGATCCTGTGCAAACGCTGGTTTAAACATTGGAATAGTTTTCGATGCGTCTATTGTTGAAAGGAATTCACCGATAGGTACAGGCGTAAACCGTTTCTGGAACACATCAAAAAACATATCCATGAGCTCGAGCTTTCTGTCGGTCGCCATGTTCATTGCCGGAAAAAATTCCAGGCTGGTTTTGTCTTCTTTGCCAAGAAAGTCCAACGGGTGCAACAATAGCGAGGGCTCGGTGTTAGTGAGCCGACACATCGAATTGGTCATGTGTGTATACAACCTGGATATAGAAGCACTGTAACTGGCTAGGTAGACAAGATAACTAAAATGAATCGGTGTTTTGAATATAGGCATGGTAGTCACTGGCAATTCCAGGAGTTTGGTCTCGCCCAAATCCCAACGGTATGGCTTTACCGGTCGACGAGCGTCTGAAAAGGTCCCGAACAATGCCTTGCGTTGTTCTTTCTGCTCGTCTGTGAGTTGGCTTTTATGGAAAAAGTATGCTCTTGCAAACGGATTCAGAATATTGGGGAATGCGGTTGCATCGTATGCATAGTTCCTCTTCACAAGCGCGTTTAATGTGGCTGTCGAAAGACTAAAGCCAGGCCCTCGAAAACCATTGACGCGAACACCAGTGACCTTTTCAATGGCATCTTCAGCTCTTTGCAGCTCATCATCGAGTTGTTCGGGCGTGTACAAATGTAGCCATGGTTCATGATGAAAACTGTGATTAGCAATCTCGTGTCCGGCTGCGCTAAGCTGGGCCAGTGCTTCTGCGTTCTTCGCGAGTGCCGCATCCTGGCCCACAATAAAAAACGTTATTTTTATATCTCGGCGTTCCAGAAATTCAAGAATGCGTGGCACTGCCGTATCAAGATAACTGGGGAAGTCTTTCCAGCCAGCATTGCCGTGGGTTTTCATATAAGACCACTGGTTATCAAGATCCAGTGAAAGGCTCATGCGCTTTGGCGGACTCACGATAATTTCATTGTCTAATTTCAATGTCAAATATTCCTTGGCCACCCCTGACGAGACAAACCTTACACCTTAAAAGATTGAAGTAAATCTTCACTGATGACTTGCGAAGCATTGCCGGTTCCAAAAAAGCTATCCAGTTCGCTCGCCGTTTGGTTATTAAAAGGCGAGGGCGATGTGGTTACGGCATTCACGGCGGCGTGTATGAGATCTGTGTTGTTACCAACCAGTTGATTGACGCCCATATCAACGGTTTCAGTCCATTCTGTTTCTTCTCTAAGCGTTATGCACGTTGTTGACAAAAACGCAGCCTCTTTTTGTAGTCCACCAGAATCTGTCAGCGCAAGATCAGCGTTTTCCAGCAGGAGCAACATATCCAGATAGGCTAACGGCTCGATAAATCGAATAGCCGATGAGAAGTCTTTGCCAGACTCAGCCAAAATGGCTCGCGTACGAGGATGTACTGGAAATACAACCGGCATGATGCTCTGCGCCACCTTATCTATTTCAGACAGTAAACCTGGAAGGGTCGTCGGGTCTGTGTTTGACGGTCGGTGTAGCGTTAAAACAGCATAGTCCTTATCGTGAAGTTTCAGCGTATCAAGGATGTTACTTTTCTGGTGCGCTAGTTCTATATTGTGTACAACCGCATCGCGCATGACGTCACCGGTGAAAATTGAGCGCTCGGCTAAATTTTCAGCGTGTAGATTATGCATGCCTGCAGGCGTGGGGGAATACAGTCGATCACTGCAATGATCGGTTGCCACTCTGTTTATCTCTTCTGGCATTTTCCGGTTAAAGCTACGTAAGCCTGCTTCAACATGTGCAATTGGAATGTGGATTTTTGAAGCCGCAAGGCACGCTGCAAGGGTGGAGTTAGTGTCACCGTACACCAGGACAACGTCCGGTCGGTCGTTGCTAAATTGTTCTTCGAGTCGCTCCATCATTTTTCCGGTCTGAACCGCGTGACTGGCAGAGCCAATCTCAAGATTCAGGTCCGGTTTTGGTAGCTCCAGTTCCTCAAAGAAAACCGCTGACATTTTATCGTCGTAGTGCTGGCCGGTATGAACAATGGTGTGCGCAATTTGCGGGTGCTGTTCAAACGCTCTGGATAACGGAGCTAGCTTGACGAACTGCGGTCTGGCACCAACAATAGATACAAGCTTCATGATTGCGCTGCACCTGAGTTGATTTGAGAAACACCTTCTATTGATTTTTTATATTGCAGACTGCACGCACCACAAATAGTTGTCCCGGTTTCTGACTTATTCAGCGTGAAGTCTAGTCGTTCTCCGCAATTGCAGACAAAACCGATCAATTTTGCCGGGTTGCCTACCACGAGTCCATAGTCGGGTATGTCTGTTATCACGACTGTGCCGGCACCGATAAAACTGTATTGACCAATAGTATTACCGCATACGATGGTGGCATTTGCACCGATAGACGCTCCCTGTTTAACCAGTGTTTTTTGATATTCGCTTTTACGGTTCACATGGCTGCGAGGGTTGATAACGTTAGTGAATACCATTGATGGCCCGCAGAACACATCATCTTCGAGTTCCACACCGCTATATACGCTAACGTTATTTTGTATTTTTACGTTATTGCCAATTTTGCAATCAGGCGATACAACCACGTTTTGGCCAAAGTTACAGTTTTCACCAATAATACAGTTGGGCATAATGTGAGAAAAATGCCAGATACGGGTACCTGCACCAATCACTGCACCTTCATCAATCCAGGCTGTTTCGTGTGCAACGTAGGGAAGCTTCTCATCGTTCATCTTGACTCAAAGCTCAGCTGGTCTGAATCAATCGGCATTTTATTCGTGGAAAAATTTTTGAAGAACATGTTTACAGCTCCAATGACTTCGTTGTTATTCAGTGTTGCGTTGACGAACTGACTCGTGTTTAACACATGTAAACGTTCGTGATGCGTTTGGGCAGACGGCACGTGCTGTGAATAGTTCAATACCTGCAATGGTTGTACTTTCAGTGCACGATTGATATGAATACTCACTATATCATCCGTGTTGAACTCCGGAAACATCTTGGTAAGTCCGTTTAAAAATCGCTCTTCAAAATAAGCATCAGATTCCTGCATTTCCTTATCTGTAGAAAGCATGTAACGGGGCAGGTAAGTCAGATGGTGTCCGTCTGTGTTTTCCGGACTGACAACGTTACTCATACCGATGACGCCGGTAAATGGAATTTCCTCATCGGCGATGTTTACCACATAGTAGTGCGTTAACGGTTTTTTCGAGACCACGACAACGCAGACCACACCCAGATACTCAACCTCATTGGTTTGTGCTGTGGCGTCGCTATTGGATTCGTCACCTGTGTTGTTGGCTCCGGTGCCAAATTTAATCATCTGCGGGCTGACGATTTGCTTGAGTACATTCACTGGACTTGTGCAGATGACGTGGTCGAACTGGTAACTTTGCTGATCAGTCTTTAATTCAATGCCTCCATCATCGCCGGGTTGCACGCTAACGACGGCTTCTTTGATTTTTATTTCTCCGTCAGATGATTCGATGCTGTTTTGCAGAGCAGAGAAAATACTCTGATATCCGCCTTTTACATGGCCAAGGTGTTCGGCGCTGGCTGATTTGTCCCGCGCAGAAAACATGCGTTTTATATATGACCAGATGAACACGGCGGATACTCGCTCATAGCTTGGTCCAAGCTTTGCCAATAGCAATGGCTTCCACAGCTTATTAACGTTTTCATTACCTGAAATTCGGCGTAGCCACTGTTCACAGCTTACCGTTTCCAGTCTTTTCCAGCTATTTATGCGCGATGCATAAAGCATGGTGAATCCGAGACGGATTTTTGAGAAAAAAGACAGCAATGGAAACTTTAGAAATTCGACATTGCTACTGATCGAATGTAGCTTGTCATCAACATAGAAGCCGGTGTACGTTCGCTTCCACTGCAGATCATCACCCATGTTCAATTCATTGAGTAAACCAATCAGATTCCGATCGGAAGGCAGAATAACGTGATAGAACTTGTCCCAGTTAAAACCCCCAAAGTCATGCCAGGTGGCCAGACCGCCGGGTCTTGCACTGTGTTCGATAATGGTGACTTTGTAACCGTCGCTGCTGAGCTTATGCGCCAATGCCATGCCCATGAGTCCAGCGCCAACAATGCCTATGTGTTGTTCAGGCACGGGGGTCAGCTACCTTCAACGCCGCGTTCAGCTATCGCTTTTATCTGCCATTCGATTGTTTTGGCAAGGCCATCATCGAGTGACACTTTCGCGCTTACTCCCAATATTTTTTTGCTGTGAGTAATATCAGGTACCCGTCGCATAACATCTTCATATTTATTTTTACTAAACGACGCATAGGGCACTAGCTCATATTTCAAATCACCCGGTGTTTTGCTGGCTGCTTTAATTCTATGAGCCAGCTCCAAAATGGTGACTTCTTCCTGACTACCGATGTTCAGGATTTCGCCGTTGGCTTCATCCTTGAAGATGGAGGCGACGATGCCATCGATAGTGTCGGAGACATAAGTGAAACTTCGTGTTTGCTGGCCATCTCCATGCACAGGGATTACTTCATCGTTTAATACGGCATTGATAAATACCGGTGGAGGGCCGCCCCACCATGACAATGCCTGATTTGGTCCGTAAGATCCGAAAAATCGCAGCAGGGTCACTGGAAAACCATAGGCATCCTGATACGCTAATGCCAAATGCTCATCAAACAGTTTTGATACTGCATAAGCCCATCGAGGTGTTGTAGATGAGCCAATGACACTATTGGTATTGTGTTCAGAGAAGGGCACTTCCGGATTTTTACCATAGACATCGGAGGTTGATGCCAGCACACATTTAATATTGCGGTGTCGAGCAAACTCCAGGGCGTTTTCGGAGCCGTGGTAATTTATTTTTAACGTGTCTATTGCTTTTCCATAGCGAGGAATTTTAAATGCAGCCAAATGTACCAATACATCTGTATCTTGTGACACCGCATCAAATACCGATGGCTCGGTAACGTCGGCCTCAATAAACGTGAAATTTGCATTCTCTTTAGCTTTCGCTATATTCAATGGGTGACCCATCGACATATTATCGATGCCGATGACCTTATGCCCATCCTGCAGCAATCGCTCCGCGAGATTCGAACCCATAAAGCCGGCAACGCCAGTTATAAGTATGGTTTTGCTATTCATTGTTTTGTTTATCCATTGATTCATTCAATGCGTGAAATTTGACTGCATTTAAATAGTAAAGATCTTCGTAGTTTTGTTTGTTCTGCAGCGAAAGAAAGCCCAACCCTAAAAGCTGTATAGCCAACATGGTTGATAGCATGGCGATAACATACGAATGCGGTGTTTGCGCGTAAGAAAATTTAAGTGCTCGTCCAAGCGGCGCATTTCCATCCATAACACGTAGCTCTGCTAACTTGGTGAAAAAGTGCTGGAACATCAGGTAATCGGCATAAATAGCGAATAGCCCGATTAGAATACCCGGAATAACAAAAAAGAGCATTGGACGTAAAAAAAATCCGGACATAACAGTCGACATCGTGTGTCGCAATAAGCGCATACTCGATGTACGGTTTTCACCAAACGCTAATTGTGGTCCCCAATCAAGTCTGGCTGGCAATTCATCAATTTTAGCTCGCACGATCATTGCTTTGTAAAGCGTCTCTGGCATCAGGTCGAGTCCCGTTGAGCGAAAGTGCATAGCGCGTATATAGGGGCCATCGTACGCGCGGACCATAGACGTTAAAGTGGAAATATTTCCATAGCTAAAAAATTTGAGAAAGTGATTTCCAAGAATACTGAGTACCTTTCGCAGCGTTGGTACATTAGCGATAGATCCCCCATCCATGTAAGGTGAGGCGAGAACGATTTTGGCGTGGCTCTCACGCATTTTGTCAACCAGCTGATCGATGTGCTGGACGTCATAACTAAGATCGATATCCATGGTCACAACATAGTCACCACGCGTATTGGCGAAGCCGAACTTCAATGCCTGACCAACGCCAAAGTTTGTCGGGTGATGCAACACACGGACTATTGCAAATTCGTTTGCTAGTTCATCGGCTATGGGGCCTGAATCATCGGCGCTACCATCATTGACAATCAGGATTTCAAATCGATATCGTTCTGCCAGCGTGTCCAGATAGTTGCACACCTGCACTACATTTGCCCGCAGTAGTGCCGCCTCGTTATACACAGGAAGTATGATTGAGACTAGCGGTAAAGAACTACATTGCATAAGTAAATCGGAACTCGATTGTTAAGCGCCTGACTTGGGCCGCGAACGGTCACGGCAATACTACTCGAAACAGTTGTTTCCGGGCGCTATTGTACGGCTATTAAACTTGGGCAATTGTCACTCCAATTGACGTTCGTTACAGTGATCTGATGCTCATTTATTGACGGGAAAGACCGTGTGATTCATTGCTATTGTGGACTGTGTTTCACAGTAGGTAGATATGCGTATGCTTTAAGTTTTCGTTGAGAACGGATTGTCAAGATCATAAAAACTAGACGATAATTATATTGTTGCTAATAGTGTCAAAGGCGCGGCCTGCAGGCTCGCTACTCCATCAGGAATTCTTCAGCAATGCGTGCATATTGGTTGCGTTGCATAACGAGTTTTGGCCGGCTGCCGCCACATTGACGCCAAAGCACAACCGATCTGATACCGCCGAGCAGGGATGCACGGATAGTTGACGCGACATCAGCATCGTTCAGGAATCCCGGATCGCCACTGACCATGATTCGTGGTGACAAATTGCTGATGCTGCTCCTGTAGATATTAGCCAGATTGTTGATGAGCTCGGGCTCTGCCATATCACCATCCTGGGATTGCACTTTGCTAATGCCAATGCGTAACTCTTCCACAGTACGATCATCAGCCATTACATTGGTGCCCAGTTGAATCAGTGCCAATGCATATCGAGCAAGTTCGAGATCGCGAGATTCGTCGTTTCCAGCGAACTGACTTCGCAGCACTCGAAGTCCGCGATTCAACGAACGTGAAGAACCACCGTAAGCATCGATGACTTTTTCGCTATTGAGCGTCAGGATTGAGCGCGTGGTACCGCGTAACTCATCCTGATCACACCGGCCTGTTGTTGCCAGTGATTTGCACAGATAAACTGACTGGAATATACCGGCCAGCGCAAGCGTCTGGTTTTCGTAGGTCTTGATTGATGCCATAACTAATTATAGGTGTGTAGTTACCGAGTTGTTGCTGGGTGTCGTAACCGACACATTTTCTGTGTCTGTCATTTGATTGAAGTCGCTGATTATACCGCCTCCGAGGCATACATTATCGAGATAAAGTACGATGGATTGACCCGGGGTTATGGCTCGGACCGGTTGGTCAAACGAGGCCTGAATATTTCCGTTGGGGCTAACAGTCACGTTGACCAATTGGTCCTGCTGGCGGTAGCGTACCTTCGCGGTGCATCTGAATTGCTGTGCCGGTGGATGTCCGCGAACCCAATGCATATCGTGGGACGACAACGCATCCCGAAACAACATTGGATGATCGTGCCCTTGACCTACAATCAGCGTATTGCTGGCGACATCCTTGGCTAAAACGTACCATGGGTTCTCATCCGCCGCTGCCAGCCCACCAATTCCGAGGCCTTGACGTTGCCCGAGCGTATAAAACATGAGTCCGTTGTGAGTGCCTATCGATTTGCCTGCATCGGTGAGAATCGTGCCTGGCTGTGCCGGTAAATAGTCTGCCAGGAATGTATTGAATTTTCGCTCTCCAATAAAGCAGATTCCCGTACTGTCTTTTTTGTTATGGACATGAATACCGGCGTCTTGTGCCATTTTTCGTAGTACAGGTTTGTCCAGATCGCCAACAGGAAACATGCTGGACCCTAGCTGTTTTTGATTCAATGTATAGAGGAAATAGCTTTGGTCTTTGTTTGTATCGCTGCCTCGCAGTAGTTGCAGAGACTGGTTTGGGCAAGCATCAAACCGGTTATTTTCGCTTGCCAGCTGGTTGTCAGTGCCGTTGAATAGCTGATCGGTTTGACCCGTATCGAATCCGAGTTGTACATAGTGCCCGGTAGCTATGGTATCAGCACCTTGCGAAATCGCATGGTCCAGAAACGCGTTGAATTTTATTTCCTTGTTGCACAGAATATCGGGATTAGGCGTACGACCAGCACCATATTCGGTTAAAAAATGAGCGAATACACGGTCCCAGTACTCGTCTGCAAAGTTGACTGTCGTCAGAGGAATGTTAAGTTTATCAGCAACGCCTTTAGCGTCGCGATAGTCTTGCCGGGCGGTGCAGTGCTCATCATCATCTTCCCAGTTTTGCATGAATATGCCAGACACGTTATAGCCTTGTTGCACAAGACGTAACGCAGCTACCGACGAATCGACACCACCGGACATGCCAACAATAACGTGTGTATTTTTCGGATTTCTGTTCACTTCAAAATTTTTAAGCGACGATTATTTAAACTACGTAAAGTTGGAAATGACGAATTATTTGTAAACTACAAGTGAGTGATCAACGCATCGTCGCGAGTGTGATTTTTTCGGCTAGCGGGCGGGACAGTTTGTTTTGCAAAGAAATTTCCGTCCATCAATTCCAGAAAGCGTTTGGCCTGTGGAGATAAAAACTTTCCGCGACGAATGACGACACCATAGCTTCGTGTAGGAAAGTATGCATCCATTGGACGTACAACAAGATTTTCAAAACCACGCAAACAGATGCTGGTGACAATGCTGATTCCGGTACCTGATTCAACGTAGCGCTTAATGACTTCCCAGCCACCAACTTCCATGACAACACTATATTCTAAACCGTGTTGTTGAAAGACAAGATCTACAACACTCCACGTGCTCAGATGCCTTGGCGGAAGTATTAGACCATACTGGCTAATATCTTCCAGGGTCACGTTTTTCTTGTTTTCCAACGCGTGACCTTTGCACATAATAAGTGCAGGTTTAAAGTCATAGATTGGGTGATAAACCATGTCGTCCGGTACGTCGATCATCGAACCAACAGCGAAATCGACTTTGTCCGCACGCAGTAATGCCATGCCATCCTGACCGGTCACATTATGCAGCTTCAGATCAATCTGCGGGAATTGAGATGAAAACGCATGGATGATCTCGGGAAGGATGTACAAAAGGGTAGCTTCGCCCGATGCTACGTCCAATGGCCCCGCATGCACTTTGCCCAGACGGGCAGAAAAGCTGTCTGCCAGTCGAGAAATACCATCTACCAGTGGTCTGGCCATATCCAGCAATAAATCTCCTGCCGGCGTCAGTCTTATTTTTGGACCACTCCGCTCAAACAGCAGCGTATCCAGGTCTTTTTCCAATGCCTGTATTTGCAGGGAAACCGATGGCTGGGATAGATTCAGTTTTTCTGCGGCCTTAGAGAAACTGCCGGTTTGAGCCGCCTCGCAGAAGGAGCGCAACTGGCGAAGCTGGTTCAGGTTGTTTGGATCGTGATTGGCCATGTAGTGCTTAACTCAATCATTATTTGTGGAAACTATGATAATGATATCAATCATAAGCCCATTGCAGGAGTAATTATTGCACCGGTAGGGTTCAGAATCGTTAATTTCTCCTTATTTTTCATTGGTTTTTCATTCTTTATGTCCGTGATCAGCCTCATCAGAGATTGGGTAATCGACCCCATTGGACTGATTTTTCTACTGTCATTGTTAATGTTGGCCGTGCTGGCACATCGTCGTTTTAGCGTGAGTTTGATGCTGGGAGGGTTGATCTGGCTTGCTGTGCTGCTGTTTGTCAGTGCGCCTCGATTGGTTAATCCGATGCTGCTGCACTACGAAAACCAGTATCAGGAGCAACCAGATTGTCTGGCAGCTCGTCCTATTGTCGTGCTCGGTGGTGGAGTCGACTCTCGAGCTGAACTGGCTACTCAGGTAGAGTTCATGAATCATCCGACGTTTGTGCGTTCAAGCATTGCCATCAAACTGGCGAAAACCTATCCCGACGTGCCTGTACTTTTAGCTGGTGGTGCTTTGCGTTCTATCAGTGAAGCTGAGGTGATGGGGTACTTTGTGCGAACAGCCGGACTAGCTAAGGAACGTGTTCATGAAGAAGGGGACTCTCGCAATACGTTCGAAAACGCAACTAATATCCGAAAACTAATAGACGACAGGGAGTTTGATGAGCACATTAATCTGGTGACATCTGCACTTCACATGAAACGAGCCAGAGCTGTATTCGAGAAGCAGGGATTAATAGTTTGCTCGATTGCCGTAGACAGGCAGGGAATTGAGAACGTGCCGAATTTTGCCTTGTGGCCGCAGATTAGCGCGTTACAAAAATTCGATTTGTTACTGCATGAGCAGCTGGCACTTATACTTTATAAAGTAAAAGGCCTGCTTTGAATCATTGTGCGCAGACTCAACCAAGAGCGTCTGCGCACTTAAACTCAAACTTTGTAGTATTGCTTGTACCATTCAACAAACTTTGCAATACCATTTTCTACGGTGGTATCTGGCTTGTAGTCTACGTCTTTTACCAGATCACTAACGTCAGCGTAGGTGTCCGGTACATCGCCCGGCTGCAATGGTAGCAAGTTCTTGATGGCCTTCTTGCCAAGACTGTCTTCCAGAACAGCAATGTAGTGTTCAAGATCGACTGGTGAGTTGTTGCCAATATTGTAAACCCGGAATGGTGCGTTACTGGTAGCAGGGTCTGGATTGTTGCTATCCCAATCAGCGTTCGGTGTGGCAACTTTGTCCAGCGTGCGAACCACACCTTCAACGATATCTTCTACATAGGTAAAATCGCGTTTGTGTTTACCGTGGTTGAATACATCGATCGGCTCACCTGCCAGAATACTTTTGGTAAACAGAAACAGCGCCATGTCAGGTCTGCCCCACGGGCCGTAGACAGTAAAGAAACGCAAGCCTGTCGTTGGAATACCAAACAGGTGGCTATATGTGTGCGCCATAAGTTCGTTGGATTTCTTGGTCGCAGCGTAAAGGCTAACCGGATGATCAACCGGTTCGTGCACCGAGAATGGCATGTTTGTGTGCGAACCATACACAGAGCTACTTGATGCATAAACCAAGTGTTCTACATCGTGGTAACGACAGTTTTCAAGGATATTCAGGTAGCCCACAATGTTTGCATCAATGTAGGCGTATGGGTTTTCAAGTGAGTACCGCACACCAGCCTGCGCTGCCAGGTTGACTACGCGTTGCGGTTTGTGTTTTTCGAAAGCCGCTGCAACTAGGTCCCGATCTTCGAGGTCGCCACGTACTTCAGTGAACCCGGGATAGGCTTTTACGCGTTCAAGGCGCGCAAGCTTTAAGTTGACATCGTAGTAGTCATTGACATTGTCGATGCCGATGACTTCGTCGCCACGTTCGAGAAGCTTTATCGCGAGTGTAGAACCGATGAAACCGGCTGTTCCGGTAATGAGGACTTTCATAGATAAAGGGCCGTGTAGTCGAATCGTGTTGATGGGATCAATATAGCTTTAGAGTCTCGCATCGACGCTGTCTCTGGGCAGTGCACTTTTTATATCGTATAAGACATGGTCTTTGCGTCCCAATGCACGGATTGCATCGGCACCCATATCGATAAATTGCTTGTGGCCAACTGCCAGAATGATGGCGTCATAGCGACCCTTCTCCAACTTAGATACCGGTGATATACCGTATTCGTGCTTCGCCTCTGCCGGGTCAACCCAGGGGTCATACACTTCAACATTGGCATGGTACGTATCAAGCTCAGCAATAATATCTACCACACGAGTATTGCGCAGATCAGGGCAGTTTTCCTTAAATGCCAACCCCAGAATTAAAATGTTGGCGTCTACTACATGCACTTTACGCTGGGTTAACATTTTCACAACCTGACCTGCAACAAAGCTACCCATGTCATCGTTAATCTGGCGTCCTGACAGAATCACTTGTGGGTGATAACCAATTTCCTGCGCCTTATGGGTTAGATAGTAGGGGTCGACGCTGATGCAGTGACCGCCAACCAGTCCGGGTCGAAAGGGCAGAAAATTCCACTTGGTACCGGCTGCTTCCAACACTTCCAAAGTATCGATATTAAGCTTGTCGAAAATAATGGCCAGCTCGTTAATTAGAGCGATATTCAGATCGCGCTGAGTGTTTTCGATGACTTTCGCCGCCTCAGCCACTTTGATGCTGCTGGCACTGTGAGTTCCGGCCGTGATAATTCGCTTGTACAAATTGTCCACTTCAACAGCGACCTCAGGGGTGGAACCTGCTGTTACCTTCATGATTGTGCTGACTCGATGTTCTTTGTCGCCAGGATTAATTCGCTCGGGACTGTAGCCTGCGTAGAAATCTTTATTGAAACTCAGTCCCGATTCACGCTCAAGTATAGGCACGCAGACTTCTTCGGTAGCACCGGGATAAACGGTGGATTCGTATATGACGACCGAGCCAGCCTGCATAACAGAACCGATAGCCTCGCTGGCTTTTATTAGTGGCGTTAGATCAGGTTGCTTGTGACTATTTATTGGCGTTGGCACTGTGACGATGAATACTTTACAGCTACTCAGATCTTTAATCTTGCTTGTAAAGCTTAAGTGTTTCGCCTCCGCCATTTCTTCGGGAGACACTTCAAGCGTTCGGTCTTGTTTCTGGTTGAGTTCTTTTATACGCTCATCATTGATATCGAAACCTATGGTTGGCGAACCCTTTCCAAACTCAACCGCCAATGGAAGGCCTACATAGCCAAGTCCAATTACTGCTAATTTGTCGTCTGCTGCAATTTTGAACATGCGCCTTCCAAATGCCTGTTGTTACCAAAAAAAAGTAAGTCATGGCCCCATTTTGGGGTGACAGAATTATACGCTAATCAATCGTTCACACCGTCTGGCTTCTAAACGGATTGTGACTAAACACAGGCGATTAAATCCTGTGCGGTCCCATCATAGTTGACTACGTAGATACCGCTGCGTACGAATACCTACGGCTCCAGTTCGCTGTTCGACTGCTCTATTATAGTGTTACTTCGGTCAGTCTCATTGTCGGTTACAATTTTCGCTCGGTCACGATTTTTTTCAGCCAGTCGTGAATCAAGCGACAACAGTATTGCGCCGAATACCGATAGCAGGGCTACACCTAGCACTGCTGATACAGCAAATTTGTTTTTGTACAGAGCTGGCTTTACCACCACCTCTTTTTTAGTGCCCAGTAGCGGTCCTTTCTGTTCTGGCGGCATGCTTCTCGGGATAGCACCATTTTTGCGATATTGTTCTCGAATCGCTTTGTAAGCTGAGTTTATTTCAATGAATTTGGATTGTGCAAGATCGGCGTTTTCTCCAGCATTTCTATCCGGGTGCCAGCGCTGTATCAGTAGGCGATATTGCTTTTCAATATCATCCCAGCTATTTGTGGAATCGACCTCGAGTGTTTCGAGACACCGCTCCATTTCTTTTTGCACCGATTCAATCATTTGAGTGGAACTCCGGACTGCTCCACAGGTAGCGGCCGCTGCATATAAGTATTGAATACGACTACAGTTTTTTGGATGTGCACCGCTATTTTGGAATGAGCATGACAGGGACAAGTATTAACAGTGGCGACGTTTAAGTTCTTCAAAATGCACCTGCGCGTGCCGTTCTTGCTGCTTGCATTGATCGAATTCTGCGTGTGCGTTGCTGCCGTATACGTCTCTGTATACGTGCGCTTCGACGGACAGCTCCTGACCGATATTGAGAGTATTAACTCACCTGTTGTGACATCCGTTCTATTTGGCCTGGTTATGCCTACCACAATGATGGCAATGGGCCTGTACCAGAGCCGATTTCGAGGTGGTGTTCTCGGCGTATTCCTGCGCTCGATAATTGGCTTTTTGTGTGGTGCAGCGGTGCTCGGTCTTATGTATTACCTCATTCCAAGCCTGTATCTTGGGCGGGGTGTTTTTGCACTGGCGCTGATTGTGGCCTTTTTCATGGTCGGCACCATCAGACCGATGTTCTTTTATTACGTTGATCGCGACATTCTTAAAATTCGTATACTGGTTCTCGGTGCGGGTGAAAAGGCAGCGTCCATTCATCGTCGGTTGCGTCGGCGTGTTGATCGTCGTGGATTTCGAGTTGTAGGTTACTTTCCGCTTACTACCGATACGTCGATCGCTGTTGATTCAGCCATGGTGGTCGATCTGGGCGATCGCAGACTGCTGGATTATTGCATTGAGCATGCCGTTGATGAGATCGTGGTTGCAGCTGATGAACGTCGTAACGGCATGCCACTGGATGAGTTACTCAGATGTAAGTTGCACGGCATCGATGTTATCGATCTGTTGGGGTTCTTCGAACGAGAGCAGGGTAAGTTACCTCTGGATATCCTGCGTCCGGACTGGCTTATCTATTCGGATGGATTTGACAGTGGTACCGTTCGCGATGTTTCCAAACGAACGTTTGATATTCTTGCCAGTGTGTTGATACTGCTAATCACTTGGCCATTTATGTTGCTCGCGGTACTTGCGATCAAGCTCGAAGACGGTGTTGACGCCCCAATTTTTTACGGACAAACTCGAGTTGGTCATCTGAGTGCTCCGTTTCAGGTACTAAAATTCCGAAGCATGTCGGTCAATGCCGAAAAGGACGGTGTTGCTCAGTGGGCAACCAAGAACGACGCGCGGGTTACCCGTGTAGGTCAGATAATGCGAGTCACTCGCATTGATGAATTGCCTCAGATACTGAACGTTTTGCGTGGTGACATGAGCTTTGTTGGTCCGCGTCCTGAGCGGCCACAATTTGTCGATGAGCTGGAAAAAGAGATTCCTTATTATCAGGAACGGCATGCGGTAAAACCGGGTATAACTGGCTGGGCGCAGGTCTGCTATCCGTACGGTGCATCAATAGAGGATTCGGTGCAGAAACAGGAATACGATTTATATTATATAAAGAATCACACCATTTTTTTGGACATGTTGATTTTGTGTCAAACCGCTGAGGTGGTGTTGTTTGGGAAAGGCGCCAGATAACAATGACGACTCAGGCTGTTCACCCGAGAAAACTAACTCACTCAAACAAGTCCTTTGTTATTTTGTCTCCCGTCTGACCGTTTGCTACGGCGCCGGAAACCATGCTCGCACGGCTGTTGGCCTTGTTTATTTTTTCTGAATCAGCCATGTATTCGCTGGGCTGCACGTTATTCAACACTCGTTTGGCTTGCTCGATGGTATCCAGTTTTGCATTTCTGTCGATGACGAAGAACACGGCAACGCCGGCTGCGACCGTTGCGAGAGTCGGAACAATCCATAACCAGGGTTTCGATGCGTTTGACCTGAGCGATCTATGAGAAGGTTTACGTTTGTTTAACATACTTGATTCAAGCACGGCATGGTCTTCAGGGTGGATTCTTTGATGCTCTGGTGGTTCTGATGAATCTACAGTCGATTGCGTGATTTGCTCAAACGGCAATCGACTATTCTCACGATAAAAACCACGCAAATTGTTGAAAGCTTTGGTTAAATCTATAAATTGGTTTTGGGCGTGGACGAGTTCTGTTGGCCGCTCAGAATATCGATCGGGATGCCAAACCTGCACCAGTCGCCGATAATTCTCGTTTGCCTGTTCCCAGCTGGCGCTCGAATCGAGTTCCAAAAGCTGATAGTCGTCCTGAAAGTGAATTGCCACAAAGTTCTCCAAGCCTCAAACTAGAGCTTACCGTCGTTTAACCTCATTTTGTAGCGAGGTTTGGTTAATATGTGGCGGAAGTAGAAATTTGTGGCAAACCGCGCCGACCGGTGCGGCTTTAGAGACACCTCAAGGTAATAAAACTACCTACTCAGAATGGTTACTGGCTGGGCAGTTTTTGGCGATGCAGAGTAATTTTTATGAAAACTCTGCCGCTATCAACGATATATAAATAAAAATACGCCTTTCATTGACGCGAAGCATACGTTGTGCGCTCAGTGGAATCGCAAAATCAGGCACTTAGGGCCCGGAGATTGTTAACAAAATGAGTTATTTGCGATACACCCTTGTCTTATTGACAATTTTTCTTATTGGCTGTGGTGGCCGTGGCGGCGTGCTGTCAGAGGAATTTCGACCACCCGAGCCTTCAGCTAGCTCATCAGCAGAATATCTGCTGGGCGCCGGCGATATTGTCAGTGTGAATGTCTGGAAAAATCCGGACTTATCAGTGCGAGTTCCAGTACGACCAGATGGCTATATTTCTGTGCCATTGGTCGGTGATGTTTTGGCCGGCAAGCGAACGCCGGATGCAATCGCGCGAGATACAGAAGCAAAGCTGCTGCAGTATATCCGCACACCAAAAGTCTCGATTATTGTTGAAGAGCTCAACAGTGATGAGTTTAAAAATCGAGTTCGAGTTGTTGGTGGTGTGGCAGAGCCCAAGTCGATTAGTCATCGAGAAGGCATGACCGTACTTGATCTGGTTCTGGAGGCAGGTGGTGTAAATGAATTCGCCTCACCAGAATCTGCAAAACTATATCGTACAGTGAACGGGGAAACCAATATCTACCCCGTGTATCTGGAAAGTATCTTGAAAGATGGAGTTTTGGATACGAATTACAATTTGTTCCCCGGTGATGTTATTTCGGTTCCGGAACGACGATTCTAGAACCGGTATTACACGGATTTAAGGTTGTTTTTTTATTAACACATACGGCGATACTGGCAAGCAATGAGTAACATAACTCTTGATGAATGGGGACCGCTTTTGTCCCGAGAAGCAGCTGCCCGGCGTGGCACTTTGCTCGCGATATTCGCAGGCGTTGCTTTGTTGTTTCTCATTGCCGCTTTTTTCTGGCAAAAGAAATACACCTCTTATGTGCAATTGCACGTTGATACTCAAAACACGGTAGAAAAGGTGACTGGCGTAGACGCTGCGCTGGAAACTAATCAGGCGAACGTTGCTCGTGAAACGTTGTTTGGCAACGATATCATGGAACGGATAATCGATGAAATTGGTTATGCGGGTCCGGGAACCTCTGCAGTAGAGCGGGAGCGCATCAAAGAGGAAGTTATAAAAGGTACACAAATATTCAATATTGACAATCAGTTGTTGGAAATCGTGTATCAGCATACCGATCCTAAAATTGCCTTCGAAACTGCAACGCTATTCGCGGATTTATTTCTGAGTAAATCAATGCAGACTTCAAGTCGCGAAACCACCGATGCATTTGACTTTATCGTTGGTCAGGTAGAAACCTATCGCAGCAAGCTTGAAGATGCAGAAGCGCGACTGGAAAGTTTTCAACAGAAATACCCCGGCATGAGTGCTACCACTGAAGGTAACGTTGAGGTGCGTATCGTTGAGCTGCGTCGCGATATGGAAGAAGCTAATCTGAAATATGCCGAGTTCAATCAGCGCCGTAAGTCACTGGAAAGAGAGTTACAAAGAGAATCCCATACGCTAGCGCAGGAATATGAAGTCAGCCAGACTCGTGATAGAGTTAATGAGTTGCAGTCTCAGATTGACTTGTTGCGATTGTCCTACACGGACGACTACCCGGACATTGTCCGACTCAAGCAGCAAATGCAGGAGTTGATATCCAGTGCGTCGAGTCGATCTTCTCGTTCATCCACCACTGGGTCAACGAACTACACACTGAACGGTTCTGTCTACTCATCGAGCCGCGCAAATCTGAACCCGGTGTATCAACAACTTCGTTCCGACCTGTCTCGGGTTACAGCCGAAGCTGAATCTCATCGCTCGCGTAGCGCACAACTTAAGGTCATGCTCGATCAGGAAATCAAGCGTTCAGCTGTTTCCGGCAAGGTTGAACGTGAACTGACAGAGCTAACCCGTGATTATCAAATCAACAAAGAATCGTATGAAGATCTGTTGCGTCGCCAGGAAAGTGCTCGATTGTCGATGAGCTTAGGTGCTGAGAAGCAAGGTGTTCTTTTTAGTATTCAGCAAGCGGCAAACTTTCCGGTGCTGCCAAGTGGGTTGCGTTTTATGCATATTGCGGCCATGGGCCTGGTCTTGGGTTTATTGCTGCCCGTTATGTACCTGATCGTTTTCCTGAAGCTTGATCCCCGAATCAGAACCACATCTTCGGTTACGGATTTACTTGAGCTGCCATTGTTGACCACGGTGCCGCATATGACACAGCCTAATGAAAAGCCCAGTTTTTTTAGCAGGCCGTTAACGGTGGTTGGAGTCGTTGTGCTGATAGTGGCACTTTATATACTCGTTGCGATCATCAAGTACACAATGGCGATATCGTCTCAAGGAGCAGTTTAAATGACTGATAGAGCCAAAATAGCGAACGTTAGATCCATTGTTCAGCAACAGCAAACGAAGCAGACTCGTCGCAAACGTAAAGAAACTGGCCAATCAATGGTGCCAGTTAATCGCACCACTAACGGCCGGACTAATCTCAGAGCTGCTAATGACTCCGTCAGCCTGGCAGATAAAGCGCGTGCTGATCTTGCCAACATGGAAGAGGCTAAGCTATTTAGCGACCGGCAATTAGAGCTGCTTGGAATTGTGCACCCGCGCTCCAAAGATCGAGGTCTGGTTGATGCCATGCGCCAGCTGCGAACCAAGCTCTATAGTCTGAAAGAGGATGGGAACTTCTCGGTTTTGGTTAGTTCCGTTGTGCCACAAGGTGGCGGTAGCTTTGTCGCGCTTAATCTGGCGGCCACAATTGCTTTCGACAAAGCTAAAACATCATTGCTGGTAGACGCTAACTTACATGACCCGGTGATTCACAAGCTGCTCAAATTGATCGGTCGGGATGACTCGCATGGGTTACTTGAATACCTCGAACACCCGGAGCTGGGTGTGGAGCATATAGTGAGTCCGAGTGGTATACCAAGAATGCGTGTTATTCCAATAGGTAGCCACGCGGAAATCAGTGCTGAACATTTTACCTCGGCTCGCTACAAGCAACTGATGGTTGACATTAAAGAGCGATACGATAATCGCTTTGTTGTTGTAGACGGTCCAGCGATGTCTACTTCGGCGGACGCGCGAATTTTGTCGGATATATGCGACTACACCGTGCTCGTTCTACCCTATGGTGGTGTTACACCCGGGGTACTCGATGGCATCGTTGATGAAATCGACGAGCGCAAATTGGCAGGTATTGTCATTAACGATCAACCGTCTTAACCGACGGTAGTCCTGTAAAGGTTGACTATTAAGTGTTGCATCGAAACGTCATTTGTCCACTAGCGCTGCTTTGTTTTTCCGGGGCTGCTCTGGCATTGGATATTGGATTTGAAAGCCAGCTTGGAGTCAGTATTTCCGACAATGTGCTTGGTGCTGATGCTGGTAGCGAGCTCGAAGGCCAGATTGGCACTGCCCAGTTTGGGGTGTTTGGAGAACAGAAAGGCACAACCATTCGCGGTGCTTTCTCGGGCGAGCTATATTCCCAGCGTCGATTGGACGACCCGGATGATGAATTCAGCGCGGTTACGCAATTTATTGGCGCGGCTGAATGGAATATCACTCCGCGAACAATAAGCTGGTATGTTGGCGATATAATCGGTGGTGTTCGTGCCGACGACGCATTGCAGTCTATTGATGATACCGACGAACCCCGTCGTAATGTTTTTGTCACCGGCCCTCAATTTACCTACGAGCTTGATTCGTTCAGCCGGTTGAATGCGCGTTTTTTGTATATCAATCAATCACAAGACGATACCCAGCTTGAGGCTTTATATGACTCAACCGCAAGCTGGGAATTTGATACAGACCGTGGCAATACCTGGGGACTGCGGTTCGGTAACATTTATACTGATAACCCCGAAGAAAATCTTGAAGGCGATTTTAATCGTTTTTCCCTTTCTGGTTATTGGCGACGTGATCGAGGCCGAAACCGCTACGAAGCGCAGCTCGGTGGCACGCGCTACGACACTGAAGATACATCTATTAATGGTGCGAACGCCCGATTTACATTCAATCGGCAGTTAAGCGCTCAAACAGCAGTTTCAGTGGCACTAACCCGCGATTTAAGGGACGAAACACTCACCACTCTGGAGACTCTTTTTGAAGATGGTACCGGCATAGCACCGGACGGCGACGGATTCTTTGATGAAACCCGGCTTGACCTGACTTACCTCTTTAAATCGGTTGATACAAACTTCGATGCCAGCGTCGGAGTTGGACAATCTGATTTTCGATTGCTCGCAGATAACGCTGGTTTATTTGTCGATGGTGATAGTGAAGACAGGAATAATTTTTATGCATCTGGCTCAATCTCTCGTTCTTTTACACCAAGAACAACACTAACAGCAAAACTGAGCTACGAGGCTCAGGATTTCATTAATCGAGTAGACAACAACCAGTCGTTATTGGGTACCCTGGAATACGGCTATCAGTTAACCCGAAGTTTTCAGCTACAGGCTAGTTATCGCGGCATTGTTTCTGACGGCGAGCGCACTCGAAACGCAGGTGCCGGCGATCAGCTTGTAGAGTTAATTGACGTGATTGAAAACCGGGTTACCGTTGGTTTGCGTTGGGCACCGCCAACCCGCGCCAGTAAAGAGCAGACGATCGAACTAAAGTCGTTGTTGAGATGATTGTTCTCGACCAATCTGATTCGCAAGTTGTTCAAGACATTGGCGGCGACGCGGTGCAAAACGAAACCGACCTGCGTATTCTTTTTGTCATTGATAGTTTGTTTCCGGGCCTCGGTGGTGCGGAAAGCCAGGCGATCAAGCTCGCACAGGCTCTAAAAGCGCGCAACATTCATGTCGAATATGTAGCGCCTAAAGTGCGCAACGACATATGTAATCAGTCTGAGCTGGACGGCATCCCAATCACGTACATTAGCTATCCGCACATCAAGCTGTTGGGTTCGGTCGTGCTCATGTTCAAATTCGGTGCCTTTTTAATCCGGCGGCGGGACAATTACGATTGCATGCACGTTCATGTAACGCGATTGCTGGCAGCAACCGCAGGTATTGTACGACCTTATTCGAAGATTCCGATCGTGACTAAAATATCCGGTTTTTTTGAGTTTGAAGGCGGAGTACTAGATCAACGTAAGCGATACAAACCGATCAATGCGCTCATGCGCATGGCCATGCGTAACGTTGATTTCGTACAAACCATTAGTATCGAAACCCGCAAAAAACTACTCGATGCCGGGTTTCGGGAAAATCAGATTGCGTTGATACCAAATGGTATTGATACCACAAAGCCGGCAAGCCCCATGCCCGACTCCGACGTGTTCACCATCGGTTATTGTGGGCGTCTTCGGGAAGTTAAAGGCGTTCATATATTGCTGGAAGGCTATGCGAAGTGTCGCGCACTCAATGTTGATACACCTATGCGCGTTATACTGGCAGGTTCCGGTACGTCTGAGCCTGAATTGCGTGAACTTATCGATAGTTTGGGAATTGTCGACGATGTTGAATTCCTGGGCACCGTTGCCGATACGGCAGCTTTCTACGCAAGCCTCGATCTTTATGTGCAGCCATCATTTGCCGAAGGCCTGCCTAACTCTGTTATAGAGGCGATGCACGCTGCCCGAGCTGTGGTTGCAACTGACATAGGCGGGAATCAAGACCTAATTGAAGATGGTATGTCTGGACATTTGTTTCCAGCGGGTGACAGTGAAAAGCTGGGTGAGCTGTTGTGTAAATGTTTGGATGATCGTCAAGACAATCTTCGCATGGGCACCAACGGCCGTACCGTTATTGAAGAGCAGTTTGGAATGAAAGGTGTTATTGACCAGCTGGTAGGAGTCTACAGTGGCAAATAACGTACAGAAGGTCTATTTGACCATTTCAATCGATACCGAGTGTGATCACGATACAAACTGGGTTAGATCTAATCCGATAGCGTTTGAATCAATCAACGAAGGTGTACCTAATCGATTACAAACAGCATTTGATTCAGTTGGTGCTGTTCCGACCTACCTACTCACCGTTGAAGTAATGGAAGACCCGGAGTGTGTGCAGACCTTACGTGAGCTTAAAGGTGATTTTGAGTTAGGTACGCATCTGCATGCTGCGTTTATTGAGCCGCACAAGAAATACCATGATTATGCAGGTGTTGATAGTCCTGATTTTCAATGCGGATATTCAGAAGACATTGAATATCGTAAGTTGGAAAATCTATCGAATTTGTTTGATGAGTGCTTTGGTTATCGTCCAACCAGTTTCCGCGCAGGGCGATATGGCGCATCGAGTGACTCTCTTAATAATCTGCAAAAACTTGGCTACAAGGTCGATACCAGTGTCACACCGCACCTACGCTGGACAGCACCGAACGCCGTAGTGGATTTTCGAAAAGCTCCTGAGCAACCTTATTACCCAGCTGCAGATGAAATTATTGTGCCTGGTGAGTATGCTGACGAGCGGATTTTGGAAGCACCGGTCACCATCATGCCAAGGCTGTTACGACGCGGACCGATCTGGTTTAGGCCTTGGTTTGCGACTGTCGATCAAATGAAGCAGATTTTTCGGTATCACCTGAACAAGCATGCTGACAAGGAAGTACTAAACATCAACATGATGTTTCATTCCATGGAAGTCATTGAGAAAGCATCGCCGTACCCGCAGTCTGCCGAGGACGTCGAACGTTTTATAGACGATATGCTCGAAGGTCTGACGTGGTGTAAAGAAGAGGGTGTTGAGTTCTGCGGGTTGTCGTCTTTGCACGAACCGTTTAAAAAAGCCGCTTAGCGGCAAGGCTATTGATCGTGGCCTCTAGCGCGTTAAAACACATAAGAAATTACGCATCAGCTGGTGTATTAGCAGCGTTAGCTGGAATTATTACCTTTCCGTTGTTAACGCGAAATCTTAGTGTTGCCGAATACGGTATTCTTGGTCTGATCACATCCAGTCTGACCTTGTTTGTGGCGATTGGCAAGTTAGGCATGCAACACGCAGTCATTCGTTTTTATTCTCAGATAAAAAACAAAAATCTCGGCTTTGATCTTCAGCAAATGAACAGCACTGTGAGTTTGGTGTTTTTTGTGTTTGCAAGTGTAACGGCTGCACTGTGGTTGTTCGCAGGCTTTCAGTTCCTGCCGCGACTCTCTGAATTTGAGAATATCTCTGGATTGTTTTTTATCGCATCGGGCATTGTGTTTCTGCGTTTACTGGGTAGCGGTATCATGAATTTTTTGCGTGCGCAGCAGCGTAGCGCCGTTGTCGGATCTACCCAGATTCTAACCCGATACTTATATCTTGCGATTGTGTTGGCAATCATGATTTCGGGACAGGTTAACGTTGCATTCGTATTACTGGCCATGGTGGTCGCAGAAGTGATTGGCGTTGCCTTCGCTGCCAAAAAATATTGGCCGGACTTTCATTTCAATTGGTCGCAGGTTTCAGCGCCACTGGCCAAAGCCATGTTGCACTACGGTTTTCCGCTGATGATATTGGAATCACTTGGGCTGGTCATGAGATTGAGTGATCGCTACATTATACAGGGCCTGCTTGGCGAAAACGAACTCGGCATGTACTCGGCATCCTATAATCTGACCGCTTATCTCGATCTGATATTACTTGCTGCACTGGTGCAGGCTGTCAAGCCTTACTACATGCAGCTCTGGGAAGGTGAGGGCGCAGACAGGACCAAAGCCTTTTTATCGAAAGGGTTGCACACCTATCTGGTTTTCGGCTTGCCTGTAATCGCTCTGTTTTCTTTGGTTAGCCCGCACTTGCTGAACTTTCTTGCCAGTCCGAAATATTCTCCTGGCACGATCATCATCCCGTTTGTGGCATTCAGCTTTTTACTCGATGGCGCAATTCTCTTTCTGTCCGCCGGTTTGCACATAAAAAAGAATACCAAAGCCTTAATGTTCTGGGGTGGAGTTGCAACCGTTATGAATCTTGCGTTGAACTTTCTGGTTGTCCCCGTGTACGGCATTCTTGGTGCCGCTGCGGTTACCATCGTTTCCTATCTGGTATTTATGCTTGGTGTGAGTTATCGGGCATTCGAATTTTTATCTTTTGAAATCAAGGTGCGCGTACCGTTACTTTCCGCGGTTTGGAGCTTGATGGTCTATGCATTGTTGTTCAAGCTAGATTTTGGTGGTGATTTCACCAGTCTGTTTATAAAAGGTGTGCTCGGTTCAGTCTTACTCATTACTGGAATTGTTTTGATAGATGCGCGTGCGCGTGAATGGGTTGTAGACCGTCTGCGGCAGCCAAACGCCGGAGCAGTCAAATGATCTGGCTATTCTGGGTCGCGGCGTTTTTTTGTTTATACACTTTCGTGATTTTTCCGGTGTGGCTACATGTACGTGCCAAATCTGTGGTTGACCAGCCAGCACCCGCCGTATTCGATTATCCAACAGTCAGCATTATAATTGCTGCGCACAATGAGCAGGACAACGTCGACACGAAGCTGAGGAGTTTGCTACTGCTCGACTATCCAGCCGAGAAGTTGGAAATTATTTTTGTGTCAGACGGCTCTACAGATGACACGGTCGCTCGGTTGCGGCGGGCACAGAAAACTATCCGGCATTTAAAAATTGAACACTACGATTCTGCTGCTGGAAAGCCAACGGCACTAAACAGAGGTGTGGAAGTTGCTCGTGGTGAGGTGTTGGTTTTTATGGATTGTCGTCAATCGATTTCAGACAACGCAATAAAAGCACTTTCAGCCCGTTTGATACAACCCGATGTTGGGGTGGTTAGTGGCGAGCTTTCGCTTACCGGTGCAGACGGTATGGAATCTGCCAATGTGAGTTTGTATTGGCTCTACGAGAAATGGATACGCTTGAACGAAAGCAAGCTTTATTCTACCACCGGTGCAACTGGTGCCTTGTACGCCATTCGCGCGAACGATTATATTCCACATCAGTCTGATGTGTTGCTAGACGATTTTGATACACCGATAGGAATTCTTGCGCTTGGCAGACGAACGGTGTTTGAGCCAGATGCGAAGGTTTACGATTTTGCCGAATCTACTGTAAGCGGCGAGTTCAGCCGAAAGACCAGAACACTTGCTGGCAATTTCCAATCTTTCCTTCGGCATCGCTGGTTGTTCAACCCGTCCAAGAATCCGGTCTTTGTCCAGTTTATATCGCACAAGGTTTTCCGCTTGCTTGTTCCGTACGCTATGTTAATCGCGTTTTTTGCTTCCATGGTGGGCACTGGCGTGTTTTTAAAATCTATGTTTTTTCTGCAGCTGTTTTTCTACGGTGCAGGATTAGCTAATATGGCTGGTGTTAAAGGACTGGACAATAAATTGTTCAACTTTATAAAAGTGTTTATTCAATTGAATGCGGCGTCCGTGGCTGGTGCGTTCAAATTTGTTTCAGGTAGCGCGAGCGTTCGCTGGAAACAGACATGAGCGTTGTACTGATGTATCACGGTTTGTACCAGGGTGAGGATACCAGCCGAATCGATGCGGAAGATTTACCTTATGCTGTATCGACAGATAATTTCATACAACAGCTTGATAGTCTGAAGAATAAAAAGGTTGGACTCATAAACGATACGGCTGGTGAGTTGCCCGACGTAGTGATTACGTTTGATGATGGACACATCAGCAACTTTGATCTTGCCATGCCACTGTTGGCAGAGCGAGGGCTAACGGCCTATGTCTTTGTCACTGGAAAATTTGTTGGCTCGCGCCCGCACTTTTGTCACCCTGATCATTTGCAGAAAATGGCACGAGGTGGGATGGAAATTGGCTCGCATGGCATGACGCATCTTTTTTTCGACGATCTTAACGATGAACAGGCAGAGTGTGAGCTGCGTCAAAGTATGCAACAGTTATCGGAGCAGTGTGGGCAGCCGGTAAAATCAATCTCCTACCCAGGTGGTCGATATAGTCTGAGCACGCTCGAAATTTCTCGCGGTGCCGGCTATGCGCAATTGTTCGGTTCGGATGTGGGTACCGTGAAACAAAGTGACCTAGCGGCTATACCGCCGCTGAAACGAGTAGCTATTCGCCGAGGGACTACGCTCGATGAATTTGAAAAAATTATTAACGCAGATGTGGCTTATTATGCCCTTGCGCAATCAAAGCACAAAGCCAAGACGCTGGTAAAGCGAACCTTGGGAAACCGTCTATATCATGGCCTCTACAAAACCATTTCAGCACGTTGATGCTGACGCCCTGGACGGCGTCAACGAATCGATAGCCGATCTCGGTGTGCGTGGTCGCAAGGCACGGCGTGCCGCAGGCGGTAGTTCCAAACGTGGAACCCGCGCGAAGCAGCGAAGAAACGCCAAGCGGGCTGCCATGGATCATGGTTGGCCAGCGTGGGAAGGTCTGCGACCCGTGCTTCTATTTCTGTTGTTTCCAGCAATTTTAGCTGTAGGGGTTGCGCTGACCGGGCCATGGCCATCTTTTCTACTCTATGGTGTTGCGGCGCTAATGGGACTCTATGTATTCTCAACGGCCTTTCATAGTGTCGAACTAGTGCTTGCCTGCTTTTTATTGTACTTACCGTTTTCCACTACCTTTGTTATCCCGGTAGCGCCCGGTGTGAACGGCACCAATATGCTTATTCTGCTTGGCTTATTCGCGATGACGATGCGTGTTGCGAATGAAAGACAAGGCTGGATAGCATGGCCCAGAGGCACAACGGTCGTTCTTGTATTTGGTTTTTTAACCTGTATTTCTGCGTTCACCGTTATGCGCGAGCCTGGTGGGTATGAATACTTAATGTATAACGAGCTGCAAAGCTATAAAGGCTGGGTCGATCAGTTCATCTTGTATTTCATTGCATTAAGTTGCATTCGCACTATCGACGTTGCTAAGCGAGTTGTGGTTTACATGTGCATCGGCGCAATTATTCTGGTGTTGTATTCGGTACCCGAAATGCTGGATAAGATGGGAAATTCGAGTATTGACAAGAGTCGGATAGGTGGGCCTCACCAGCAACCGAATATGTTTGGTGGATTCGTTGCTTATACAATGCTGCCGCTGGTTGCATTGTTTGTAACCTACATTAAGGACATTCGAGCCTGGTTGTTAACACCATACTTCCTCATCGCAGCAAAAGTACTGATATCAACATTTTCACGTGGCGCTTATCTGGCAATGGCGGTAGGTGCTCTTATGGCCGCGTATTTTAAAGGTAAAGGATTCCTGATTATGTGGGCCACACTCGCACTGTGTCTGTTGTTAGTGTTCCCGAGTTTGTTCCCGAATGCGATCAAAGATCGTCTATTTGGCAGTGATGACAGCGGTGTTGTCAGTGCTCAGCCAGAAAAACTGGATAAAAGTTCAGAACATCGCATTATCCTTTGGCGTGCTGGTGGAAAGATGATTCTTGAAAGTCCAATTTTGGGTAAAGGATTCAAAGGATTCCAGAAACTCAAAGGTCAATACACTGAAAAAGACGTAATCGAAAGCGACCCGCATAACACCTATATCTACATCGCATCGCAAATGGGATTGCCCGCTATGATCCTCTTTTTAATGATATTGGGCTATTCCTTCCATTTAGGCAGAATGCTGTCGCGTAACAAAGAAGATTTATTCATACGTGCCATTGGTATTGGTGGGGCATCTGCAACCGTATGTTATGCCATTATTTGTGTATTTGGCTCACGTGCCGTCAATTTGGAGTTTACATCCTACTTTTGGGCCTACTTAGTGTGCATGCAGATCATAGACATGGGTCTTCGAGAACGCGCTATTCAGGCTAAGCCAAAAAAACGACGCACTAATGCCTATGAGTCTCGCACTGACAATAACCCTGAAATAGGTACGGATATTGTCGCCACCGCCGCGACCCCTGCCGAAAATGCTGAGCTTCCAGCGTCACTGGCACCCACGCGTTTGGGTCAGCGAAAACGCAAGCGCTCGAACCTTTCATTGGGTGAAGCCCGCGAAAAGCGGCGTCGGCTCAAACATCACCGCGACTAATCGCTGCCGGTCCAGCAGCTGACAATCGCTTGAACTGCCCACAAAAAGCCCACAACGGGTGCTAAATTGCACGATCTTACGACGAACGCGCCATTGCGCACCTCGAAATGAGCTGCCCATTCGGTCACATTACAGTCCATCGAATTGACCGGTTTTCGCGAACCGAAGTGACCTGGTCGGGTCTACACTCTAGTGGTGGGTCACAGTCGTAGCAGTTAATGGTGTCAGGATGCTGTCGTCAAGTACCAGCGTCGAATATCTGCCAAACGGGTACTCAAGAGAAGGCATATTTGTCCGCATATTTAAATAGCGAGAATGATCCCATACTAATAAGCAAGGGTATGAATATTGCGGGTTATATTGCTGCACTGAATCACATTGCAAGAACCGTTTTGCACAGTAAAATGGGGACATTGCACCGCTGCAATGAGATTCGTGGAAATCACTGGAATGAGCCAAGAAGAACGTAACAATGAGGGTGGTCTGGTCGTAGAGAGGGCGAAGCCCAAACTAGCCAAGCCGCCGCTGTTTAAAGTCGTTTTAGTTAACGACGACTACACGCCGATGGAATTTGTCGTCGAAGTGTTGCAGGTATTTTTTAATCTGGACTGGGAACAGGCGCATGTGATCATGTTGCACGTTCATCAGAAAGGTAAAGGGGTTTGTGGTTTATTCACGCGCGATATTGCTGAAACCAAAGTGGCTTTGGTCAATCAATACTCACGTGAAGGCAAACACCCATTGATGTGCGAAATGGAAGAAGCATAACCGGGGCAGTTAAGTTGAGGCTACTGCCGCTATTGTTAGATTAACTTCGGTCGAAATTGAATAATGTTAAGCAAAGAGCTGGAATTTACTTTAAACAATGCGTTCAAGGAAGCACGAGCCAGACGTTTTGAATTCATGACGGTAGAGCACCTGTTGCTTGCCCTCATCGATAATCCGACGGCTGCTCAAGTGCTGCGCGCCTGTGGTGGTGATCTTGATACGCTGCGTGACGAACTCGACAGCTTTGTAGAAGAGAACACTCCACTGCTGGATGAAAACGACACGCGGGAAACTCAACCCACACTGGGATTTCAGCGAGTGCTGCAGCGTGCTGTTTTCCACGTGCAAAGCTCAGGTAAAAAAGAAGTTACCGGTGCAAATGTGCTGGTCGCCATCTTTGGTGAACAGGATTCGCAAACCGTCTATTTACTGAACAAGCAAAACATTACACGACTCGATGTCGTTAACTATATCTCTCATGGTATTGCCAAGAATTCGCAAGACGAACCAGAAGACACGGACGAAAATAGTGCTGAATTTGGTGGCGAAGACGGTGAGTCTGATGCCAAGCCATTAGACAAGTACGCCACCAATCTGAATGTAAAAGCGCAGGCTGGTGAGATCGACCCACTAATTGGTCGCGAATTCGAAATTGAAAGAGCGTCGCAGGTTCTTTGTCGTCGCCGCAAGAACAACCCATTATTGGTTGGTGAGGCTGGTGTTGGTAAAACTGCCATTGCCGAAGGTTTGGCTAAGAAAATCGTTGATGGTGAAGTACCTGATGTACTTGCCGACAGTATTATCTACTCGCTTGATCTGGGTGCGCTGGTTGCCGGTACAAAGTATCGCGGTGACTTTGAAAAACGCCTGAAAAGTATTCTTACTCAGTTGAAAAAAGAACCGGGTGCGGTTCTTTTTATCGACGAAATTCACACGATCATTGGTGCTGGTGCAGCTTCGGGTGGTGTAATGGATGCATCAAACCTGATAAAGCCGATGCTGGCATCAGGTGAATTGAAATGTATTGGTTCAACAACGTATCAAGAGTATCGCGGGATATTCGAAAAAGATCGTGCACTGTCACGTCGCTTTCAAAAGATTGATGTTGTGGAACCTACTATTGAACAAACGTATGAAATTCTTAAAGGGTTGAAAACGCGCTACGAGGAATTTCATGAAGTAAAATATTCTCAAAATGCATTGAAAACAGCCGCTGAATTATCAGGCCGCTATATCAATGATCGTTTTCTGCCAGACAAAGCTATCGATGTTATCGATGAAGCCGGAGCTAATCATCGCGTAAAAGGCACAACAGCGAAAGGCAAGAAATCGATTACGGTTAAAGACATTGAAGCTATCATTGCCAAAATTGCGCGGATTCCGGAAAAGAGTGTGTCTTCAACCGATATGGACAAGCTTAAAACTCTGGCTCGCGATCTAAGCATGTTGGTGTTTGGCCAGGACAAAGCAATTGAGACTTTGGCAGCGGCAATTAAAATGTCGCGCTCGGGTCTTGGACCGCAAGACAAGCCTATTGGTAGTTTCCTGTTTGCAGGGCCAACCGGTGTTGGTAAAACTGAAGTGACTAAGCAGCTTGCTCAAGTTATGGGCATTGAGCTTATACGTTTTGATATGTCTGAGTACATGGAACGACACACAGTGTCTCGCCTTATTGGTGCACCTCCGGGATACGTAGGATTTGATCAGGGTGGTTTGTTAACCGATGCCGCTGTGCAAAATCCACATTCAGTCATATTGCTCGATGAGATAGAAAAAGCGCATCCGGATGTTTTTAACCTGTTATTACAAGTTATGGATCACGGCACATTAACCGACAACAACGGCCGCAAAGCTGATTTCAGAAACGTTATTCTTGTGATGACGACCAATGCTGGTGCTGAGTCTATCTCTCGTTCAACAATGGGTTTCACGCAGCAAGATCACACAACAGATGGGTCTGAAGCAGTTAACAAGATGTTCTCGCCTGAATTCCGAAATCGACTCGACTCGATTATCCAGTTCAAGCCACTAGACAAAGACATTATTCTGAATGTGGTTGATAAGTTCATTATTGAGCTCGAATCACAGCTTGAAGAGAAGAACGTGTCCATTGACTTTAACTATGAAGCCAAAACCTGGCTTGCTGAACATGGTTTTGATCAGAAGATGGGTGCTCGGCCTATGTCTCGGCTTATTAGTGAAAGCATCAAGAAACCGCTTGCGGATGAAATCCTGTTCGGCAAGTTGAGTAAGGGTGGCAAAGTGCGCGTCAAGCTCGACGAAAAGGGCGAAATAGCGTTTGAATTCGAGAGTCGCGAGAACAAGGAAGCGACTGTATAGCTCATCAGCTAACTGCTGGCTTCTCAAGCTTGCGCGCAAACAAGCCAATCAGCGTTGTCGCTGATTGGCTTGTTTTATTTGGGGCAGGCAGCCTTAATTTAGCCGCGTTTAACGCAAGGATACCGCACAGGTGAATATGCCTTACCTGGTTTTCTAACCCAAGTAATTCAACCCGGTTTGCAGGTATTAGCGACTTCGGTAAGTGATTCGCCCTTTGGACAAATCATAAGGTGTCATTTGAACAGTGACTTTGTCACCAGTAAGGATACGGATGTAGTGCTTTCGCATCTTTCCAGATATGTGCGCAGTCACTACGTGACCGTTCTCCAGTTCCACTCGGAACATCGTGTTCGGTAGGGTGTCTATGACGGTCCCTTCCATTTCAATTGGTTCTTCTTTAGCCATTAAATCTCAGTTAAGCCTTTGTTACTCAGCGGCATTATCGCATATAGCTTGGTTTTCAAGCAGATTCAATCGAGAATCTAGTTAAATTGCGCGCCGACCGTGAAGTAATAGGGGCAAATTTGCGAAATTCAAGGCAATAAGCCTGCCGAAGCGTGCACCATTTATTAAATTAAACCATTGTACTGAGGGCTGGTGGATACCATAATAAGCATGCCCGCTGGTGGCTTACTCTTTTAACGGTTCTATGCATAATACGACGCTATTGCGACCCAAGACCACGGGTCGATTCAACTCACTGATGGAGCTGTACGAGAAGAACTACATGCTTGTCCGCTTGCTGGCACCCGACTTAAAGTCGCTGCCAGAAAAGCGTTATGTCTCCAGACCAGATGGTTTATTGCCACTCGAGCTTAGCGCGATAGAACACAACCGTTATACGACCACATTCAAATTAACCTACCTTTTTTCAACTGCATCGCGTCATGATCGCGAACCCGATTTAGTGGTTCGCCTGTATCACGATGCTCGCACTTGCGAAGTAATGAGTGGGCTTATACCATCAATGCGCACTGAATCCCGGCGAACCAGAGACTTGGATAATGGCTATCGATTGAATCGGTTTTTGCACAAATGGGTGAGCTATTGTCTTCGACAGGGACACAGCTTTGATGCAAACAACCCAGCAAGCTCGCCGGTTAAACCAGAGCCCGCGACGGCCCAGGTTTAGCGCTTTTTAACTATTATTCGACGCAGTGCTGATCGTAGCTTCGCTGGTAACGAGCCATCGCCATAACCGTGTTGTCCATATCATCAGGTTGCAGACGTGTTCTCAATCGTCTTTCCAGTGACATCACTCGCTTACTCAAATCCTGACATTGTCGACGTTTGCTGGATGATGCGATGGTTGAGCTATTGGGCGCTGGGTTTGCAGCTGGTGCAGTACTGGCATTGAGATCAGTCGCGGCGATGGGTGCAGAACCGGTTTCCGGTGCGTAATTTAATCCTTGTCGGGTTGCGACTGCCGGAGCAGGCCGGGCCTGAATTTTTGTACTATTAACGCCGGGTGTTGCAGGTTCCAGTGTGTGTTCGGAGGTTGCCAGAATTGAGGGCTCAACGTTCTGATCGATCGCTTGAATAGACCCGGACGAGTTCTCGCCAGAGGCATCAACTGCTGTGTACTCAACGCCAGCCGGAGGCTTTGTTGGCGAGAACGTGATTGAACCGTCAGGCTCTATCCATCGATAGAGTGTCTCGGCCGAGGTCAGATTGCCAATACTAAGCAAAATAATGCAGATTATAAGTCGATTCATTGTTGTACCGTTTTGCGATAGAGTCCACGAAACCAGAATGCAAGCTCAATGCCGATGCCATCTCTGATCAATCTTATAAGTGTAGCTGCCGGTGGCGCGATCGGTGCCAGCGCTCGATATGGAGTGTCAATATTTTTTGGCTCACCGGGCCGATTTCCATGGCCGACACTCACAGCCAATGTAATAGGCTGTTTCATCGCCGGGATAATTGGTACCTGGCTGCTGATGCGATTACCGGCATCGACTCATGTGCAGCTATTTCTGGTTACTGGGATACTGGGTGGTTTCACCACTTTCTCTGCATTCTCACTCGATACTTTGCGTCTGGCTGAGTCGGGTGCATGGTCGTTGGCGGGGCTGAACGTACTGGCCAATATGCTGGGCAGTCTTTTAGCCGCATGCAGCGGATGGTGGTTAGCGCGAGCGGTGCTGACTTGATCTGCACGTGCGTGAAGCGGACATCGATGGACAGTTCGGCTATTCTATCGATTCTCTGTTATCAACCTCAACGATGAAAAAGCATGCTTGATCAAAAATTGGTGCGCAATGAGTTGGCTTTCGTAGCTGAACGACAGCAGGTGCGTAACCTGGAAATAGACCAAGAGCAATTTAAGGTGCTGGAAGAGCAGCGCCGAAAAGCGCAGCAACGAAGCGAAGAGCTACAGGCAAAACGCAATACATCGTCGAAGGCGATAGGTCAGGCAAAGGCCAAAGGTGAAGATGCTCAGCCCATTCTCGATGAGGTAGCGAATCTGGGGGACGAACTAAAAATAGCCGAATCTGAATTGGCTGACGTGCAGGAAAGTCTTTCCGCTCTGTTGTTGAATATGCCCAATATTGTTGATGAGAGTGTGCCAAAGGGGAACGATGAGAGCGATAACATTGAAGTCAGAACATTCGGTAATCCTCGAAAATTCAATTACGAACCGCTTGATCATGTCGACATCGGTGCGCGGCGCGACAGTCTCGACTTTGAAACGGCTTCAAAGCTTACGGGCTCGCGTTTTGCCGTTATGCGAGGTGAAATCGCCAAAATGCACCGGGCGCTGGTTCAGCTTATGCTCGACACTCATACTCAAGAACATGGCTACACCGAAATAAATGTGCCGATGATCGTCAATCGGAATTCACTTGCAGGAACCGGACAATTGCCAAAGTTCGAAGAGGATCTTTTCAAGCTGGTTACCGACAACGACTATTACCTTATTCCAACGTCGGAAGTACCGGTCACAAATACTGTGCGTGACTCAATAATCGATGCTGATCACTTGCCGATGCGATTTACTTGTCACAGCATGTGCTTTCGTTCTGAGGCCGGTTCTTATGGACGCGATACCCGTGGTCTTATTCGACAGCATCAGTTCGAGAAAGTGGAAATGGTCCAGGTGGTTAAACCTGATGAATCAGAGCAGGCACTCGAAGACATGACCTCCCATGCGGAAGCTATCTTAAAGAAGCTGGATATTCCATACCGCGTAGTTATTTTGTGCGGTGGAGATATCGGCTTTTCAGCATCCAAAACTTATGACATAGAAGTCTGGTTACCAGCTCAAAATACCTACCGTGAAATTTCTTCATGCAGCAATTGCACTGATTTTCAAGCAAGGCGAATGCAAGCTCGCTATCGCAATCCGGAAACACGTAAAACCGAGCTGGTGCATACATTAAATGGTTCAGGTCTGGCGGTCGGACGAACCCTGGTTGCGGTGTTAGAAAACTACCAGCAGGAAGATGGGTCGGTGGAAGTACCAGAGGCGCTTCAGGCTTACATGCAGGGCCAGAAATCAATATTAGCGCCATGAGAAACATTGACAGCTAAAAAGCGGGCTCTACAAAATTCTGGCACCAAGTGCCCATATGCACGTGCGTGTTTAACCTGATTTCACTTCATTGACATGAATTAAATCTGTTGACGTTTACGTTAAGGTCAAGCAGTATCGTGCCTGTGAGTTGAAAGGGTTTGGCAACCAACACAGAGTTGCGTACAGTGATCAACCATCGCTTGTATCGAGTTCCTAAAGGCAAGCATCGGTAACAGTCTTTAAACAGGATAAGAGCATACAACTGCATCTATGAATAAACCTGTCGACGAGAAGCTTGACTTGGGTAGTCAAACTCAGGCATTGCCCAGCGTGCCGCACTACCTACTGCGAAACGCAGAGTGGTTTCGAGATGATACTGCCATGCGTCACAAAGACCTTGGCATTTGGCGAGAGTGGTCTTGGTCTGAACTACTGGTTGAAATAAGGCGTTTCTCACTTGGGCTAGTGCAACTGGGTTTGCAGCCTGGTGACAAGGTCGCCATCATCGGCAACAACCGGCCCAAACTGTATTGGACATTTGCAGCAGTGCAAGCAGTTGGTGGTGTGCCGGTGCCGGTCTATGCTGATTCCGTAGCAGAAGAGATGGGTTACGTACTCGACCATGCGGGCATACGTTTTGCCGTTTGCCAGGATCAGGAACAAATCGATAAAGTTCTGTCGCTTGAAGACCAGCTGGAAAGTCTTGCCTGCCTTATCTACGACGAAGAACGCGGGTTGCGTGGCTATGACGAAGAGCGAGTACTGGCTTTTGATTTTGTTCAAAAACTCGGTGATCAGGCGGTTGAACGCGACGTTAGTGCTGTTGCAAACTGGTGTGACTCCATTGATACCATAGACACTGATGCTTTGTGCGTCATGCTGTACACCTCGGGAACAACCGGCCGTCCCAAAGGCGTGATGTTGTCCCATCGCAACCTGATCATTACCAGCTTAAATGCCAATCGTTTTGATTCTTTAAACGACAAAGAAGAAACCATCGCCTACTTGCCACTAGCCTGGGTGGGCGATCATGTTTTCTCCTACGGGCAGTCGTACACAGCAGGCTATTGTGTATGTTGTCCTGAAAGCCCTGATACAGTCACATCCGATCGCCGTGAAATTGCACCCAGCTATTTTTTTGCACCACCGCGCGTGTTTGAAAATCTGCTAACCAGTATCACGGTCAATATGGAAGACGCCGGCCGGGTTAAACGCAAGATGTTCAACTACTTTATTAAAGTTGCTAACAAGCACGGAGAGAAGATACTCAACCGCGAACGTGTCTCCCCGTTCGGAACTCTGATGTACGGTATGGGAAAGTTGTTTGTTTACGGGCCGTTAAAAAATCGTCTGGGTATGAGTAATGTGCGTGTTGCCTACACTGCAGGTGAGGCAATAGGTCCGGATATTTTCCGATTCTATCGCTCGCTTGGCATCAATTTGAAACAGCTCTATGGCCAGACTGAAGCAAGTGTCTATATAACGGCACAACCCGACGGGCAAATAGATGCCAATACGGTTGGCACGCCTTCGTTAGGTGTCGAAATAGAGATTGCTGACAACGGTGAAGTCATGTATCGCTCGCCCGGAGTATTTCTTGGCTACTACAAAAATGATGAAGCAACTCTGTCCACCAAAACGCAAGATGGCTGGGTGCATACAGGCGATGCCGGGTTTATCGATGATGCCGGGCATTTACGTATTATTGATCGATCAAAAGATGTCGGCAAGCTCAACAACGGTGGACTCTTTCCACCTAAGTATATTGAAAACAAGCTGAAGTTTTTCTCAGATATAAAGGAAGTGGTGGCATTCGGCGACGGGCGAGATTATGTCGCCGTGTTTGTGAATATTGACTTGACGGCAGTAGCAAACTGGGCGGAGCGAAACAATATTGTTTATGGTTCTTATCAGGAGCTGGCCGCACACCCCGAAGTATATGACATGGTTCATAATCACGTTAAAAAAGTCAATGCTGATCTGGCTGCAGAGCCGCGAGTTGCCAGTACACAAATAAAACGTTTTCTGATTCTTCATAAAGAATTGGATGCTGATGATGGAGAACTGACGCGAACCTTAAAAGTACGACGCAGCTTCATTGTCGAGCGTTATGGCGAACTGATCGATGCATTGTATTCTGACAAAAGCGAACAATTTGTATCGACAACCGTGACGTTCGAAGATGGACGCTCAGGCGTTATTGAAGCCAATGTCAGAATTCAGGATGTTGATGTTGTTGCAACAGACAACCCGCAGGTGTTGGCATGAGTGCCAACGTTGATACGCAAAGCATCGGGGATGTGCAAGCAAGCACGCGTGAGAATACAGCACTGGATGCGAAGGAATTATTGTTGTCGGTAGATAATGTCACACTCACCTTTGGCGGTGTTAAAGCCATCAGTGATATCTCGTTCAACATTCTTAAAGGTGAAATCAGAGCGATCATCGGTCCTAATGGAGCCGGTAAAACTTCCATGCTCAACGTTATTAATGGTTTTTACCATCCGCAAAAGGGCCGTATCAGCTACAGGGGCAAGACGCGCAAGCGCATGAAGCCATATCAGGCTGCATCATCTGGCATTGCCCGAACGTTTCAAAATGTCGCTCTGTTTTCAGGCATGAGCACGCTCGACAACATTATGTCTGGTCGTTCGCTGAAAATGAAACGCGGGCTGTTCTGGCAGATGCTTAATGTCGGTCCTGCGCGGCGTGAAGAAATTGAACACAGAGAGTATGTTGAACAGATTATCGACTTTCTGGAGATAGCGCATATTCGCAAACAACCCGTTGGGAAACTACCTTACGGTTTGCAAAAGCGTGTTGAGCTTGGACGCGCGATGGCCATGGAGCCCGAATTATTATTGCTCGACGAGCCAATGGCCGGGATGAATCTCGAAGAAAAAGAGGATATGAGTCGCTTTATCCTTGACCTGAACAGTGAGTTCGGTACTACCATCGCGCTGATTGAACACGATATGGGTGTTGTTATGGATTTGGCTGATCGCGTGGTGGTGCTCGACTACGGGCAAAAAATTGCTGATGGAACCCCAATGGAAGTGCAGAGTAATCAGAACGTGATTGATGCCTACCTTGGAGTCGCACACTAAATGGAATCTTTTAGCGCAGCACTCGATCTGTTTTTTCTGTCTCCATTCCGCGAAATGACGGCCTTACCAGATCTGTTGTTGCAAGTCATTTGGGAGGGGTTTGTATCTGGCATTCTTTACGCACTCATTGCTTTAGGTTTTGTACTGATCTACAAAGCATCTGCTGTATTTAACTTTGCTCAGGGCATCATGGTTGTATTCGCAGCGCTGGTTTTGGTCAGTCTGTTTGACCTGGGTGTACCAGCCTGGTTAGCGTTGATTCTGACTATCGGTGTTATGGGTATCCTGGCGTTGTCGATCGAACGACTGGTGTTAAGGAAGCTGGTAAACCAGCACGAAGCTATTCTGTTAATGGCTACTATTGGCCTGACGCTGGTGCTCAAAGGTGCGGGGCAATTGGTGTTTGGTGGCGAACCCAAATCAATGATTACTGAAGAGCTTGGTTTGTCCACAGGTTCTTCCGACTGGGAAGTGTTCGACGGTATTGTCATTTTTCAGCACATCGATATAGCTGCAGCGGTTATTGCCATTATTATGGTTGCGGCGCTTGCGCTATTTTTCTCTCGTACAAGAATTGGCCGCGCGCTTCGAGCGGTTGCCGATGATCATCAGGCAGCGTTGTCTGTTGGTATTTCGCTCAACCAAATTTGGGCTATTGTCTGGTTTGCCTCAGGCATAGTCGCACTGGTTACCGGCATTATGTGGGGCGCTCGTTCAGACGTATCGTTTGCATTGGAGATCATTGCCTTGAAGGCTTTGGCTGTACTTATTCTCGGCGGTTTTACCTCGGTGCCCGGTGCCATTGTTGGTGGTTTAATTGTTGGTATCGGCGAAAAATTGTTTGAAGTTTATTGGGGGCCTATATTTGGCGGCGGTGTCGAGGCCTGGTTTGCTTATGTGCTTGCGCTGATCTTTTTGTTGTTTCGTCCGCAAGGTATGTTTGGCGAACGGCATATTGAGAGAATCTGATGTTATATCGTGAAGCAGGGCAGTTCAAAACCAGCTATTCGGCAGATCAGGCACTGCTGCCAATAGCTCAAGACCGAATCGGCTTACTGTTTATACTGGTTGTGGCGTTTATCGCGCTACCCATGTTCGCCAGTGATTTTTTCATTAGCTCCATCATGATTCCTTTTCTGGTGTTCTCTCTGGCAGCTATCGGTCTGAATATTCTGATGGGGTACGCTGGTCAGTTGTCATTGGGTACCGGAGCTTTCATGGGCGTGGGTGCTTATAGCTGCTACAAAATTACCAGCCTTTTTCCCGACTTAAATATCCTGTTAGTGTTATTCCTGTCCGGTTTCTTCTCTGCGGGCATTGGCGTTGTGTTCGGGCTGCCCAGTTTACGGATAAAAGGTCTGTATCTGGCGATCACCACATTAGCAGCACAGTTTTTTCTTGAATGGTGTTTTATTCGAATAGGCTGGTTGTACAACTACAATGACTCAGGTGCAATTGAAGTTCCGCAGCGCATGTTGTTTGGTCTGGCAATCACAGGCCCACATGCAACACCTGTTACTCGGTATCTCGTTATCCTTACTATTGTGTCTGTCATGACACTGATTGCGGCCAACGTGTTGCGTGGTCGTATTGGTCGCTCGTGGATGATGATTCGTGATATGGACATCGCAGCAGAATTAATGGGTATCAGACCTTTGTTTAGCAAACTCTCCGCGTTTGCTTTTTCAAGTTATTACTGCGGTGTTGCCGGTGCGCTTATGGTGTTCTTCTGGCTGGGCTCTGCGGAAGTGGAATCGTTCGATATTAATCATTCATTTCTTATTATGTTTATGGTCATCATTGGCGGTATGGGTTCATTAACCGGCTGTTTTATGGGCGCTGCATTTATCTGGGTGTTGCCGGTTATACTTCGCGCCATTCCACCCGCTTTTGAATTGAATATACTGGCAGCGACGATGGAGCATGTCAGTTCTATTATTACTGGTGTATTGATTATCTTTTTCCTTATTGTAGAACCTCATGGGCTTGCCAGATTGTGGCGCGTGGGTAAAGAGAAACTGCGAACCTGGCCGTTCCCGTATGCAACGTGATGGTTTGCTTGTTGTTGTGAGCAGTGCAACGAATAAGTTGTACAAATTGAAACTTGGAGAATCTATGAAACAACATAAGAACTTAAAAAAACTGGGTTGCTGCGCAATTGCATTAGCTGCTTTTGCAGTGGGCATGCCAGTAGCGCAGGCGGAGGACACGCTGTTCATGCCGTCGCTAACGTATCGAACCGGCCCGTTTGCTGGTGGTGGCATTCCATTCGCTGACGGTTATGCCGATTACTTCAACATGCTCAATGAGCGTGATGGTGGAATTGGTGGAGCCAAGATAGTGGTGGAAGAATGTGAGACTGCCTACAACACGCAAAAAGGTGTCGAGTGCTATGAAGCCACAAAAGATAAGGGTGCATTGGCTTATAGTCCGCTATCTACTGGCATCACGTTAGCGCTTATCCCCAAAGCCGCAGTAGATGAAATTCCTATTTTCTCTATGGGTTATGGATTATCAGCTGCTGCTATTGGTGAGAAATTCCCTTGGACGTTCGTCTATCCAACAACGTACTGGAATCAGATGTCATCTATCCTGAAATACATTGATGCTAACGGTGGTGTTAAGGATAAGAAGATCGGGTTTATCTATCTTGACGTTGGTTACGGAAAAGAGCCGTTACCGTTATTGGAAAACTTATCTGAGTCAATGGGATTTGAACTGGCAAAATATCCTATTGGTGGTAAAGAAATGCAGAACCAGTCTGCTCAATGGCTGAATGTTCGAAAAGACCGGCCAGACTGGATGGTTATGTGGGGTTGGGGTGCGATGAACCCGACTGCAGTAAAAGAGGCGGCAAAGATTCGCTACCCTCTCGATCGTTTTATTGGTAACTGGTGGTCTGGTTCGCACAACGATCTAAGAGCGGTCGGTGCGTCAGGTAAGGGTTACCTGGCAGCGAACTTTTCTGGTATCGGGCAGGACTTTCCAGCTGTTCAGGATATTCTCACGCACGTAGTCGATAAGGGCAACAGTAAGGTTGCTTCGCGTGACGACGTTGGTAACGTGCTGTATAACCGGGGTATGTTCAACGCGGTTGTATTGGCTGAAGCCATCACCGTTGCGCAAGCAAAAACCGGCAAGGCAGCGATCACTGGTGCCGATATGCGTGATGCACTGGAAAATATCAATCTTGATGAAGCTCGTCTGAAGGAGCTTGGTCTGGAAGGTTTTACTGGTGCCATTAAAGGCAGTTGTGCCGATCATGAAGGTGCAGGTTCAGTGTTCATGCAGCAGTGGACTGGTGATGATTGGGAGAAGGTGACCGATTTGATCGAACCAATGAACGATACGGTTCGACCGCTACTTGAAGAAGCTGCTGAGAAATATGTGTCGGATAAGCCTGACTGGGCTGCGCAAAGTTGCGGTTAGGGTTGCGGTTAGGGTTGCGGCTAGGGTTGCGGCTAGAGTCGCGGCCAGGTTTGTGGCCACAGCTGAGGCTCGGAGTGGCTGCCAGACAAGTCTGGTTGTAAGGTTTGGCAGCGGTAGCCAGTTTTCTGGTTACCGCTGTCAGTCGAGCTGTACGAACTATTCACTAATAAAATTAATATGAGCGCACACCAGTGACCGATGCCAACGTGCAAAATGACCCGGAGATAATTCTCGATGTGAATAACATTGAGGTGATTTACGATCACGTTATATTGGTGCTCAAGGGTGTCTCTTTGCAGGTGCCCAAAGGTGGCATTGTTGCATTGCTTGGAGCGAACGGTGCGGGTAAAACCACAACCCTGAAAGCCGTTTCCAATCTATTGCATGCAGAACGAGGGGAAGTCACCAAAGGCTCCATTGTATTCGAAGGCAAGCAAGTACAGGCATTGTCGCCAAACGAATTGGTGCGCCGTGGTTGTATTCAGGTAATGGAAGGGCGTCACTGTTTTGGTCATCTGACTATCGAGGACAATCTGCTTACCGGTGCGTTTACGCGTAAAGATGGTAAGGCTGCTATAAAAGAAGACATGGAAATGGTGTACCGGTATTTCCCCAGACTACGCGAGCGAAAGTCATCTCAGGCTGGATACACTTCTGGTGGCGAGCAACAAATGTGTGCCATTGGCAGAGCACTTATGTCGCGGCCAAAAATGATTCTACTCGATGAGCCCTCTATGGGTTTGGCACCGCAACTGGTGGAAGAGATCTTCGATATCGTCCAACAACTCAACAGAGATACAGGGGTATCGTTTCTGTTGGCAGAACAGAACACCAATATTGCGCTTCGCTATGCTACCTATGGTTACATCCTGGAATCTGGACGAGTGGTGCTCGATGGTTCTGGTGATGAACTACGTGATAACGCAGATGTAAAAGAATTTTATCTTGGCACCGGAGGCGAAGGCCGTCGCAGCTTTCGAAACGTCAAACACTATAAGCGCCGCAAGCGCTGGTTGGCATAGAATGACCACCTTACTCAGGAATAAAAGTCTGTGAGCGAGTACTTCGACGAACTTGATACACAAGACCCGACCATCCGTGAGCGCGACCAGTTTGCAAACCTGGCATCGCATTTACAAACTGCCGTCGATAACTGCCCAGGATTAGCCAGGCATCTCGACGGCATAGATTTGAAAGCAATCAAAGATCTGCAGTCGTTGCAGAGTTTACCGGTGTTGAGAAAATCTGCGCTTATGCAAGCGCAATCGGATAACCCGCCGTTTGGTGGTTTCGTAAACGAAAATGGCCTTAACGGTTGCCGGGTGTTTATGTCCCCCGGGCCGGTTTGGGAGCCTCAGGTTGGTTTGGTCGACCCCTGGCAATCTGCAAGGGCTTTGCATGCCGCCGGCTTTAGGCCTGGTGATCGCGTGCACAACACCTTCTCTTATCATGTAACGCCCGGTGGGTTCATACTCGATGAAGGAGCCAGAGCGTTGGGTTGCACCGTGTTCCCGTCAGGCACCGTTAGTACGGAACAGCAAGTAGAGACGTTAAAAACATTTTCGGCTAGTGCGTTTGTTGGAACGCCGGATT